>Ga0187863_10000500_pt1 | contig 33389 bp, 31 predicted proteins | sample June2016WEW_11_1_FD_132975 | JGI IMG/M metagenome (GOLD analysis project Ga0187863, IMG submission 132975) | Peatland microbial communities from SPRUCE experiment site at the Marcell Experimental Forest, Minnesota, USA - June2016WEW_11_10 | ecosystem: Environmental > Terrestrial > Soil >...
CGGAACACGACAACGATTCGAGGACAGGCGATGCAGCGAATGCGGCCCAGGCTGGTTGCTGGGCCTCATCATCTTGCGGAGCCCGCGGGGTGCCTGGGATCGCGGCGTTCCCCGCGTCCCGGAGCTTCCCCGCGTCCCGGAGCTTTCCCGCTTCGCAAAGCTGCCCCGCATCCGCGGCAGCTTTCGCTGGCCGGTCCCCCGGGGGGCGGGCCACCCAACCGCTTTCCCGGTGCGCCGCGCTGTGGCGGCACGCCGAGCACTGAGGCACTTCTCCTGGAGGTAGATAGATGAAAATCGACCCCAAGGTCGACGAGGCCATCGAGACCCTCAACATGAAAGACGGCCCGACCCGCCGCCGCCTGCTCGGCAGCGCTGGGATCGTCAGCGCCTCGGCGGCGGCGGCCGGCCTGCTGGCCGCCTGCGGCGGGTCCAGCACGTCCAGCAAGGCGGCCGCGAGCACAGCGGGCAACTTCCCGAAGACCCCGGCCTGGCAGTTCTGGTACGTGAACCACGTCACCACGAACCCGTTCTTCGTGCCCACCCAGTACGGCTTCCAGGACGCGGCGGCGCTGCTGGGCCTGCCTACCCCCAAGTGGGGCGGCTCGCAGACCTCGCTGGCCTCGGAGATGGTGAGCTACTTCAACACCGCCATCTCCGCCAAGGCGTCCGGGATCGCCTACGCGGGGATCGACGCCACCTCGTTCAAGACGCCGACCATGAACGCCATGAACGCGGGCATCCCGGTGATCAGCTACAACGCCGACGGCCTGATCAACAAGGGCGTCTCCGACATCGGCAGCAACCGGCTGGCCTACGTCGGCCAGGCGCTGTACATCTCCGGCCAGCAGCTCGGCACCAAGATCAAGACGCTGGTCCCGGGCGGCGGGGACGTCGTCATCTTCATCGCCACCCCCGGCTCCGGCAACATCCAGCCCCGCTACGACGGCGCGGTGTCCGAGCTCGGCAGCAGTTACACCGTGCACGAGGTGGCCACCGGGGCGGCCACGGGCCAGGAGCTGTCAGCCGAGAAGGCGTTCCTGACCGGGCACAAGACGGTCAAGGGCGCGTTCGCGGTGGACGCGGGCTCCACCGAGCTCCTCGGCCAGGCCCTGGGCGAGACCGGGCTGTCGAGCATCCCGAACGGCGGGTTCGACACCACGCCGACCACGCTGTCCAACCTTCAGTCCGGCAAGACCAACTTCACCATCTACCAGGACCCCTACCTGCAGGGCTTCCTGCCGACCCTGTACTTCTACCTGTACAACATCTCCGGCGGCACGATCAGCCCGTCCGACACCGACACTGGCCTGACGTTCATCACCAAGTCGAACGCCAAGCCGTACACCGCCAGCAGCCGGTTCCAGGGCTCCACGAGCGCGCAGAAGTACATCCCGCGCGCGTCTGGTGCGATCAGCAACCCGCCTGCCACCACCAGCACCTGATCGGGTTAGCTGGATACTGTGCATATGGGACGTTAATGTCGGCGGTAGGCAGGCCAGGCCCACCAAGCGCCTGGCCCGCCTGCCGCCGGTTAGCGTGTTCCCCAGGACGAACCGGAGGGCGAGATGAGCGAGATCACTGAGCGCAGCCCCCAGGCGGTAGCGCCGCCGCCCGGGCCGGCACCCCGAGGGGCGCCAGGGCCGGTCCGCGCCGCGCTCAACGCGCTGGCCCGGCAGCGTGAGGCCACCGTCTTTGTCATCGCGGTGATCCTGCTCCTGTATTTCGGCATCAAGTACAACTCCACGTTCGTGAGCCAGACGAACCTGGCCAACCTGCTGTCGGAGACCGCGGCGCCGATCATCATCCTCTCTATCGGCGAGGTGTTCCTGCTGATCTGCGGGGAGATCGACCTCTCGGTCGGCTTCGTCTACATGCTCTCCCCGTTCCTCATGCACTACCTGATCGACTTCTACGGTGTGCCGGTGGTGCCGGCCATCATCATCTCGCTGCTCATGGGCCTGGTCGTGGGCTGGTCGAACGGCTTCCTCACCGTCACCATGGGCCTGCCTTCCTTCATCACCACGCTCGGGACCGGCTTCATCCTCTGGGGCATCACCCTGACCACGTCGCACGCCTACCCGGCGAACATCCCCGTGGGCGCTGTGGGCATCGGGCGCTGGATCGGCGCCGCGCCGTGGTCCCAGTTCATCTGGGCTTGCGCGATCACCGCGATCTTCTACGTGGTGCTGAACCGGACCAAGTGGGGCCTGTACACGATCGCTACGGGCGGTAACCTGCTGGGCGCCCGGGAGTCCGGGATCAAGGTCGGCAGGATCAAGTACGGCAACTTTATGATCATCGGCGTGCTGGGCGCCCTGGTCGGCCTGCAGAACGCGTTCTACACCCAGACCATCGATCCGAGCGCCGGCGGTTACCAGCCGATGTTCTACGCGGTGACCGCCGCGGTCATCGGCGGCACCGCGATGCTAGGCGGCCAGGGTACCGTGATCGGTGCCTTTCTCGGCTCCATCGTCCTGGCTACCTTGCTCAACGGGATCGACGTGGCCGGGATCAGCGCCAACCCGCTGGACATCGTGTTCGGCGCGGCCATTCTGCTTTCCATGATCGCGAATGTCCGGCTGGCCCGGCTGCGAGCCGCAGGGAGGAATTGATGACGACGGAACCAGTCCCGGACGCGCCGGCGTCGGCGACGGCTGACCCCAGTGGTGATGTGCTGCGGGTCGAGCACATCAGCAAGCGGTTCGGCGTGGTCCGCGCGCTGGATGACGTGAACCTGCACCTGGTCCAGGGCGAGGTGCTCGGGCTGCTCGGTGACAACGGCGCGGGCAAATCCACCCTCATCAAGATCATGTGCGGCTTCCAGCCCCCGACCTCGGGCCGGATCATCCTGGAGGGTCAGGAGATCACGCTGAAGTCGGTGGACCACGCCCGCTCGCTGGGCATCGACACCGTGTACCAGGATCTGGCGCTGATCAACGAGCTCACCGTCTACCACAACATGTTCCTGAACCGGGAGCGGACCCGCTGGTCGCTGCTGTCCAACCGGAGCATGCGGAAGATCGCCCAGGAGCAGCTGGACCGGATCGGGGTGAACATCCCCTCAGTCGACGCCGAGGTGGCCAAGCTGTCCGGTGGCCAGCGGCAGGCCATCGCGGTGGCCCGGGCGGTGACCTCGAACGCCAAGGTGCTGCTGCTGGACGAGCCGCTGGCGGCGATGGGCGCCAAGGAAGGGGCGATGATCCTGGAACTGGTCAAGGACCTGAAGCGCCAGGGCCAGGTCTCGATCATCATGATCATGCACAACTACGGCCAGGCCCTGGAAATATGCGACCGGATCAACCTGCTCCAGCACGGTGAGATCACCTTCGACAAGCAGGCCAAGGACACCTCGGTCCAGGAACTGAACGACATCGTCATCGAGGAGTACCGGCGGGCCCTGCAGGAGCAGAAGCGGCAGAAGACCGCCTGACCCTGGCTGCCCGTCCGCGGCGGCCCACCCGGCCGGGGTGGGCTCCGCATGATCTGCACCACGGTAAGGCGAGCCATGCTGGGCCGGCCGGGGCAGGCTAGACCGGGCCGCCGCATCGGGGAAGATGCTGTCATGCCAACGCGCCGCCAGATGAACCGGACCCGCTGGGCGAGACCGCCCCGTCCCGCCGGCTGGACCTTGCTGGTGGCCGCGGTCCTGGGCGCCGTCCTCATCGCCCTGGCGGGCTGCACGTCGTCGAGCGGGGCCACGGCCGGTTCATCCGCATCCACGGCCGCCTCTGGTTCCGGTTCCGCCGCGACCGGTACCTCGGCCCTGCACTGGCATTCCTGCTCCCTCGGCGGTGCCGGCCTGCAATGCGCCAGCCTCAGGGTGCCGCTCGACTACGCCCGCCCGCACGGCCGCACCATCACCCTGGCGCTGTCCCAGGTCCCGGCCACCGCGCCGGCCAGCCAGCAGCAGGGCGACCTGCTGGTCAACCCGGGCGGCCCGGGCGGCAGCGGCCTCAGCCTCGCGGCGTACGTCGCCGACGGGCTCAACCCTCAGGTGGCCGCCGACTACAACATCATCGGCTTCGACCCGCGCGGGGTGGGCTCCAGCGTCCCCGCCCTGACCTGCGATCCCTCCTTCTTCTCCGGGGAACGGCCGGACTACATCCCGGCCGGCGCCGCCGCGGAGCAAACCCTCATCAACCGGGCCAAGAGCTACGCGGCGGACTGCCAGAAGCGTTACGGCTGGCTGCTGCCGTACATGACGTCCGCGGACGTGGCCCGGGACATGGACTCGATCCGGTCCGCGCTCGGTGCTCCGAAGATCAGCTACTTCGCCTACTCCTACGGGACGTATCTCGGCCAGGTGTACGCCACGCTGTTCCCGCACCACCTGCGCCGCATGGTGCTGGACAGCACGGTGGACCCCGCCGGGGCGTGGTACGCGGACAACATCGCCCAGGACTACGCGTTCGAGGGCCGGATGGAGGCGTTCTTCACCTGGGTCGCGGCCCACAACGCCACCTACGGGCTGGGCAGCACCCGGGCGGCGGTGGATCAGGCCTGGTACCGGGCCCGGGCGCGGCTGCAGGCCCACCCGGTAGACGGCCGGATCGGCGCGGACGATTTCGACGACACGTTCCTGCAGGGCGGGTACACCAACGCGCTGTGGCCCGGCCTCGCCTCAGCGCTGGCCGCGTACCTGCGCGGCGGCGCCACTAGCCAGCTCGTCAGCCAGTACCAGCAGGACGGCGTGCAGAGTGAGAACGAGTTCGCCGTCTATAACGCGGTGGAGTGCAGCGACGTGAACTGGCCGCGGAACTGGGGCAGGTGGAACGCCGACACCCGCCGGGTGTACCGGACCGCGCCGTTCCAGGCCTGGGACAACGCCTGGTTCAACGCCTCGTGCGCGTTCTGGCCGGTGCGCGGCCCCGCGCACCCGCTGCGGATCAAGGGGGCCGGCCTGCCGGGCATCCTGATGATCCAGGGCACCCTGGACGCAGCCACCCCGTACGCGGGCGCGCAGGTGGCGCACCGGCTGCTCCCGAGCGCCCGGATGGTCGTGGTGGAGGGCGGCGGGAACCACGGCCAGTCCCTCGCCCAGCCGCCCAATACCTGCGTCAACGGCTACCTGAACCGTTACCTGGCCACCGGTGCGCTGCCCACCCGCCCGGGCCTGGTCAATGCCACCTGCCCGGCCCTGCCGCCCCCCTCGCCCGCCAGCTGACCGGCCTTGGAGGGCATTCCTGATGACGGACCGATACGCTGGGAGGGTGCTGCGCACCAAGGCGTCGCGGTCCTCATCGCTGCGTCTGCTGAACGACCGCGATCGCGACGACGTGCTCCAGTTGTGCGACCGCGACCCGGTGGTGAATGTCTTCGTCAGCTCCCGGGTGCATGAAGCAGGCCTCGATCCGGTCCGGCTCGGCGGGCAGATGTGGGGCTTCACGCCGGGCGGCAAGCTGACCTCAGCCTGTTACGCCGGGGCCAACCTGGTCCCGGTAGGGGCGACCTCGGCCGCCACCACCGCCTTCGCCGGGCGCGCCCGGCTGCAGGGCAGGCGCTGCTCGTCCATCGTGGGCCCGGCAGAAGCCGTCGGGCAGATGTGGGAACTGCTGCGCCCCTATTGGGGCCAGCCCAGGGAGATCCGGGAAGCTCAGCCGGTCATGGCCATCTCCGGGTCCCCGCGGGTGGCTCCTGACTCCGAACTCCGCCGGGTCCGGCCCAGCGAGCTCGATGTGCTGCTGCCGGCCTCGGTGGCGATGTTCACCGAGGAAGTCGGGGTGTCTCCGCTCGGGCCAGACGGCGGGGCCGCCTACCGGGCCCGGGTGGCTGAGCTCATCGCGCTCGGGCGCGCGTTCGCCCGGATCGAGGACGGCCGGGTGATGTTCAAGGCCGAGATCGGGGCGGTCACCCCGCACGCCTGCCAGGTCCAGGGCGTATGGGTGCGGCCGGACCTCAGGGGCCAGGGGCTCGCTGTCGCGGGTATGGCCGCGGTGGTGCAGGAGGCGCTGCGGTCCATCGCGCCCGTGGTGTCGCTCTACGTCAACGACTTCAACGCGCCGGCCCGCGCTGTCTACCGCAAGGTCGGCTTCACCGAGCTAGCCACCCTGACCTCGATCCTCTTCTGACCGGATCGCGGGCAAGACGGGACGACGCCAGGGGGTTGCGCTCCGCCTGGCTGGCGGAAGGTGGGGGTTAGCGGAGCCTGCCCCGCGAGCCACCGCTGCTGCGCCGCCGGTGAGCCGACGGCCGGCCGCTGGGGGTTTTGGGTGCGGCTTCCCCCCTGTCGCCGTCTCGCCCGTAGCCCGAACATCCCCTGCCGGCGAGATCTGCGTCGTACGCTAGTCCGCGTACTTCGAACTAAGTTCGCAGAAAGCAGATTGAGCCATGACGTGACTGAGCCGCAGCTCGCGGCGGGCCGTGAAGCCGCCGGGCGTTACCTGCGCGAATTACTGCTGCGCCCAGGCCGGTACCGTCAGCTCTGGGAATCGCACGCACAGCGATCACGGCCCGGTGCGATCAATCACCTCGCCGTGGCGGACGTGCTGGCGCAGCACCTGTGGGAATCACCCCGGTCGGCAGGCCATTCCGATGTGCTGGCGCATCAGCTCAAGGACACCGTGGGCCGGGCGCTGTCCGGCCGGCTGCTGAGCCGGTCCACGCTGGACCTGTTCGTGGCCGCGTTCGGGTTCTCCGGCCAGGAGCAGGAGCGGCTGTGGCGGCTATGGCACGGCAGCGGCCGGATCACCGTCCTGACCGGGCCGAGGGCGATGCGCTCTGGCGCGGCCGCCGAGGTGGCCGGGGTGCTGGGCCCGCGGCGGCACCAGACCGTCTCCCTGCATGATCATGTCTATGCCGACGCCGACCGCAGGCTGGCCCGGACCCGGACGCTTCAGGTCGTCGAGGCCCTGGCCGACGGCCTTGACGCGATCCCGTACCTCTACGACACGAACGCGGTCGCGCTGGAACTCGGGCAGGGGTGCGCGGGCGCGCCCGGGCCAGTGCGCCGGATCGGCGAGCTCTACGGCACCGACATCCGCCTGGCCCGCTCTCTCGGCCTGGGCGAGACGATCACCCTGGAGTACTGGACCTCGTACCACTACGACGGGAACGCCACAGGTCCGTCGGAGCGGCAGTACCGCCGGGCGGTGATGAACACGCTGGAAAACTTCGACATGCGCATCCAGTTCCACCCGGACCAGGTGCCGGACACGGTGTGGTGGGCGGTCTGGGACGGGGTGGAAGGCCAGGTCCTGGAGCAGGAGCGGGTCACCCCGGACAGCCAGTACTCGGTACACCGCTACCTGCGGTCCCTGGAGCGGTCGGTGGTGGGCTTCCACTGGAGCTGGGAGCCGGCCGGCGCCATGCCCTAGCATCAGCAGCGTGTCTGATGCGCAGAAGGCGGTGATCGCCGGCGGTGAGGCCGCGCGGGAAAGCGCCGCCAGCCTCGCCCATGCCGCCGACCGTGTCATCAACCAGGCGCTGCGGGAGATGGCCGCCCGGCTCACCGAGCGGGCCCCGGAGATCCTCGCGGCCAACGCCGGGGACATGGCCGACGGCAAAGCCTCGGGCCTGGGCCAGGGGCTGCTGGACCGGCTGCGCCTCGACCCGGGCCGGATGCAGGAGATGGCCCGCCAGATCGGGCTGCTGGCGGACGCGCCGTTCCCACCCGAGATGACCCCGCTGGGCGACCTGCCCGGCGGTCCGTCCGGGGGCAGGCTCCGGCTGGCCGAGCGGCGGGTGCCGGTCGGGGTGATCGGCGCGAACTTCGAGGCCCGGCCCAACGTGACCATCGACATCGCCTCCCAGCTGCTCAAGTCCCGCAACGCCGGGGTGCTGCGCACCGGGGGCGCCGCGCTGCGATCCGCCTCGGCCCTCGCGGACCACGTGATCGCCCCGGCCGCACAGGCCGCCGGGCTGGATCCGCGGGTCGTGCAGCTGGTCCGGTCCGCCGACCGGGAAGCCGCGGTCGAGCTGGTCCGCCAGCCGGGACTGATCCCGCTGGTCATCCTGCGCGGCAGTGGCGACACGACGCGCAGCCTGGCCGCCGAGGCAGCCCGGGCCGGGGTCCGCACGCTCGCCCACGCCGACGGGGGCGGCGTGCTCTACGTGGATCGCGACGCCGACCCGGCGCTGGCTGCCGAGATCGTCACCACCAGCCTGGACCGGCTGGGTGTCTGCAACCGGCTGAACCTCCTGCTGATCTGCGCCCAGGCCTGGGATGAGCTGCTCGAGGTGGTGCTCGGGCTGGTCCGCGATCTTGGCATCACTCCCTCGCTGCCGCCGCACGACCACCCTCTTGGCCATGAGTGGGCCCTGGACAGCGGCCACGAGGCCACGCTGACCATCGCGCCGGCGGACAGCCCAGCGGCCGCCGCCAGGCTGGCCAACGACTGCACGTCCGGCCTGGCGGCCGGCATCGTCACCGCCGATCCCGCCGCGGCCCGCGAGTTCCTCGACGCCTACCGGGGGACCGGCGCGTTCTGGAACGCCACCACCCGGCTGCTCGACGGGTTCAAGCTGCGCGGTGTCCCGGAGACGGGCATCAATGTCGACCATGTGCCCGGCCCGCGCGGCCCGGTCACCTTCCAGGATCTGTGCCTCCGGCAGTACGTCGTCGTCCCTGCCTGAAAGAGCGGCGGCCACGTCGTCGGCCAGCAGTCGTCGCGGCGGTGGCGTCTCCACCGGCGGCGACCCCAGGGTGCTCAGCCCGATCAGCGGCACGGTCGTCAGTGTCGATCTCAGCTTGGGTGGCCGCGGGCGTGCTCGTGCCTCCTTAGCCGGGTCCTGAATCCCCGACCTGCGGCGGGTTACACAGCAGTAGCCTCCCGGCCTGGCGGCAGTTATCCTGACCGGGCCATCGGCCACAGCCAGCCGGCTAGAGCTAGATGGTGCGCTAGGGACACGGCCTAACCCGGCGCCGGAGCCGGATCTGCCGTGCGTCATGACGGAGACGCTGGTGAGCTGGTGCAGCCGTTCGGCGGAGCCGCGCGGTCGGCCCCCCTGCTCGACCGGCCCGCCCAGGTCCGCCGGGCCGGCGCGTCGACGCGGGGCACGGACGTCACCGTCCGGGCTGGCGGCCTGCCGGGCTGGGCCGAGCTGGAGATCACCGACTACGTGGCGGGCATCCCGGCCGGGCTGGCCGGGAAGATCTTCGAGCCGCGGGTCGGTGGCACCACCAACGTGGCGGGGACCGGGCTGGGGCTGCCCATCGCACGGGGGATCGTCGAAGCGCACGGCGGCACCCTCGTGGCGACGGCGGCGCACCCCGGGACGTCCTTCGTGGTCGCGCTCCCGGCAGATCCGCCACCAGGGTCCACCGGCGAGCCGGCCGGGGCATCCTGGAGCGCGGTGGAGGAACCGGAGGAAGAACGTGGTGGCTGACAAGACGGTCGTCCTCATCGTTGAGGACGACCAGAACATCGTCGACCTGGTCCGGTCCAACCTCTCCGCCCGCGGCCACGACGTGATCGTGTCCAAGGACGGGACCGGGGTCGGCGAGGTTCTCCAGGCGCGGTGCCTCGACGTGGTGCTGCTGGACCTGATGCTGCCCGGCCGGGACGGTTTCGAGCTGTGCCGGGAGATCCGGGAACAGTCCGGGGTGGGCATCATCGTGCTGTCCGCCCGCCGCGCCGAGACCGACAAGGTCCGCGCGCTCAACCTGGGCGCCGACGACTACATGACCAAGCCGTTCGGCATCGAGGAACTCCTGGCCCGGATCAACGCGACACTGCGGCGCAGCAAGCCGTCGGCCGACGGCCGGCCGGAGCCGAGTGTGGTGCGGATCGGGGACGTCGAGATCGACCTGGAACGCCGGCGGGTCACCAAGGCCGGCGGCCTGGTCCACCTGACCCCGACCGAGTTCGCGCTGCTCCGCCAGTTCGCGGTCAGCCCGGGAGAGCTGCTGACCCACGCGACGCTGCTGCGCCGGGTCTGGGGCCCCGGCTACGAGACGCAGACCGAGTACACCCGGGTGTACGTCGGGCGGCTGCGGGCCAAGCTCGAGCGGGCGGGGGATGAGCCGCTGTTCATCACCGAGCCGCGCTCCGGCTACCGGTTCGCCACGGCATGACGGCGCGCAGAAAAACCCAGCGCAGAAAACGGAATGACCGGCCCTGGTGGGGTTGCTAGGATCATTGGCTCTTCTGCCCGCACCCCACCACATCGAGGTGATGACCCATGCCCGCGGCCAGCGGGATGCAGCATGACCCGCCGCCCGATCCCCCCACCCTCACCCCCGCCCCGGCGGCCGCAGAACCGGACAGCGGCACCGGCCCCGATCCGGTCCTCGTTGCGGAGGGTGAATACCTCAGCCGGTCGCGGCAGTTTCTCCGGCTGATGCGCGAGGACGTGCTCTCGCTCCGGGCCCTGGGCGGCGACCCGGTCTCCGAGGAATACCTGAAATCCGACCTGTACCGGCGGGCGGAAGCACTGAGCGACCTGCCGGACACGCCCCTGTTCTTCGGCCGGCTGGACTACGCGCCCGGCGCAGACGGCGGCGAGTTCGCGGGCGAGCGCTTCCACGTCGGCCGGCGGCACGTGCACGACCCGGACGGCCATCCGGTCGTGGTCGACTGGCGGGCCCCCGTGTCCCGCCCGTTCTACCGGGCCAGCCCGGCCGACCCGATGGGGCTGGAGCTGCGCCGCCGGTTCGGCTTTTCCGGCGGCCAGCTCACCGCGCACGAGGACGAGGTCCTCACCGGCGGCCCGGGCGCAGATTCTCGTGGCCCGCAATCGCGCGGCCCCGGCACCGTCGGTACCGCACCGGACGCTGCGGTCAGCCGCATCCTCATCGAGGAGATCGAGCGGCCGCGATCCGGGCCGATGCGCGACATCGTGGCTACCATCGCCCCAGACCAGGACGACATCGTCCGGGCCGGTCCGGAGCACACGCTGTGCGTCCAGGGCGCCCCCGGGACCGGGAAGACCGCGGTCGGCCTGCACCGGATCGCGTACCTGCTGTACGCCTTCCCCGCCCGGATGACCCGGGGCGGGGTCCTGGTCATCGGGCCGAACCGCGCCTTCCTGTCCTACATCCGCAACGTGCTGCCCGCCCTCGGCGAGGTCGACGTCACCCAGACGACGCTGGCCGACCTGCTGGCCCGGGTGCCGGCCCGGGCCCGCGACACCGAGCGGGCCGCGCAGGTCAAGGGCGATCCCCGGATGGCCGCGGTCCTGCGCCGGGCGCTCTGGGCCGGGCTGCGGGAGCCCGCCGAGCCGGTCGTCGTGGTCCGCGGCTCCCGGCGCTGGCGGGTCAGCCCGGGTGAGCTGGCTGAACTCGTCGCGGAGCTGCGCGACCGCGGGGTCCGCTACGCCGCCGGCCGGGAGATGCTGGGCCACCGGATCGCGCACGTCATCCTGACCCGGATGGAGGCCGCCGGCGAGACCTGCGACGACCGGACCCATGAGGCCGTGCGGCGGACCCGGCCGGTGCGGGCTGCGGTGGACGCCATCTGGCCCAAGGCCGACCCGGTACGTCTGGTGCTGCGGCTGCTGTCGGACCCGGCGCTGCTGGCCCGGGCCGCGGAGGGGCTGCTGGACGAGGCCGAGCAGGAGGCCATCCGCTGGGACCCGGCACCGCGCGGGCCGGCCTCGGCCGGCTGGAGCACGGCGGACGCGGTCCTGGTCGACGAGGCCGGCGACCTCATCGAGCGGACCCCCAGCCTGGCCCACGTGGTGCTGGACGAGGCGCAGGACCTGTCCCCGATGGAGTGCCGCGCGATCGGCCGGCGGTGCGCGACCGGGGCGGCCACCGTGCTCGGCGACCTGGCCCAGAGCACCGCCCCCGCCGCGGCTGGCAGCTGGCCCGGGATGCTCGACCACCTCGGCAAGGCCGGTGCCGAGGTACGCGTGCTGGAGACCGGGTACCGGGTACCGCGGCAGATCCTCGACTACGCCAACCAGCTGCTCGGCGCGCTCGCCCCCGGCCTGGCCCCGGCCCGGTCGCTGCGCCAGGATCCGGGCGCGCTGACCGTCCGTCACGCGTCCGGCGGCACGCTGCCGGCCGCCCTGGCCTCCGCCTGCGCCGCCGCCCTGGACGACCCCGGCTCCACCGCCGTGATCGCGGCCGATGACCAGGTGCCGTCGCTGACCGGCACGCTCGGCGCGGCCGGCGTGCGGCACAGCGTGCTGGACGGATCGGTGGACGGGCTGGCCGGCGGCGGCCTGGTGGTGGTTCCGGTCACCCTGGCCAAGGGGCTGGAGTTCGACCACGTCATCGTGGTCGAGCCGGGCCAGATCGCCGCGGCCGAGGCCCGCGGCCTGCACCGGCTCTACGTCGCGCTGACCCGGGCCGTGTCCCGGCTCACCGTGCTGCACACCGAACCGCTGCCTGCTGTGCTGTGCTAGCCCGGGGGGCGACCCCCCGGATCCCCCCACTTGCCCGCTCCCGTATGCACGTCGTCTGCTGCGGGGTGCCGGGTTACTCGCCGGCTCGGCGAGGACACGCCTGCGGCGCGCCTCCCCTCGCCGGCGAATTTCTCGCTCCCTACTGGTCCTTGATGACCTGGGTGATCAGCCGGGCCGAGTCGGCGAAGGACAGCGCGGTGGCGCGGAGGTGGTTGAAGAACATGTTGTAGCGGTCGACTTCGTCGACGTTCTCCACATACAGCGCGCTGGTCAGGTCCTCGAGGTAGACGACGTCCGGGTCGGCCCGCTCGGGGAAGGCCAGGATCACGAACGGCCGTCCCATGGCCGGGTGCGCCCCGGCCCCGAACGGCAGCACCTGGATGGCGACGTTCGGCAGGGCGCTCATCTCCAGCAGGTGCTCCAGTTGCAGCCGCATCAGCCCGGACCCGCCCACGCGGCGGCGTAGCGCGGCTTCATCGAGCACGGCCCACAGCTGGGGCGGCTCCTCGGTGAGAAGGGTGGGCTGGCGGGCCATCCGGACTGCGACGTTGCGCTCCACCGCCTCCGGCGCACCGTCCAACGCCCCCGCGGCGATCACCGCGCGGGCGTAGTCCTCGGTCTGGAGCAGCCCCGGGATCAGCGTGACCTCGTAGATCCGGATCTCCGACGCCGCGCTCTCCAGACCGATATAGGTGGCGAACCGCGGCTCGATGGCGTCGCTGTACGCGTGCCACCAGCCCTTCTGCCGCGACTCGCGGGCGAGTTGGACCAGGCTGTCCTGTTGCGGCCCGGGCACGCCGTAAAGCTGCAGCATGTCGCGGACGTCCCGGGGTGAGACGGACACGCGGCCGGTCTCGATCCGGCTGATTTTGGACGTCGAGCATTCCAGGTGCTCGGCAACTTCCTCACAGGTCAGGCCGGCGGCATCACGGAACCGGCGCAGTTCCAGCGCGAGCCGGCGACGCCGGACCGTGGGGCTGTGCTGAGTGGCCGTGGGGATCTCCTTCTGTCCGGTATAGCCCGTGCCTTCAGTGTGGCACCTGCCACAGGCCTCCCGTGCCGCTTAGCCGCAGAGTGCCGCGTTGCCGGCGTGATAAGTCCTCACCTGGGCATTGACGGTTCCGGGTCGCTGTCATGCTTGGTCCCGTTACGAGGCATTCGGCGGACCTGCCGCCCGCCGGCCCGCCGGCTGTGTTCTGGCGGCGGACCTGCCGGCCCGCCGGCTAGCGTGCGCGGCGGAATGCGCGAAGTTCTGGATGCATGTTGCAAACAGCAAACGCAGGGGTCATTCTGTTCTAGAGACTCTCCGCTGTCGTCTGACTACTAGAGGTGATTTAGATGGTCATGGGAACTCCTCACGTGAGTTCCCTGTCGCCGCCGGACCAGGCCTACCTGGACCAGCTGGACAGGTTGGCGCCCGAGCTGGCCAAGCAGGGGATGACCACCAACCTGATGGCCCCGGCGGGCCGGGTGCCGAGCCTGCGCGTGGCCAATCCCGCCGCGCCGGCTCTCGCCGAGGACGTCTACGCAGGCTGCTGCGAGGACGGCAGCTGGTGGTTCTGGTGGTCCTGGGCCGAGCGGATCGCGGTTGCCACCGAGCTGGAGTGCGCGGCCGAGCGGGTCGCGCACGTGCTGTCCGCGCCACACGGCAGCTGAGTACCGGCGCCGGGGCTGATGGCCCCAGGGGTACTCCCAGGGGTCAGCACGGCCGGCTGGTTACGCGGGCTGACGCCGCGGACTAGCGCTGCGGAATTACGGCGAGGCTGATGGACTGGTCGCCGCCGCCGTTCCCGGCCCGGGAGACAGCCCGGGAAAGGCCGCGGTCCGGCCCAGCCAGGTTGTCGCGCGCAGCGCGCAGGCCCGGGCCTGCGTAGCACCCCAGGCCCGCAGCCGTGGGTCGTCCAGCGCGACGATGCCCAGGTAGGCGGCGGCGACCCTGTTCTCCAGGTCGCCTACGAGCGAGATCGCGGCCTGGCTGCCGTGCACCGGGAAGGGCAGCTGATAGGCGGGCTGCGCGGCGACCGGCTTGACGCCCAGTGAGGTCAGCATGGCTTCCAGCTGATCCCGGGCGACCTCGTGCTGGGTCCAGTCCCGCAGCGCCAGGCCCCGGCCGGCGGCGCCCAGCTGCGCACCCGCGACCCCGTACCCGTAGATGGCCGCGTTTTCCGCGGCGAGCGCGAACTGCAGCGCGGCGGCCGTGCGGCCCGTGGCGCTGGTCATCCGGGCGCCCTGTGAGTCCGCAGCAGCAGGGCGTGGCTGGCCTCGGAGGCAGCGATGCTGGCCAGCAGCTGGGCCAGGGCGGGCGGAGCCAGGGCCAGCCGGGCCGTCAGGGAGCGGGCCGCGGCGGTCTCGGCTGCCTCGAGGACAGCGAGCGTGGCCGCCGGGGCGGATCCCGTGCCTGCCGTGCCCGGGGACGACGATACGGCCCGGGGGGTCGGGCTGCGGCCAGGCGGCTCGATGAGCATCGACGTAAGCCGGGCCAGGTGCTCGCGGTGCTGGGCGAGCAGGGGGCCGAGCGTGCCGGCCAGCCCCGGCGACCCGGCCATGGCCGACCTGTACCGGTCGATCAGCGCCTGCTCGGTGCCGATTGCTCCGCGCAGCACGGCCACGTCCGGCCCGGCCTTCGGCAGGGTGCCGAGCCCTCCCACGCCTTTGCAGCCTGCTGCCACCAGCGGCACCGTCACCGCGGCCGCGGCGAGCACGCTGCGCCGTCTCAGGTCTGCCCGCACCGCTCCTCCAGTCCCCTGTCCCGGGTGCTCCCGCTGAGCGTAGGGGCAGCGGCGTAGTGCCCGCGGGGCGCCACCCCGGCGGCGTCCCGCGGGCTTCCCCGACCGCGGCCCTGGACTTCCAGGATGGCGTCCCCCGGCTTCCCCGGGCTTCGGGATGGCGTCCTCCGGTTTGGAGGGTGGCGGCCCGGGCGGTCTGCGGCGCGCAAATCTCAACTGCCGGGCGAGCCGGGACGCGGACCGGGCGAGTCCCCGGCGCGGGACGGTTAGGCTAGATCGCGCCAGACAACAGCACAGGTCGCGGACGAGGAGGTCGTGATGCGTGGTGAATCCCGTCACGTACCGTCACGCCCGCGTTCAGCCGGCCGTGCGGACAGCGCCGCCGACACCGCACGAATCTCCCGGGTGCTCGAGCCGGTCGTCCGGTCGTCGGGCCTGGAGCTGGAATCGGTCAAGGTGGCGGCGGCCGGCCGGCGCCGGCTGCTCCGCGTCGTGGTGGACGCGGACCGCCGTCCCAGCCTGGATGACATCGCGGAACTCAGCCGTTCGCTGTCCAAGGAACTGGACGACTCGGGAGTGATGGGCGAGGCCGCGTACACCCTGGAGGTCAGTTCGCCGGGGGTCGACCGCCCGCTCACCGAGGCACGACACTGGCGCCGCGCCCAGGGCCGGCTGGTGCGTGTCCCGCTGGCTCCCGGTGCTCCGGGGCACCCGGGCACGGTCGAGGGCAGGGTGATCAGCGCCGGGCCGGACGGGGTGATCCTGGACGTCGCCGGCCAGCAGCGCGAATTCGGCTACCAGGAACTGGGAGCGGGCCAGGTGCAGGTCGAGTTCGGCGGCGGGGGCGCCGCCCGTGACGACGAGCCGGGGGACGAGGGGGAGCCTGATGGACATTGACTTGAGCGTCCTGCGCAGCCTGGAGAGCGAGAAGGACATCTCGATGGACCTGGCCATTAAGGCTATCGAGGATGCTCTGCTGCGCGCCTACCACTCCACCTCGGGCGCCGCGCCCACGGCCCGGGTGGAGGTCGACCGCGGCAGTGGCCACGTCACGGTCTGGGCCAGTGAGCCCGCCGAGGAGGGCGCGGTGGGCCGCGAATTCGACGACACCCCCGATGGTTTTGGCCGGATCGCCGCGACCACCGCGCGCCAGGTGATCCTTCAGCGGCTGCGAGACGCCGAGGACGAGCTCACCTTCGGTGAGTACGCCGGCCGGGAGGGCGACATCGTCGCGGGCGTCATCCAGCAGGGCAGGGACCCGCGGGCGGTGCTCGTCGACCTGGGCAAGATCGAGGCCATCCTGCCCCCGACAGAGCAGGTCCCCGGCGAGCGCTACGCCCACGGCGAACGGCTGCGCTGTTACGTGCTGCACGTGCGCAAGGGGTACCGCGGGCCGTCGATCACGTTGTCACGTACCCACCCGAACCTGGTGAAGAAGCTGTTCGCGCTTGAGGTGCCGGAGATCGCCTCGGGTGCGGTGGACATCATGGCCATCGCGCGCGAGGCTGGCCACCGGACGAAGATCGCGGTCATCTCGCAGCAGCCGGGAGTGAACGCAAAGGGGGCCTGCATCGGGCCGATGGGCAGCCGGGTGCGCAACGTGATGACCGAGCTGCACGGGGAGAAGATCGACATCGTCGACTACTCCGACGATCCGCCCCAGTTCGTGGCCAATGCACTGTCTCCGGCCCGGGTGCTGCGGGTCAATGTGGTGGATGCGCAGGCCAGGGTGGCCCAGGTGATCGTGCCGGACTACCAGCTGTCGCTTGCCATTGGCAAAGAGGGGCAGAATGCGCGTCTGGCTGCCCGGCTCACTGGCTGGAAGATCGACATCCAGCCGGACAGCCCGGCGGACCCGGGCGCGGCCAGCGCGGACGCCCTGGCGGCAGCAACCAGGGAGCAGGCCGCGGCCGGAGAACCGGGCGCCAGAGAACCGGCCACCGGGGAGCAGGCCACCGGGGAGCAGGCTGGCCCGGAGCCGGGTGCCGCGGCACCGGCGGGCGTCCCCTCGGATCCGGCGGACGCCACGGCAGGCGAGCCGGGCAGCAGGGAGGCGGTCAGCGGAGCGGGCCAGAAAACCGGCCCGGGGCCGGGCGCACCGGGGACTGTGCGCGGTGGCGCCGACGCGCCGGCGAGGTAAGCTTGCAACGACAATGGCTGGACGGTCCCCCGCGGCTGGTGCGTTCCGCGGCTGCGATTCGCACCTGCGTAGGCTGCAGGGTCCGTGCGGCCAAGTCTGACCTGCTGCGTCTGGTGGCGGTTGGGGGCGACATCGTCCCTGATCCGCAGGCGCGGCAGCCCGGCCGGGGCGCGTATCTGCATCCCAGCCAGGAATGCTTCGAGCTCGCACAGCGCCGCAGGGCACTACCGCGGGCGCTGCGCCAGCCGGCACCGCTCGGTGTCGGCCCGCTCGAGGACTACCTGGCGGGGCGGTATGGTACTGGCTCTCACGGGTTGCCGGGTGAGTCCCCAGGACTGACCCGGCTGGGTGAGACGGTCGAAGCTAAAACGGCAGCAGTGCCGGGAAAGCGGGATCAGTTGTGATGAGCGCGCGATGAGAACTCGGCGATGAGAACCAGAAGCTGAGGTCGGCCGGAGCACGCGCTGCCCCGGATCGGCCACGATGGCCCGGCTGAGCTGGGCCGAAGAGGGAGCGCAGTGGCGAAGGTCCGGGTATACGAACTCGCGAAAGAGTTCGGGGTAGAGAGCAAGGCCGTGATGGCCAAGCTCCAGGAGATGGGCGAGTTCGTCCGTTCGGCGTCATCCACCATCGAGGCGCCAGTAGTCCGCAGACTTAAAGACGAGTTTGGGTCCCAGGGCCCCAAGGCCCAGGGCAAGAGATCCCAGGGTCAGGGCGCGCCGGCCCCGGGCCGGCCGGCTGACGGCAATGGCGGGCGCCCGGTGCCCCGGCCCGGCCCGGCCCGCCCGCAGACACCTGCCGCGGCGGGTCCCCAGGTCAGTGACAGTCCGCAGGCCAGTGCGCCGGCGGCCGCGAGCCCCGCGGCGGCCAGCCCGGAGGCACCCGCCGTCGGCGAGGCCACCCGGCCCGCCGGTACCGGTCCCAGCGATCCTGCACCGGCCACACCACGGGCCCCGGTTCCCCCCGTGCCCTCGGACGGCGGCGTGCCGGCCCGTCCGGCTCAGCCTGGCCGCGGCCCGGTGCCCGGGCCAAGGCCGAGCGTCCCGCGACCCGGTGGGACCGGCGCAGGGCAGGGCGGCCCGGGGCAGGGCGGTCAGGGCCAGGGCGCGCCCCGGTCTGGCGCCCCCCGGCCTGGTGGCCGCGGTGGCCCGCGTCCTGGACCGCGTCCCGGTAACAACCCCTACGCTCCTGTCGCGTCCGGCATGGGCTCCGCTCCGCGTGGCGCGCCGCTACGGCCGGGTCAGCCCGGGCCGGGCAGCGCCGGTCCGGCGTCCCCCGGTCAGGGTGGTCCCCGACCGGGCGGCCCCCGCCCGGCGGGCCCGCGTGGCCCGGGCGGCCCGGGACGGCCCAGCCCGGCGGACATGGCCCGTCCCGGCGGGCCGCGTCCCAGCCCGAACAGCATGCCGCCACGGCCCGCCCGTGGCGGTCCTGGTGGCGGTCCCGGCGGTCCTGGCCGTGGCGGTCCCGGCGGTGGTGCCGGCGCGGGCGGACGCCCGGGTGGCGGTGGCCGTGGCGGTCCCGGCACGGGTGCACCCCGTCCCGGTGGTGGCGGCGGTGGTGCCGGACCGCGTCCCGGGATGACGGGCGGGCGGCCCGGCGGTGGTGGCCGTGGCCGCAGCGGCACCCAGGGTGCATTCGGGCGCCCCGGTGGCCGGCCCTCGCGGGCCCGGAAGTCACGCAAGGCGCGCCGTCAGGAATTCGACAACATGCAGGCGCCGGCGATCGGCGGCGTCTCGATCCCGCGCGGCAACGGCCAGACGATCCGGCTGTCCCGCGGCGCGTCGCTGAGCGACTTCGCCGACAAGATCGGGGTCAACCCGGCCTCGCTGGTCCAGGTGATGTTCCACCTGGGCGAGATGGTTACCGCCACTCAGTCGGTGAACGACGAGACGCTGCAACTGCTCGGGGCCGAGCTCAACTACAACGTCCAGGTCGTCTCCCCGGAGGAAGAGGACCGGGAGCTGCTGGAGTCGTTCGACATCGAGTTCGGTGAGGACGAGGGCGGCGAGGAAGCCCTGGTCGCCCGCCCGCCGGTGGTAACCGTGATGGGCCACGTCGACCACGGCAAGACCAAGCTCCTGGACGCGATCCGGCACACCAACGTGGCAGCCCGCGAAGCAGGCGGGATCACCCAGCACATCGGTGCCTACCAGGTCACCACAGAAGTGGACGGCCAGGAGCGCAAGATCACGTTCATCGACACCCCCGGTCACGAGGCCTTCACCGCCATGCGGGCCCGCGGCGCGGAAACCACCGACCTGGTGGTGCTCGTGGTCGCGGCCGACGACGGCGTGAAGCCGCAGACGACGGAGGCGCTCAACCACGCCCAGGCGGCGGGGGTGCCCATCGTGGTGGCGGTCAACAAGATCGACAAGGAGGGGGCAGACCCGCAGCGGGTGCGTTCCCAGCTCACCGAGTACAACCTGGTCGCTGAGGAGTTCGGCGGCACGACACTGTTCGTGGATGTCTCCGCCCGGGAGGGCATCGGCATCGCGGAACTGCTCGAGGCCGTCGTCCTGACCGCGGACGCCGAGCTGGACCTGCGGGCCAACCCGGAGCAGCAGGGCCAGGGCGTGGCCATCGAGGCCCACCTGGACCGCGGCCGTGGCCCGGTGGCCACCGTGCTGGTCCAGCGCGGGACGCTGCACGTCGGCGACTCCATTGTCGCGGGCGAGGCGTTCGGGCGGGTCCGGGCGCTGCTCGACGAGAACGGTGCCTCGGTCCCGGACGCCCCCCCGTCGCGGCCCGTGCTGGTGCTCGGCCTGACCGCCGTGCCAGACGCCGGGGACAGTTTCCTGGTGGTCAACGACGACCGGGTGGCCCGGCAGATCGCGGAACGCCGGGAGGCCAGGGAGCGCAACGCCATGTTCGCCCAGCGGCGGCCCCGGGTCACGCTGGAGGACCTGGAGTCGGCGCTTAAGTCGGGCGAGCGGGAAGAGTTGCTGCTCATCATCAAGGGCGACGTGTCCGGGTCGGTCGAGGCCCTCGAGGACGCGTTGCTCAAGATCGATGTGGGCGAGGAAGTGAACCTGCGGGTCATCGGCCGGGGCGTTGGCGCTATCACCCAGGACGACGTCAACCTGGCCATCGCGTCCGAAGCCGTGATCGTGGGCTTCAACGTCCGGCCCGCCGGCCGGGCCGGCGAACTGGCCCAGCGCGAGGGCGTGGACATCCGCTACTACTCGGTCATCTACCAGGCGATCGAGGAGATCGAGGCGGCCCTCAAGGGCATGCTCAAGCCCGAGTTCGAGGAAGCTCAGCTCGGCACGGCCGAGATCCGGGAGGTCTTCCGGGTGCCCAAGGTGGGCAACGTGGCGGGCTCGCTGGTCCGCTCCGGCACGATCAACCGCGGCAGCAAGGCCCGGCTGATCCGGGACGGGGTGGTGATCTCGGACAACCTGACCGTGGAATCGCTGCGCCGGTTCAAGGAAGACGCGACCGAGGTCCGCGAGGGCTACGAGTGCGGTATCGGCATCGGGTACAGCGACATCCGGGTCGAGGACGTGATCGAGACCTTCGAGATGCGGGAGAAGCCGCGGGCCTAGGACAGGTGCCCCCGGTCCCGGCTACGGCCGGGACCGGGTGGCCGCGGCTGGGAAGGGCGTCGTGTACCTGGGGGCCCTGACGCTGGATCTGCTGCTGGGTGACGTTCGTTCCCTCAAGCAGAAGAGGTCGGCGGTGGCCTCGGTGGTCGCCGAGGTCCGCCGCCGCTATCCCGGCGTCGCGGTGGCTGAGAGCGGGCACACCGACCTGCACCGCCGCGCTGAGATTGGGGTGGCGGTAGTGTCCTCCACGGCCGCTCACGCCGTCGAGGTCCTCGAAGCCTGCGAGCGGCTGGTGGCGGCGCGCCCCGATATCGAACTGCTGTCCGCGCGGCAGCGGCTGCTGACCGAGGAGGAGTGAGCTAGCCATGGTGGACCAAGCCCGGGCACGGAAGCTCGCCGACCGGATCGCCCAGATCGTGGCGGAGATGCTGGAGTGGCGGATCAAGGATCCGCGGCTCGGCTTCGTCACGGTGACCGAGGCCCGGCTCACCGGCGACCTGCGGGAGGCCACCGTCTTCTACACGGTCTACGGATCCGCTGAGGACAGGTCCGCCACCGCGGCCGCGCTGGCCAGCGCGACCGGGGTGATCCGGTCCGAGGTTGGCCACCAGACCGGCCTGAAGCACACGCCCTCCCTTACGTTCGTGGCCGACACCCTCCCGGAGGGCGCCCGGCACATGGAAGATCTCGTGGCCCGGGCTCGCGAGGCGGACGCCAGGCTGGCCGAGGTGCGCGAGGGCGCGGTGCCGGCCGGGGACCCGGATCCGTACCGCGAGCCACCGGGCCTGGCCGACGACGAGGACGACCTGGACAGGGACGACCTCGACGGCAACCTGGACAGGGACGACCTCGACGGCAACCTGGACGGGGACGAGCCGGAGAATGCCTCACCAGGCTCCCGGTCGTCCCATGATCTTCTCGGCGGAACGTCCGCCGCCGGCGATCACGGCGCGGGATACTCACGTCCGTGACCGTCGCGCCGAGCCAGGCTGATCCCGTGAACCAGCAGGCGAAGGCTCTGGCGCTGCTGGACGTGGCGGACGAGGTGTGCCTCGCCTGCCACGTGCGCCCGGACGCGGACGCGCTCGGGTCCATGCTGGCGGTCGCGCACGCGCTGCGCGCCCCGGGGCGCCGGCCACAGCGGGTCGTCGCCTCGTTCGGCGACGAGCCCTTCGAGGTCCCGGAGATCCTCCGCTTCCTGCCCGGGCTCAGCCTGCTCAGCCCGCCGGACGCCTACCCGCACCGCCCCGAGCTCATGGTCACCTTCGACGCGGGCAGCATCGACCGGCTGGGGATCCTGGCCGGGCACGCCTCCCGCGCCGACCAGTTGATCGTCATCGACCATCACGCGTCCAACGCCCGGTTCGGCACGGTCAACCTGATCGATCCGGGAGCGGCCGCCACGGCGATGCTCGTCCTGGGCCTGATCGACGCCGCCGGTGTCGGGCTGACCCGGGAAATCGCGTTCGGCCTCTACGCCGGCCTGGTCGCCGATACGGGCTCCTTCAAGTACTCGGCGACCACGCCCGCGGTGCACCAGGCGGCCGCGCGGCTGCTGGGCACCGGGATAGAGCCGGGCACGGTGGCCCGGGAACTCTGGGACCGGGCCCCGTTCGGCTACCTGGGGCTGCTCTCGGCGGTGCTCGGCCGGGCCGCGCTCGAGCCGGACGCGGCCGCCGGCCACGGCCTGGTGTGGACCTCGGTCACCCGGGCCGACCGGGCCGCACACAGCCTGTCCCTCGACGCGGTCGAGTCCGTCATCGACGTGGTGCGCCGCACCGACCAGGCGGAGGTGGCCATCGTGCTCAAGCAGTCCGACGACGGGCTGTGGCAGGCGTCCGCCCGGTCCAAGGGCAAGGTGGACGTGGGCCGCGCCTGCGCCCGGCTGGGCGGGGGCGGGCACCGTAACGCGGCCGGCGTGACGCTGGCGGGCAGTGCCGAGGACGCCATCGCACGGCTGCGCGGGCTGCTCGCGGAAAGCAGCTAGGCGGTGGCCCGGGACGCCCGGGGGGACGTCCCGAGCGGGCTGGTCGTGGTGGACAAGCCCGGCGGCCTGACCTCCCATGACGTGGTGGCGCGCATTCGCCGGCTGGCTGGCACCCGGCGGGTCGGGCACGCTGGCACGCTCGATCCGATGGCGACCGGGGTGCTTGTCGTCGGCGTGGAGAAGGCGACGCGGCTGCTCGGCCACCTGACCCTGACCGACAAGGAGTACCAGGCCACCATCCGGCTGGGCCAGGCCACTGACACGGCCGACGCCGAGGGCACGGTCACATCGGGCCGCCCGGCGAGCCAGCTGACCCTGGCCCAGGTACAGGCGGCCGCGGCCGCGCTGACCGGAGAGATCCAGCAGGTGCCCCCAGTGGTCAGCGCGATCAAGGTGGCCGGCCGGCGATCGTACCAGCTGGCCCGCGAGGGAACCCCCCCGGTGCTCGAGCCGCGGCCGGTGACCGTGTGGTCCTTCACCGTCCGGGCCGTCCGGCCCGCAGCGGGTGACCTGCTGGACGTCGACGTCGTGGTGCGCTGCTCCAGCGGCACCTACATCCGCGCCCTGGCCCGCGACATGGGAGATGCCCTGGGCGTGGGCGGCCACCTCACAAGCCTGCGCCGGACCCGGGTCGGCCCGTACGATCTGAGCGCCGCGCACGGGCTGGACGAGCTCGCCGAACAGCTGGCCGTGCTGCCGCTGGCCGAGGCCGCGGCGGCGGCCTTCCCGGTCCGCCAGCTCACCGAGGACGAGGCCCGCTCCCTCTCGCACGGCGGGCGGCTGGCCGCCCTGGGCCAGGAGGCCGGCCTGGGCGAGGAGACCGGCCCGGTGGCCGCGCTAGGGCCCGACGGCACGCTCATCGCGCTGGTCCATGAAGAAAACGGCGTGGCCAGGCCGCTCGCCGTGTTCGTTTCCTGACCGCCCAGGAAGACCGGCCTGTGACGGTTTTCGTTGCGGCGAATGAAACCGGCGTCAGGCCGGACGGCCGCCGGACCGGGGCCGGGCAGCGTGCGCTGGTCCCTGATCACGCGGCCCGGTCCGGCAGAATGGCACATGCGGGCAGCCGGCTCGCGGGAGGAGAGCGTCATGCCGCACACCAGCGATACCCGGATCCTGGGCTATGAGCCGTTGCTCTCGCCCGCGGCGCTGCTGGAGGAACTGCCGCTCGGGCCCGACGAGGCCGACATGGTCGAACGGTCCCGCACCGAGGTGCGCGCCGTGCTGGACGGTGAGGACGACCGCCTGCTCGTGGTGGCCGGTCCCTGCTCGGTGCACGACCCGGCCGCCGGGCTGGACTACGCGGGCCAGCTGGCCGCGCTGCGTGACTCGCTCGCGGATGAGCTGCTGGTGGTCATGCGGGTCTACTTCGAGAAGCCGCGCACCGTGACCGGCTGGAAGGGGCTCATCAACGACCCCGGCATGGACGGCACCCACGACGTGCACCGGGGCCTGCGGATGGCGCGCCGGTTCCTGCTCGACGTGGTCTCCCTCGGCCTCCCGGTGGGCTGCGAGTGGCTGGACCCGATCACCCCGCAGTACATCGCCGACGCGGTGGCGTGGGGCGCGATCGGCGCGCGGACCACCGAAAGCCAGGTGCACCGGCAGCTCGCCTCGGGACTGTCCATGCCGATCGGGTTCAAGAACGGCACCGACGGCGACGTGACCGTGGCCGTGGACGCGTGCCGGGCCGCGGCCGCGGGGCACACGTTCTTCGGCGTCACCCGGGCCGGGGCGGCGGCAGTGGTCACCACCGCGGGGAACCCGGACTGCCACGTCATTCTCAGGGGCGGCCGGCCAGGGCCCAACTACGAGCCCGGTCCGGTGCGCGAGGTCCTGGAGATGGTCACGAAGGCCGGGCTGGCCCGGCGGGTGATGGTGGACGCCAGCCACGGCAACAGCGGCAAGGACTACCGGCGCCAGCCGGTCGTGGCCGGTGTGCTCGCCGGCCAGATCGGCGCGGGCGAGCCAGGCATCGTGGGCCTCATGCTGGAAAGCTTCCTGAAGGCCGGGCGGCAGGAGCCGGGGGACCCGGCCACGCTGGTCTACGGGCAGAGCGTCACCGACGCGTGCATCGACGTGGATGCCACCGCGGAGGTGCTGCGCGGCCTGGCCGCCGCGGTCCGCCGCCGCCGCGCCGCCGCGCCGCCGCGCGCGGTCGCCGGGCACGCCGGCGCCCCGGCGCCCTGACGCGGCTCCGGGGAGGGGCGCGCGCCCGCAGCGCCCGCGCCCGCAGCGCCCGCGCCCGCAGCGCCCGGGGGCACGGGTGGCGGCCGGGCATGGCAGTCTTGAGGGTGCCGGGGTCTTGAGGGGGAGACCCGCCGCGGCCACACGCGTCGCGCATCGAAGGAGCACCACTGTGCAGCGCTGGCAGGGCCTGGATGACGTGCCCGGAGACTGGGGCTCCTCGGTCGTCACCATCGGCGTGTTCGACGGCGTGCACCGAGGTCACCAGCGCATCGTGGGCCGTGCCACGGAGATCGCGGCCCGGCTGGGCCTGCCCGTGGTGGTGATCACCTTCGACCCGCATCCGGTCGAGGTGGTCCGGCCCGGCTCGCACCCCCCGCTGCTGACCAGCGTCCGCCGCCGCGTGCAGTTGCTGGGCGCCGAGGGCTGCGACGCGGTGTGCGTGCTGCCCTTCACGCTCGACTTCTCCCGGCTGGGACCGGATGAGTTCGTCCGGGCTGTGCTGGCCGACCGGCTGCACGCCCGCCGGGTCGTGGTGGGGGACAACTTCCGGTTCGGCCACCGGGCCGCCGGCGACGTGCCGCTGCTGGCCGAGCTGGGCGAGAAATACGACTTCGGGGCAGAGGGCGTGCCGCTGCTCTCTGAGCACGGGGAGCACGGGGAGCACGGCGTCACTATCTCCTCCAGCGGCATCCGGGACCTGCTGAACCAGGGGAAGGTGAGGGGTGCCGCCGAGGACCTGGGCCGCCCGCACCGGGTGGAGGGCGTCGTGGTGCGCGGCCAGCAGCGCGGCCGGGCGCTCGGCTTCCCGACCGCCAACCTCGAGACCGCCCCCTACACCGCCATCCCCGCCGATGGCGTGTACGCGGGCTGGCTGGCCAGCCTGGACCCCGCGGGTCAGGAGGAGCAGCGCTGGCCCGCCGCGATCTCCGTGGGCACCAACCCGACGTTCGACGGCCGGGAACGGACCGTCGAGGCCTACGCGCTGGACCGGGACGACCTGGACCTGTACGGCACGCACGTGGCGGTGGACTTCGCGGCCCGGCTGCGGGGCATGGTCCGGTTCGATTCCGCGGGCGCCCTCACCGAGCAGATGCAGCGCGACGTCGATGAGGCGCGCGACCTGGTCGGAGGACCTGCGGAGGACGCGCCGGGGGCAGCCGGGCGACCCGGCGTTTAGTGACCGGCCCGCGTGATACCTTTAGGTAACGGTCGGCATGTTCCGGCCTGGTTAGCTGCACCCTCAAGTGGCTGGCCGAGGGGCTTCCCGCCGTCTGGTTCTTTCTGGGCCGCGCCGAGCCCCGCCCCGTAACCTTGCGACAAAGATAGGAAAGCCACGTGCCGCTGGACACAGGCGTGAAGAAGGAGATCATCGCGGACAACGCGACCAATGAGGGTGACACCGGCTCGCCGGAAGTCCAGGTTGCACTGCTGACGCGACGGATCAATGACCTGACCGAGCACCTCAAGGTGCACAAGCACGATCACCACAGCCGCCGCGGCCTGCTGCTGCTGGTCGGGCGCCGTCGGCGCCTGCTGAAGTATCTGGCTAGCACGGACATCGAGCGCTACCGTGCGCTCATCAGCAAGCTGGGCCTGCGCAGGTAGGTCCGGACAACTCAAGAACGACTTCCCGCGGCCCCCGATCCCGGAGCGCTCAGGGCGCCAGGACCGGTCCTCGGTAGTGGTTCTCGGGTCGGCACGTGCCCCCGCAGGGGGGCGCACTGCCGGGCCGAGGGCTTCGATCGAAGACCGGGCCGGCCGCTGGCCGGGCCAGATGGAACGGACTGGACGGGCCACGCCACACGGCGCGGCCCGAGAGCACCGGCCAGACGGCACCAGCCACGGCCCACCGGCGGCGGGCGGAGCGGGACCTCAGTCAAGGAGGTCTCACCCATGGAGGGTGTGTTTACCGCCGAAGCCGTTATCGATAACGGAGCCTTCGGCACCCATACGATCAAGTTCGAGACCGGCAGGCTGGCCCGCCTGGCCGCCGGATCCGCCGTCGCCACGCTGGACGAGGAGACGGTCATCTTGTCCGCCACCACGGCGGGCAAGCACCCCAGGGAGGGGCTGGACTTCTTCCCGCTCACCGTGGACGTCGAGGAGCGGATGTACGCGATCGGCCGCATCCCCGGTTCGTTTTTCCGCCGGGAAGGCCGTCCGTCCGAGGACGCGATCCTCACCTGCCGGCTGATCGACCGGCCGCTGCGCCCCTCGTTCGTCAAGGGCCTGCGCAACGAGGTCCAGGTCGTCGAGACGATCCTCTCGCTGAACCCGGAGCACCTCTACGACGTGGTCGCCATCAATGCGGCATCCCTGTCCACCATGCTGGCCGGCCTGCCGTTCTCGGGGCCGATCGCCGGCGTGCGGGTCGCCCTGATCAAGGGACAGTGGGTCGGGTTCCCCACCCACGAGCAGCTGAACGACGCCACCTTTGACATGGTGGTCGCGGGCCGGATGCTGCCGGACGGCGACGTGGCGATCATGATGGTCGAGGCGGAGTCCACCACCGGCACGATCGGCATGCTCGCCGACTCTTCCAGTGGCGCCGTCGCGCCGACCGAGGACACGGTGCCCGACGGGCTGGAGGCGGCCAAGCCGTTCCTCAAGCTGCTCTGCGAAGCCCAGCAGCAAGTCGCCGACCAGGCCGCCAAGCCGACCGGCGAGTTCCCCGTGTTCGCGGATTACCAGCAGGACGTCTACGACGCCGTGGCGGCGGAGGTCTCCGAGGAGCTGGCCCGGGTGCTGACCATCGCGGGCAAGCAGGAGCGCGAGACCGAGACCGACCGGGTCAAGGCGCTGGCCATGGAGAAGCTGTCCAGCCAGTTCGAGGGCCGCGAGAAGGAGATCAGCGCGGCCTTCCGGGCACTGACCAAGAAGCTGGTCCGCGAGCGGATCATCCGGGACGGCGTCCGCATCGACGGCCGCGGCCTGACCGACATCCGCCAGCTGTCCGCGGAGGCGCACGTGCTGCCCCGGGTGCACGGCTCGGCCCTGTTCGAGCGGGGTGAGACGCAGATCCTCGGTGTCACCACGCTGAACATGCTCCGGATGGAGCAGATGATCGACACGCTCAACCCGGAGCGCACCAAGCGGTACATGCACAACTACAACATGCCGCCGTACTCCACCGGGGAGACCGGCCGGGTCGGGTCGCCCAAGCGGCGCGAGATCGGTCACGGTGCGCTGGCCGAGCGGGCCGTGCTGCCGGTCCTGCCGAGCCGCGAGGAGTTCCCGTACGCGATCCGCCAGGTCTCCGAGGCCATCGGGTCCAACGGCTCGACCTCGATGGGCTCGGTGTGCGCGTCCACCATGTCGCTGCTCGACGCCGGCGTCCCGCTGCGGGACATGGTGTCCGGCATTGCGATGGGCCTGATCTACGAGGGTGGCGAGTACGTCACGCTCACCGACATCCTGGGCGCCGAGGACGCGTTCGGCGACATGGACTTCAAGGTGGCCGGCACCAAGGACATCATCACCGCGCTCCAGCTCGACACCAAGCTGGACGGGATCCCGGCCGCGGTGCTCGGCGCCGCGCTGCGCCAGGCCCGCGGGGCCAGGCTCACGATCCTGGAGGTCATGCGCGAGGCGATCGACGCCCCGGGCGAGATGAGCCCCCAGGCGCCGCGGATCATCACGATCAAGGTCCCGGTGGACAAGATCGGCGAGGTCATCGGGCCCAAGGGCAAGATGATCAACTCGATCCAGGAGGAGACTGGCGCCGAGATCACCATCGAGGACGACGGCACCATCTACATCGGCGCCACCGATGGCCCGTCCGCCGAGGCCGCGCGGACCACGATCAACGCGATCGCCAACCCGCACATGCCCGAGGTGGGCGAGCGGTTCCTCGGCACCGTGGTCAAGACCACCACGTTCGGCGCGTTCATCTCCCTGCTGCCGGGCAAGGATGGCCTGCTCCACATCACCCAGCTGCGCAAGCTGCACGGCGGGGCCCGGATCGACAACGTTGACGACGTGGTGAAGGTCGGCGACAAGATCCAGGTGGAGATCCGCGAGATCGATGACCGCGGCAAGCTGTCGCTGGTGCCCGTCGAGGTGGTCGAGCGTGAGGCCGCGGCCGGGAACGGCGACGGCGGTGCGGCCGCCTCGTCCGGCCCGGATGGCGGCCGGAACGACCGGGCCGCCGAGCAGGGCGATGGCGATAGCCACCGGACCCGGCACCGCGAGCGCCGGCACAGCAACAACTCGTGAGCACCCCGGACGTGCACACCGAGCAGGTGGCTGACGGCCTGAGCACCATCCGGCGCAGCGTGCTGCCGGGCGGGCTCCGGGTCATCACCGAGGCCCTGCCGTCGGTCCGCTCGGTCGCGTTCGGCATCTGGGCGGGGGTGGGGTCCTGTGACGAGGACCTCGCCCACGCCGGGGCCACCCACTACCTGGAGCACCTGCTGTTCAAGGGCACCAGGCAGCGGACCGCGCTGGACATCTCGGCCTCGATGGACGCGGTCGGCGGCGAGCTGAACGCGTTCACCGGCAAGGAGTACACCTGCTACTACGCGCGGGTGCTGGACGCGGACCTGCCGCTGGCCATCGACGTGCTGTCCGACATGGTGACCGGCTCGCTCATCGAGCCGAAGGACGTCGACGCCGAGCGCGGCGTGATCCTCGAAGAGATCGCCATGAACGACGACGATCCCTCCGACACGGTGCATGAGGCGTTCGTCGGCAAACTGTTCGGTGACACGCCGCTCGGCCGGCCGATCCTCGGCACGGTCGACTCCATCAACGCCATGACCCGCGACGAGGTCGCCGAGTACTACCGCTCCCGGTACACCCCGGACCGCCTGGTCGTGGCCGCGGCGGGCAGCCTCGACCACGACACGGTGGTGGAGCACGCGCGGCACGCGCTGGCCCACGTGCTCAGGGGGGACGCCCGGCCGGCCGGGCCCCGGATGGCCACCCCGGGCGGGCCGCCGGCCGCAGTCGGCGCGGTTCCAGGCGACCCGGCCCGCGGCCTGCGGCTGGTGTCCCGGGGGATCGAGCAGGCCAACCTGATCCTCGGCTGCGGGGGGCTGAGCCGGACCGACAACCGGCGGTTCGCGCTGGGCGTGCTCAACGCGGCCCTCGGCGGCGGCATGTCGTCGCGGCTGTTCCAGGAGGTGCGCGAGAAGCGCGGGCTGGCCTACTCGGTCTACAGCTTCACCTCCCAGCACGCCGACACCGGGATCTGGGGGGTCTACGTCGGCTGCCTGCCGTCCAAGGCCGACGAGGTGCTGGCGATCTGCCGGGAGGAGATCGCGAAGGTGGTCTCCGGCGGGCTGTCCGACGCTGAACTCGACCGGGGCAAGGGCCAGGTGCGCGGCTCCATGGTGCTCGGCCTGGAGGACCCGTCCTCGCGGATGAGCCGTATGGGCAAGTCCGAGCTGGTGTACCCGCGGCTCGAGCCGGTCGACGAGATCCTGGCCTCGATCGAGGCGGTCTCCCACGACGCGGTGCGCAGCGTGGCTGAGGAGGTCCTGACCCGGCCGAAGGTCCTCGCAGTGGTCGGTCCGTACGACGACGACGCGCCGTTCACCAACGCGCTCGCGTAGGAACACCCCGCGATGATCAAGGTCGGGGTGCTCGGCGCACGGGGCCGGATGGGCGGCGAGGTCGGCCGGGCACTGGCTGCCGCGGATGACCTCGAACTGGCGGCCGAAGTAGACGACGGTGACGCCCTGGACGGGCTGGCCGGCTGCGGCGTGGTGGTCGACTTCACCCACCCCGGCGTGGTCATGGACAACCTGCGCTGGTGCATCGGCCACGGCCTGGACGTGGTCGTCGGTACCTCCGGGTTCGATGACGCCCGGCTGGCCCAGGTCCGGGCCTGGCTGGCCGATGCCCCCTCGGTGCGCGTGCTGATCGCGGCCAACTTCTCGGTCGGCGCGGTGCTCATGATGCGGTTCGCGGCCCAGGCTGCCCGGTTCTTCGAATCGGCCGAGATCATCGAGTTGCACCACGCGGGCAAGATGGATGCCCCGTCCGGGACCGCGTCCCGGACCGCGTCCCTGATCGCCGAGGCCCGCTCGGACGCCGGGCTGGGACCGTCACCCGACGCGACGGTCACCGCCGCCCCCGGGGCGCGCGGCGCCGAGATGGACGGGGTCCATGTGCACTCGGTGCGGCTGGCCGGGCTGGTCGCCCACCAGGAGGTCCTGCTGGGCGGGCACGGAGAGACGCTGACCATCCGGCACGACTCGCTCGACCGGGCCTCGTTCATGCCGGGCGTGCTGCTCGGCGTGCGCGGGCTGGGCTCCCTGCCGCCGGGCCTGGCCTTCGGGCTCGAACCTCTCCTCGGCCTGGCCTGACCTCGCTGGCGAGGCGGGGCCCGGTGGTGGGTCTCTCCGGGCCGGCCGCTCGCGGGGGCCGGCCTCTCGCGAGGGCCGGCCGCTCGCCGGGGGCGGCCGCTCGCGGGGGCCGGAGGCTCCCGGGGTAATCCCCCGGGAGAGCAGGACGGGGGGTCGTCCTGCCGGCGCCGCGCTGTAGCCTCACAGCATGTGCCGCAGCATCAAGACCCTGCGCCCGCCCTACGCCGAGCACGTGACCGACGAGGATGTGCGGGCCGCAGCGCGCCAGTACGTCAAGAAGATCAGCGGGTTCCAGCGCCCGGCCAAGCACAACGCGGAAGCGTTCGAGCAGGCCGTGCAGGCGGTGGCCAGCGCGACCGAGGTCCTTCTCGCCCAGCTTGAGATACGGTTAAAGGAAGTCAAGCGCGGCGAGTCCAACGGGGGACGGACATGCTGAGAACGATCCTGAACGTGATCTGGCTGGTCCTGTGCGGCTTCTGGATGGCTATCCTCTACGCACTGGCCGGGCTGGTCTGTTTCGTCCTGTTCTTCCTTGTGGTGACCATCCCCCTCGGGATCGCGGCCTTCCGCATTGCCGGCTACGTGCTGTGGCCGTTCGGCCGGTCGATCGAGGTGCGCCGGGACGCCGGGCTGGGCTCCCTGATCGGCAACGTCATCTGGATCGTGCTCTTCGGCTGGTGGCTGGCCCTGGGGCACCTGACGACCGGCATCGCGCTGTGCCTCACCATCATCGGCATCCCGCTGGGCCTGGCCAACTTCAAGATCATCCCGATCTCGCTGGTGCCGCTGGGCGTCGAGATCGTGCCGTCCGGCCAGCTCTACCCGGGCTACAGCAGCTGATCATGGGCGGCGGGCCGGAGCGCCCCTGACGCCGCTGGGCGGCTCGCCACCGTGGCCGGTCGCCGGCCTGGCCACACGTGGCCGTGGCTGGGCGGGCGTTCAGGGCGCCGCAGTGGGCGTTCCGCGCGCCGCAGTGGGCGTTCCGCGCCGGGCCACGAGGGCCGCGTGGCGGCCTGGGGGGCTCGCGCGGCGGCGCGGACGCCCCATTAAGGTTGGCTAAATGGAACTTCGCGTACTCGGCCAGACCGGAGTCAAGGTAAGCCCGCTGTGCCTCGGGGCGATGATGTTCGGCGCCTGGGGCAATCCCGACCACGCCGATTCGGTCCGGATCATCAACCGGGCCCTCGAGGCGGGAATCAATTTCGTCGACACCGCGGACGTGTACTCGGGCGGGGAGTCCGAGGAGATCGTGGCCAAGGCGCTGGCCGGCACCCGGCGCGAGAACATCGTGCTGGCCACCAAGGCGAACGGCACCATGGGCCAGGACCCGAACGAGCGCGGCAACTCCCGCCGGTGGCTGATCCGCGAATGCGAGAACAGCCTGCGGCGGCTGGGCACCGACTATATCGACCTGTACCAGATCCACCGGCCCGACCCCGAGACGGACATCGACGAGACCCTGGGTGCCCTCAGCGACCTGATCCGGGCCGGGAAGATCTGCTACGCGGGCAGTTCCACGTTCCCGCCCTCCCAGATCGTCGAGGCCCAGTGGACCGCGGAGCGCCGTGGGCGGGAGCGGTTCGTCTGCGAGCAGCCGCCCTACTCGATCCTGGTCCGCGGGGTCGAGACCGAGGTCTTGCCGGTCTGCCAGCGGTACGGGATGGGCGTCATCCCCTGGAGCCCGCTGGCCGGGGGCTGGCTGTCCGGCCGCTACCGCAAGGGCCAGGACCTCCCGGTCAGCCGCCGGGCCGAGCGGCTGCCGCAGCGCTACGACATGTCGCTGCCGGGCAACCGGGCCAAGCTGGACGCGGTCGAGCAGCTGGCCGTGCTGGCCGAGGAGTCCGGCCTGACCCTGATCCAGCTGGCCATCGCCTTCGTGCGCAGCCACCCCGCCGTCACCGCGGCGATCATCGGGCCGCGGACCATGGAGCAGCTCGAAAGCCAGCTGGCCGCGGCCGACGTGGTGCTCAGCCCCGACGTGCTGAACCGGATCGACGAGATCGTGCCGCCGGGCACTAACATCAACCCCCCGGACCGCGGCTACGACCCCCCGTCCCTCACCGACCCTGCCCGCCGCCGGCGTACCTGACCGCCCTCGCCGGGGGTAAGGGGGCCGGGGGGGAACGGGCCGGGGCCCCGGGGGATCCGGGGGGCCGGGGAGTCAGGCTGTGGGGGTGCTGGCCGCGTCCTCGAGGCCCAGTTCAG
>Ga0187863_10000501_pt1 | contig 33305 bp, 25 predicted proteins | sample June2016WEW_11_1_FD_132975 | JGI IMG/M metagenome (GOLD analysis project Ga0187863, IMG submission 132975) | Peatland microbial communities from SPRUCE experiment site at the Marcell Experimental Forest, Minnesota, USA - June2016WEW_11_10 | ecosystem: Environmental > Terrestrial > Soil >...
CCCGAACCCGAGAAAAAGTAAATGAAGTTCCGTTTCGCGGGGCGCTACAAACAGCAACAGCGGCGAGCTACGATTCCGGCGGGGCAACGTAGTAACCGGGGCGGGTGCGGACGGTGACGCCGGGCCGATCGATTTCCACTTTGATCTCGTGGTAGCCGGTAGGTTCATCTCCCGGTGGACGGTAGCCGAGCGTGTACTGCGCGTGGAGTTCGCCGCCGATTTCATCCATTGCCTTTTGAATTGAATTATCTTTCAAGGTATTCACGTGCAAGCCGCCGGTCGCTTTACTCGCGATATCGAGTGAATTCGGGCCGATTGCATTCTTCCCAGTCTTAACCAGCCATACCGCTAGCGCCAGCAGATCTATGTTTCCCTGTCCCTGCGCGGCCGCTTCGTTATCCGGCGTTTGCGCCATCCCCGGTCGTACCGGAACGGGAAACGTTCCCGGCGGTCCCATCTGCGGTCCTTGATACGGATTTCGCTTCGCGCGCAAATCAGCCATCGACGTGCTCAAACCAATCGTATAAATCGTCACGTTCGCCAGTTGCGCGTGCCGCAACACCTCGCCGAGTGTATCCTCGCTGCCCTGATCTTCCGCTTCGCCCACCACTACCAGAATTCGCCGCCGCACGGCCGGCCGCTGCTCAAGCAATGAAATACCCCGCGACATGGCGTCGTAAAGCCGCGATTGATTTACGCCAATGCGCAGGTGGTTGATCGTATCCTGCACCCCGTCCACATCCGTGGTGAATTTCTTGAGCAGCTCTACCGTGCTGTCAAAGCTGATCACAGCGGCTTCGGCTGTCTGCCCCATCACCGTCTCCGTGAAGATAATTCCGGTCTGGCGCACCGCCGGCAGCAGGGGCTCGATGTGCGAGCTGGTTTCTACAGCCAACACTACGGAAAGCGGGTCGCCGCCCAGATCGAAGTGCTCGATTTTCTGCTGCACGCCGTTGTCGTACACCCGGAAATTATCTTTGGAAAGATCCAGGATCATTTGCCCCGCCTGGTTCGTCACCGTCACCGGCGCCACCACTTCATTCACTCGCACGCGGATTGCATTCTTGTGTTGCTCGGGCGGAGCTCCCGGCTTGTGCTGCAGCGGACCAGGCGGCGCCTGGCACCACGCCGGGCCGGCCGCTCCCAGCATCATCAGCGCCAACGAAACGAGCGCCGGCAGACGATAAAAGCGTCTTCTCGCCGCGGGTGTTATGCGTTGCATCGAAATTCAGTCTATCTGATTCGCGGAAACTCAGGTGCGTTGCTTGCGGTGCAATGGCCCTCTGCACCATGACTGGCTTTTCGTCGGGGCGTTCTCCTAGAATGAATGTTCGCGCTCGTAACCAGGAGAGAACATGAGTCGTCGCAGTCGCGGGCCCCACGAAAAGGTAGCCTACCAGGATCCGAAATTCATGGAGAGCTTGGTGGCCCGGCCGCTTCGCATCATGGCGGAATACATTGACCCGCTAAATCGCCTGCGTCGCGCGAACGTGAGCGACACCATTGTGATGTTCGGCTCCGCGCGAATTCAATCGCGGGATCGCGCGCTCACGCACCTGAAAGAGGTACAACGCAATGCGCGAGGCCGCCGCACGCCCGAATGGCGTCAGAAAGTCAGCGCCGCGCGGTCTTTAGTTTCCATGTCGCGCTACTACGAAGAAGCGCGCGAGCTAGCTCACCGCCTTACGATGTGGTCCATGACCCTGGGTGACAATCCTCGCCGGTTCGTCGTCTGTTCCGGAGGCGGACCTGGAATCATGGAGGCAGCCAATCGCGGCGCAGCCGAAGCCGGCGGCCCTTCCATCGGCCTTAGCATCCAGCTTCCTCACGAGCAGGAATCGAACCGCTATATCACGCCCGAGCTGAATTTCCTTTTTCACTATTTTTTCATGCGTAAGCTCTGGTTCGCGCAAATGGCCAAGGCCCTGATTATTTTTCCCGGCGGGTTCGGCACCATGGACGAACTTTGGGAAATGCTCACACTCATGCAAACCAATAAGCTCTCTTCGCATCACTTGATTCTTATCTACGGAAGGAAATATTGGGACAAGGTTATCAACTGGCGGCACATGGTCCGCACCGGCACTATTAACGAACGCGAATTCAAGCTGCTTCAATTTGCCGACAACGTGGACGAAGCCTTCAACCACATCCGCAAAGACCTGGAAGCGCATCATCTCGAAGTCGAATCCGATTCATACACCAAACCCATGCGCCGAATGTAGGCACCCTCTGCGGATAACGCTGAAGACGACCGGCTGAAGTCACGCTTAAACCAAAAAAAACGGGGAAGGAGTCTAGGGCTCCTTCCCCGTTTTTTATTTCCGGCGCTAGGTGCCGCCGCTTTTCAAACCTTAGTTGCTCGAGAACGGCTCGACTGCGAAGACCGCCTGAAAGCGCCGCTTCTCGTCCTGATCGTGCAGCATGACGACAGGCACTACGCGCAGCGAATGTTTGCAACTCCGGCACGTAGTTGCCTCTCCCTGCAGATCCTGGACGAATCCGTCGGTGAAGTGATAAGCGGCTCGCGGCCGCCTTGCTGCTTTCGTACCCTTTTCACCGCATTGCGGGCAAGTAAACTCCACGCGATCTTCCAGCGGGTCGCGATGTAGCGCGGCCCAGCCGGTGTATCGAACGCCTATTGTTTCTATTGATTCCTTTTCCATAATTGCCTCCCCAGACGGCCTGACGAAACTGACCGCCAGTCGAATATCACAATGCTTTAGACGCATGCCGAGCCAAAAGCGATGCATTTTCCGCACAATTCTCACAAGTCACTGAATTCCCAATCGTTATGAGCGCCGGAATAGTAACCTTCCCGGCCGGTTCAGTCGTTCCAGAGGCCGGGAACCAGCGGCCACTCCCGGTGTCTATCCCTAGTAGAGATTCGCGCGAACTCCGAATGGCTCCCGATTTAGCGGAGCCGTTGTTCAGGACCAGCTCTCTTTGTTGGATCTTGCGGAGGAGGTGTGCCATGAGCAAGCGCGAAGGGTTTTCGCAGTGCTTGGTTGACGGCGACGAGCAATCTCTCGAGCGGGCTCGCCGTCTCCGTCAAAAAGCGTTGCTCGCGTCAATCGTCTTCGAGGCAGCGCTGGTGTTGGCCTTGCTTTTGTGGCCCCTCATTACTCTTGGCAAACTGCCTCGACAATTCTTCATCACTCCAACTCCGCCATACCATGGCGGCCCAGCCGCAGCACCGGGGCCCTCGCACGGGCATTCAACTCGTCTCGACGGCCCTCCGAAGCCTCACGAAATAATGGTGCAGCCTCCGAGTATTCCTTTTCACGTGCCGGAGTCACCCTCGGATGAAGCGCCAGGGATTAACTCCGGTCCCGGTTTCGGCTCAACGGACATCCCGGGCGGTGGCTCCGGTCCCGGAGACTCCGTACCCGGCGGAAGCAATTTCGGTCCAGCGATTTCGATTCCGCCTCCGCCACGGGCGGAAAAGCCCCGACGTTTGAGCGAAGGCGTGATGGAAGCGGCCTTGATTCATAAAGTACAGCCGCAATATCCCGCCGTGGCTCGATTGATGCATCTTGAGGGCACCGTGCGCTTGCAAGCCATCATTGGAAAAGACGGCAGCGTGCGCGAGCTGCAAGTCCTCAGCGGAAATCCTATTCTGGTGCAGTCGGCCTTTGCGGCCGTGCGCGAATGGCGTTATCAACCTACGCAGCTCGACGGCGAACCAGTAGAGGTTGAGACTTTCATCACCGTGAATTTCATTCTGGGTCAGAACTGAAGGGAACCGCGAGGGCGCCTCGATTTCGCGAGACGCCCCGGATTCAAGCAGCCAAGCCTCTAGAACTTGACAACGATGCCGGTCGACATCCGCGCATTGTTTTGACCGCTTCCGAAGACGCTCGAGTGAATCCAATCACCTTGGAAGATGCGCCAGTGAAACGGCCCCACGATCTTGGCATCAATCCCGCCACCGATCGCGACTGCGAAAGACGTGTCGGACGCCGAGAACGTTTCTACAACCGGAGGGTTCACTTCCTCCGCGAACGTGCTGCTGACGTGCGCGCCGCCGATCAGTACGTGCCCAAATGGCGAGACGCGCGCCGGCCACGATACTTGAGGGCCGAACAGAAAGTAGGTCGTGTGCGTGCTGTTACCATAATCGCCCGAAAAATCCGCTAGAGCGCCCAGCCAAGGAGCAAACTTGTATTGCCCGGAAACTTCCCAGCCGTTTTGATTGAATGACGGAGAATTATCGAACCGCAGATAAGAATAGCCGCCGAACACCTCCACTTTGTATGTGTCCTGCGCCTGCGTCGTAAGCGAGACCACAAAAATCAATCCAGCTAATAATGCGATCCTTCTGAGCATAGATATACCCTCCTGAGAGTTATTCGGACAACCATTCACCGTTCGGCTGGGAGAAAGTAGGATGCCGGCTTGCTCGCCGGGGTTACCAACAAATCTTGAATAGTGTCCGGCCGGGATCTCAGGTTTTCACCGTAGAGGACCGTGCTGACGGTTTCCTAGAGGAGAGGTTCGCCGGAATTCTTCGCGATGATGTCCCTGGTGGAATCGCGCAAACGTACAATCTCGTGCCAATCATTTCCTGCCGCCGGGTTGGGTGTCACAAGCGGGCCGAACGTCAGCGTGACGCGCCCAGGCCGCGGCAATTTCGTTTTATCTCGTAGAATGTGCCGCGCGCCGCGCACGCTTACCGGACAAATCGAACACCGCGTATCTACCGCGGATTTGAACGCGCCCAACTGGAACGGACGAATCCCCGTGGTCGCCGTAAAAGTTCCCTCGGGATAAATCACAACAGACTCGCCGCTCTCGAGCGCTGCATTCACCTGCTCCGCCTGGCGAATACGAGCTTGCGGATCACTGCGATCGAACGAAAACTGCCCACTCCGCCCGGCAATGGTGCGAAACACCGGCATATCGTGGATCTCTCCTTTAACCACGAATCGCACATCCGGCGGCAGAAATGCAAGGTTTATGACAATATCCAGAAAGCTCGAGTGATTCGGAGCAAAAATCCAAGGCCCGGATGTTTCGCGTTGCGCTAGAATCTCGCGCCCTTCCACTCGCACCGGCACGCCCGCCATCATCAACATAAAGCGCGTGCCCTTATGCGTGATCCAAGCCGCGCGCTTTTGATTCCAGGTCAGAGCGACGATACCCCACAACGGTAATAGAAGAATTGCGAAGACCGTCATTGCGTACACGCCATAAATAAATTCGAATGTGTTTTTCGCTGCCTGCTTTGTCCAATACCAGGCATTCGGGCCCGCGCCTCGTACTGCCAGTCCCGCCACTTGCATCCATGTCGGTTGCTGGCGCTTTCCCAGGTTTCCTTCCAGGAAGAGCCGCCGTGTCTCGCTGCGCCGCAACTTTCCGCTGGAAGTTTTTGGAATGGATTGGGGCGGCAGGAGCTTGACCAGATCCGGTGGTATCCCGAGCGCTTCATTCACCGTCCGCGCAATTTCATCTTCGATGCGCTTTGCGCTGGCCATATCGCGCACTTCTGCTGTCACCACCAGGCGCTCGCTGCCCGTGCGCTCGTCCGGAGCGCCAAACGCCACGACGCAGCCTGTTCGCACTCCCTGTACGCGTCCGGCAATTTCCTCCACTTCATGCGGATACAGATTGCGTCCCGCCTTGATGATGATGTCTTTCGCGCGCCCGGTTATATAAATTTCGCCGTCAGCCCAGTACGCCAGATCACCGGAATCCAGCCAGTCGCCGTCGCGCATCAAGTTTTGCGTCGCTGCGGCATTGCGATAGTAACCGCTCGTTGCTGACGCTCCACGAAACCACAAACTCCCTTCCGCTCGTTCTCCGAGATTGCCGCCTTCGCCGTCCACGATGCGGATTTCCACTCCAGGAACCGGTTTGCCGGCATTCACAAATTCGAGCGCAGCGGCATCGCCCGCCCTGGCAGGTTTTGCGTGGCCTCCAGATTCAAAGGCTGCGCGTTCAATGCGATCCACTTTGTAACCCGCGCCCAGTTTCGGCACCGAAACGGCCAACGTCGCTTCGGCAAGTCCGTACACAGGAGTAATCGCTTCACGCTGAAAGCCATACGACGCAAAGCGAGTGGCGAATCGTTCCAGCGTTTCCGAACGCACTGGCTCCGCGCCATTAGTCGCCGCGCGCCAAGAACTCAAGTCCAGCCCCTCCAAATCCTTGTCCGGAATCTTCCTCACGCAAAGCTCGTACGCAAAATTCGGCGCCGGGCTGATCGTTCCGCGGTGCTTATGAATCGCCCAGAGCCAGCGCTCGGGCCGGCTCAGGAACGCAAGCGGAGACATCACCACCAGCGGAATCCCCGTGAAAATCGGAACGAACCACGCGCCAATCAGTCCCATGTCGTGATAGAGCGGAAGCCAACTCACCGCCACGTCGTCTGCTTTTATTTCGATGCCCGACACGATCGACTTAATATTTGCCAGCAGATTTGCGTGCGTCAGGATCACGCCTTTCGGATCGCCCGTCGAGCCGGACGTGTATTGCAAAAACGCAATGTCTTCGCCGCGCGCGTGATGCACAAGATTTTCAACCGGACGCCACTGCTCCGAAGCAGCCTCTTCTTCCGGCGCCTTCGCCGTTGTGGAGTTTGCAAGGCTTTGCGCGTTCAACACTTCCCGCAGCGTAGGAACGGCCGGCTTCAGCAGTCGCGCCAGACCTTCAGCTTGCTTCCAGGTAACCAGAAAACGCGCTTCCGCGTTGCGCAGTATGTTCGATTGCCGCTTTGCGTATTCCGCGATGCGGTCCGCGCGGAACGGCGGATAAATTGGTACCGGAATACCGCCCGCAAGCAGGATGCCCGCAAACGTCCAGAAGAATTCCGCGCAAGTAGGAAGCATGATCGAAACGGTCTGACCCGGCTCCAGCCCGCGGCGCTGCAATTCGGCCGCCACCGTCGAGGCGCGTTCGTATAGCTCACCGAACGTAATCGTTCGCAATTGGTCGTTTTCTTCGTATAGATGAATGTGCGCGCGTGCAGGTTCGCCGCGCCCGCGCAGGCGCAAAATCTCAGTCAAAGTCTCCGCATTGCGTATTTGCTGCTCGAGATCCGCGCGAATGGCAGGCGAAATTGCTGGCGCAACGCCAGCCGCGGTTCCGGTGCTCGCGCCGCCCGCAGCGCGCAAGCTCGCCGCGCTCGTGGTCCCGCCAGACTCCGCCCGCAGGATGGCATCGATCAGATCCTGCACTGTATCGGCTTCAGCAACCACGCGATCAGGCAAACGCACGCCGCAAGCGTCCCCCAGGCGCAGCATTAGTTCCACGCGCTCTAGGCTCCCGAGCCCTAATTCGCGTTCCAGGTGCGCCGCAGGACCCCGCGCCGCCAGTTCTCCCAGCCCGCGCGCGCCGCCCAATTCGATCAAAAGTTGGCGCAGGGTATCGAGGGTCTGCGTAGCAACGGCCGCCGTGCGATCGATTTTTGTTCCTGTTGCGCCCATAAATCGAAAATCTGGAAATAGCTGGATGTGCAGTGACGAATGAAGGTGATGACCGCGCGGCCCGAGGAGCATTCTTGGCCGCGCTGCCAAAATCCTCGTTACTTGAGCGAGCGTATCACCGCTCGCTGCCTTGGGCAATCCAGCAATCCCTGCCGGGGAGCGAATAGCCCGCGAACTCTGTCCAAGGTACGAAGGTACCGGAAAGAATTGAACCCTTCGGCCTATCGACCCGTGCGACCCCCGCAGGCACAATCACTACGAGTTCGGGGCCCGCATAGGCGTCTCGAATGTCTACACCTCCATCACCCCATGCCCACGAGCGGCCGGCACCCCCACCGGCCGCTCCCCTTTTTCTCCTGACTCCAAGTCATTCTCCTGCACCGCTTTGACCGTCACCAATACAGAATGTTTCTTGACTTCTGGCGCACACGCTCTATAGAGTGCCGTCATAGTCGGTTGTGTGGGCTAGAGCAAATTGAGGTTGTATCCTTACGGGGCGAACTGACCCTCCGTTTTGCTTTTCGACGTGGTGCCAGCCACTCCACGGCCTGCATATCCTGGGTGCGGAAATTGCTATACCGGGGGGTGGGGTGTGAGGCTTCGAACTATCCTTTCTTGCGTGACGCTTTTCGCCGGAATTCTAATCCTCAGCGCTGGTGCTTGGGGCCAGACGAATGCCTCGCTCCGCGGCACGGTCACCGACCCATCTAGCGGCGTCGTGGTCGGCGCGAAAGTCACCCTGACAAATATAGGCACGGGAATTGCGCGCTCTACCGCCACCGGGAGTGACGGGGGCTATCTTTTTGATCTGGTGCAAGTGGGCAAGTACAAGATCACCGTAGAGAAGTCTGGCTTCGAAACATTCATCCAGGCAGGAATCGTACTTGAGCTAAATCAAAACGGACGCGCGGACATCACCCTCAAGGTAGGACAGGCCACCCAGACTGTCGAAGTGATTGCCAACGTTGCGCAGGTGGACACCACCGGCGCCGTGCTCGGCAAAGTGGAAAACCAGCGGATGATTGTCGATCTTCCTCTCGTGGATCGCGACACACTCCAGCTAGGTTTGCTTCAGGCCGGTGTTTTTAATCCGGATCCTGACGATGGTTCCGGAAACCCGTTTTCGGTCAGCGGGCAGCGTTCGGAATCCCTCACTTTTTTGCTGGACGGCGGGAACAATACCGATTTCCTGGGTAACAACATTGTTGTGAGTCCAAACCCCGATGCTGTCGAGGAATTTAAGATCCTCACAAACAATTACGACGCGCAGTACGGCCGGACTTCCGGTGGTATCGTGAATCAGATTACCCGTTCAGGAACGAACGACTTTCACGGTGATGCCTTTGAGTTCCTGAGAAATGACGTGTTTAACGCCAGAGACTTTTTCCTGCCCCCCTCCCAGCCTAAACAGTCATTCAAGCGAAATGTTTTTGGAGCTACCGTCGGCGGTCCCATCAAGAAAGATAAAACTTTTTTCTTCCTCGCATATCAAGGAGCGCGTCGGCGGGAAGGCGACACTTCTCAGCAGTTGACCGTGTTGAGCCAACCGGAACAGACCGGGAACTTTGCGGAGCTGTGCTCCGCTTACGACGGTTCCGGCAATTGCACACCCGCAGCTCTGAACGCAGGGGGCACCCAGTTGGTCAATCCGTACACCGGAAATAATATCCCGAACAATAACTTAGCGGCCCCTGGGCTCGGCGGTCCGGGCCTGGGTGGCTCGCTCGTGGATCCCGTCATTCAAAACTACATCGCAAAATACCTACCATTGCCGAATCTTCCTGGTAACGGGTTTATCGCATCACCTTCCCAATCAATTGATGAAGATCAAGGGATTCTTCATATTGACCACAATATCGGCACTCACGACACCCTCTCCTTTGTATATTTGCTTGACGACCAGCGCCAACTTTTCCCGCTTCCTTCCCAGTTGTCTTCTCCTCTCGGCGGTGCCAACGCTACCAATTTCCGAAATCAAATCGGCACGCTCACCTGGAGCCATACTTTCTCGCCTTCCAAGATCAACGAATTTCGATTCGGGGCTAACCGGACTTCCACTCACCAGGCCATACCCCTGGACACAACATCACCGGCATCGCTGGGCTTTACGAATCTGAACCCGGACGACCCTGCCGGCGTCTCGCCGCCCGTTTTCTTTACCCCCAACTTCAACTTGGGATCTTCGGTTCAAGGACCAACACAACTTAACGACAACACTTTTCAATGGGCAGATAACTTTACATGGACCCGCGGAAAGCACGAGTTTAAGTTCGGTACCGACGTTACCCGCCTTCAGCTGAACTTTCACTATGACTACTACAATAACGGAGGGTTCGATTTCGGATCGTACGCATCATCTTTTACCGGAAGCTTCTTAGCGGACTTCGTTGGCGGCTTCTGGGACAATTACTACCAGAATTCTCAAGCGACTTACGGAATTCGCACTGGTTCCGTCGGCCTGTATGCCCAGGATACCTGGAAAATCCTTCCTCGGCTGACTCTCAATTATGGCCTTCGCTGGGACTACTACATACCTCAATACGATATTCATAACGAGATTCTGGGGCTTTTCCCGGGACATCAATCCACTGTATTTCCCAATGCGCCGGAAGGAATTCTGTACCCGGGCGATCCCGGAACTCCGAATCGCGCTTTGGTTTACCCTGACTACAAGAACTTCGCTCCTCGATTCGGATTTGCCTGGGACATGTTCGGCGACGCCAAGCTCGTGATGCGCGGCGGGTTCGGAATGTTTTATGACATCGAAGATGGCGCCCTAAACCTTCAGTTTGGGGGCTTGCCGCCGTTCGCAGGTGTTGCAAACATTTACAACACGGAGCCCACCTCATATTTGGGTATAACCGGGGATCCCATTGCCGACCCATTCACACCCTTCGGCTCTACCAACGTCTTTCCGTTTCTCCCCGCGGACGTGGGGACCTTCGGCGTCCCGAAAATTTCTTACGGATATACAACCTACCCGCACTTCCGCACTCCTTATTCTGAAAACTTCAACTACGGATTCCAGTGGCAGGCCACTAAAGACACCATGGTTGAAGCCGTCTACGTCGGGAGCCTGGGTCGCAAGCTCATCTCGACAGCTGAGACAAACTTTCCGATTCCGTCGGTTGAGAAGACACAGCTGGAATTCTTCGGATTCGTCAATGAGGATTGCGCGCGTCCGCTGGCCGCGTGTACCGGCGGGACCTCGCCAACGGATCCCAATGGTTCTCCCACCGGCATCACGCAAATCTACACCAACTTCAGCAACGGTCTTTCGGATAGCGATGAGTTCCAGTTGACCGTGGATAAGAGATTCAGCAAGGGATTCGCTTTGCGCGGTGCCTACACTCTGGGCAAGGCTATTGATCTTACCTCCGGTTTCCGATCTCGCTCGTCCACCTATACGGATCCCCTGGATCCCCGGCTGGACCGCGCAGTTGCCGATTTCGACGTGCATCAGCGCTTGGTTATAAGCGGCATTTGGGAGCTTCCACTTGGCCACTTTCAGAACGAATTTGTAAGGAAGGCCACGGAAGGATGGCAATTTAATGGGATCGCCACGTTTCAAGGCGGCCAGCCCTTTACTCTGTACTCGAACAACGACTCAAGCCAGCAAGGCAACGGCCTGGATCGGCCCGACCTCATCGGACCCATTAAATATCTGAATCCGCGGTCCACCACCACCGCATTTGATCCCAGCACTGCCAGCTGTCTCGGCGCTCCGGCGCAGGGAAACTTCTGGTTCAATCCCAATTCATTCAATTGCACCTCGCCCTACAACAACGACGGCAGTATCAATCCCGCTGGCGTGCCTCTCTTTACTTTCGGCACCACTCCTCGCAACGCACTTCGCGGACCAGGCATAAACAATTTTGATCTTTCGTTGACCAAGAAAACCAAGATCACCGAAGGCAAAATGCTGGAGTTCCGCGCAGAATTCTTCAACGCTTTCAATCACGCGCAATTCCTGAATCCCGATAATTTCGGCGGCAGCTCCACCTTCGGGGAAATCTCCACCGATCGCGGAATGCGTATCATTCAGTTTGGCCTGAAGTTTTATTTCTAAAAGATTGAACAGCCGGCGGGAAAATGTCCCAGGGGTAAAGCCCTCGGGCATTTTATTGCTTTAGGATTCTTTCCAATCCACCGGGAGTGCGCGTAGGGTTTGCCCGCTCTTGCAAAACAGAAGGAATTTGCCGGTCCGCTGTTTTGCGCAGGATTTAGCGCCTGCGCCCCATCGGCCGGTAGCTCGCCCGCGTCCGCATTCGAAAACGCGGCGGGAGCGGCGGCGACACTTTGTGTAGCGCAGCGCCGCACTGGCCGCAACATTCCTGCGGCGTATCTTCCACCCGCAGCCAGTGCCCGCGCGCGGAACATTCCGGATTCAAACATTGCACGGTCCACCCTGGAAGCTGGTGCATTTTCACCTCATGGCGTGCGAAGTTTGTGCCGCTTTTCGTGGCGCCGCGCGCGGTACGAACTTGATTCCCCGTCGCTCCCGAAAGAAAAGCGTCCCCGTAAAACTGGCGGAATTGTGTGCCCGCGTTTCTGGTGTGTCAAGAAAAATGTACGCAATTACTTGTGGATAACTTCCAGCGTGGATTTTTCCCCGTGCGAGGTGAAAGAGAAAACAGAAGGCTGCCTGGGCTGGCGCTTTCGCTCGGCCCGCCGGTTCAGTTGGGATTGGGGGTCGGCGCCGGCGTTAGCGCCGTCAGCTTGGCTTGCAGTTCGTCCACTTTCTTCTGCGCGTCAGCTACTTCTTGCTGCTTCGCCGAGATTTGATCTTCTTCGTCCTGTATCTGCGCGGCGCCTTCTTTGTCGTTTTCGTGTTCCGGCTTGCTCAAATACATCTGCTGGTCCAGCACGTACTTCCGTTGCAGGATGTCGAGATCTGTCTGAAGGCTTTTCAGGTGCTCTTTTGCGGAGTTTAGTTCGGCGGAAACGGTTGCTGCATTTTCCGCAGGGGCCCCCGGGCCCGCCACTGCAGCAGCTGGCCCTGGCGTGCCACCCGGCGCAGTCGCGAGCCCAGCCGCCGGATTGGAACCACCCGTACCATTCGCGGCAGTTCCGGCCGCGGAGTCTTCCCCCACCACGCTCACTCCATTCGTCTTCGGGATGTTCTCGTCGTTCCAAACGTGCGTGGCTTTAGCCTGATCTTTTTTCTGCTCGCGCGCGCGCCGGGCAGCTTCCGCCACCGGGTCGGCCTGCGATTGCTGCGTTGATTGTTCCTGCCCCGCGACAACGCCCAGCGGCATAACCAGCAGTATTCCCAGTGCCCACAGCGCGATTTTCATGACCATCTCCCCGCGACACCGACAGCTTGCCACACATTCATCCTATCCGCTCTGCGACTACTCTTGGCGATTCGCATCCCCCGCCGCACCCAAAGAGACACCCTGCCTTTCTCCAGTCATATCGCTGCGCTCCTCTTTGCTGGGCGTGGATTGGGTGACTTCGTAGCCAACGCGTTCAAGTCTGTAATTGGCGTTTCCGGCCAAGAACCGCAACTGTCGCCATTCCTACCGTCAGCGCGAAATAGATGATGGGAACGCGCGTGGCTGCCGTTCCCGGCGCGGAGCCCATGAAATCCAGTGTCAACGTCGCGTGCATTGGCCCGACGTACCACAGCAGTAGATAGACTATTTCGAAAAGCTTGCTCGATCCGCTCCACACTCCCAGCGCCAGAGCCAGCGTAGGAATAAAAAGCGCGCCCGTTAGCCAGGCGAACAATTCGCGCCAATCTCCGCCGAGCAACACCCGGGCGCCGAATCCGCTGCCAGTCAGCAGAGCAAGTACCACTCCCGCAAGCCACACAGCCGGAAGCTGCCGCGCAATCGGGTGTGGCGCCGAAAAAAGAAGCTGGCTGGTTTGGTCGCGAACTTCGCGGACGCCCATGCTCGACCACATCAATACCGGCCACAACCACGCGCATGCCAACAGCATCCCGCGCCCCGACGCGTCCGGTGTCGCCGCACAAGCGATGATCAGGCCTCCAGCCACTGCATACCACCACCATTTCCGCCCTTTTAACATCAAGCGCAGCTCCGCAACGAGTATCGCTCCGAATCTGAGTCGGCCCGTTCTCGCCGCCAGTGGTGTCAGCGATGCTGCGTGAGCCGGCATCTGCGGCGCCGCCACGCTCTCCAACGTTTCGGCACCTACGGGCACAGCAGCGCGTCGCCAGCGTTCTTTCGATGGATCGAATCGATCGAATAACAGCGCCGCCAAAAAAGTAAGCCCTATAGCGACGGCCACCCAAAAGAGTCTCGCGAATACCAGACTCGAGGTCCACTCAACTCCATTCCACTGAAAAGTGGACACAGCCTTCGCAGCGGAGCTGGATTCAATCGAAAGCGAAAAGCCATTGTTATTCCCCGGCCCCTTTGCTACTGCACGCAGACTCCTCCAAACGATCGTGAACCCCGACCAATCCAGGGGATTCACACCCGGCCTTTCGACCGAACCTATCGGCGCCGCTAATGACGCCGCCCACACAAAAAAATAAACTATATTTCCGAAGCCACCGCGCAGCCAGGGAATCGTCTCGAATAAAACAGCAATTGCGGCAACCACTGCCATGGCAGGCAACGCGATCAACAGAAAAGGCGCCAGCAGCTTCCAAAGCTCTACATGTGAATCCTCCCCATGCCAGAACTGCATGATGATTCCGGAAATTGGAAGAATCACGATCATCGCCGTGAGCACCACAAAGTTGCTGATCGCCTTGCCCATCACATACATCATTTTCGACATTGGCGTGGAAGCCAGAATCTCGCCGACGCGCGTCGAACGGTCGCGCTCGATTGTGTTCTTCACCACGTAAAATCCGGCGAGCGTTAGAAACGTGGTGGAAACCAGCGCCATCAGACCGCCAATCCATGCGGAATTGAAAACTCCGCGCGAGTCGTTCACGCGCATCACCAGCCGTCCCGTGGCGGCTGCGTATCCCAGGTAGAGAGAAATGCCCATGGTAAAAAGAAAACTGTAGCGCCGCACGCGTTCCAGGAAATCCGCGCGAGCCAGCTGGTAGAGAATCCTGCCGCTGCTTGCCCCGGTGGCGTTCATGCCGCCACGCTCGCTCGCTGGCTCGAAATGCAATGCAGGTAGGCATCCTCAAGCGTAGGCGCGGCCAGCGCGGCGCCTGCGCCCGGCCGCTCCGCCGCGACGATTCGAACGTGCACCCCGTCCGTCCGCCGCACGCTCGTTGAAATCAGGAATTTTTGTTTTGCCGCGGCCACTTCCGCGCTCGGGACCACCCACTCCCACACTTTCCCTTCCACCGCGCGCAACAATTCTTCCGGCGCTGCATGCGCCAGCAGCCGTCCGCCGCCCAGTATGGCGATGTCCGTCGCAATCGCTTCGATGTCTGAAACGATGTGCGTGGAGAAAATCACGATGCGCTCGCCGGACAATTCCGAGAGCAAATTCCGAAATCGAGCGCGCTCTTCGGGATCCAGTCCCGCCGTCGGCTCGTCCACGATCAAAAGTTCCGGATCGTTCAGCAGCGCCTGAGCGATTCCCACGCGCTGTTTCATTCCGCCCGAAAATCCACCCAGCGACCGGTCGCGCGCCTCCGCCAGATTCACCACCGCCAAAAGCTCGTCAATCCGTTTCCGCGCTGACGCCGCATCCAGCCCCTTCACCGCCGCCATGTATTCCAGAAATTCCAGCGCCGTCAGATGCGGATACACCCCGAAATCCTGCGGCAAATATCCCAGCACCGATCGCAGTGTGTCGGGAGTCGTCGCGATGTCCGCATCGTTCCACAGCACGCGCCCCGCCGACGCGCGTGTCACCGTCGCAATAATCCGCATCAGCGTCGATTTCCCCGCCCCGTTCGGCCCCAGCAACCCCACCACGCCCGATCCGAGCTCCAGCCGCAAATCCCGCAACCCCCACACCTTCCCCGCATACTGCTTGCTCACCCCATCAATCACCAGTTTCATGAACCGCCCTCGCCTTCGCCACCGCCGTCTCCTTCACAAACGCCAAGCCGCCACAGCCGCCGCACCAATACCTTGACGCGCGATTGAGAATCTACCAGCACTAACGCACTCGGCATGAAAATAGTTTCAATCATGCCACTGCCCTGATGAAGGAAGGGGCGAGGCATGTTTTTTGGCCGCTGCGGAAATGTTTCTACTCCGCGCATGGGCGGTCGACGTGCACCACGTTTCTCGTGGGCGATGAAGCGTTTTTAAGGAAGGGAGGGGATTCATCCCCTCCAAAAAAGAAATTCCAATTCGTTCCTCTACCGCTTGCGCTGCTTCACCCGCGCAAGCGTTCGCTCTGCGGTTTCGGTCAAGCTGCGCATGCCACTCCCGGGCTTTATCAGAAGCTTTCGGTACCGAACCACCTCTTCAAGATCAACTCGGTCCCCAAAATGGGAATAGAGCCGCTTCGTAGAGTTATGCTCACAACATGCAGTCCCTTGAATTTCGCCGAATCACATGCTAGCGTCGCTCGTGATTAAAATAGAGTATCGTCGAGCGCTTCACCAAAACGGAATTCCGGCACTCTGCCCGCCCATAAGCTCAAACTTTCCGCCTGTAGATCCCACCAATCCCAACGGAATTCACCATGAGTGCATTCGCGAAGGGAGCTTTCGAGGCACAACTAAGCCCTCAAATTCGCGCTTCGCGGCTACGTTTCTATCCGGGGCCAGAATCGCGCATTTGCGTCCCGGACGGTTCAGCGGGATTGCATGTCAGCCTGCTTGCCCAGAGCGTCCGTTCCGCACGGCTCAGGGCGTTTTTCGCGAAGGATCTGTCTACTCAACCGCATTTCTACCCGGTTCTGGCCAATGTGTAGAAACGGCTGTAACCCACTCAAAACAAAAGAGCGCGACATTTCTACCCGGTTCTAGAATTGCACGCGGCGAAAAGAGGACAACAACCTCGGCGAACCACAAATTGGGAGCGGCCTTGGTTCTTCTCGCGATCTTGGGAGTTTCGCTAGCCTTCAGCCCAACTCTCGTCGCACACCCTCTCCAGCCGTCCCCGTCCGTTGCGCCGCAATATGGCGTGCCAGCTTCCAACGCTCAGGCGCCGTCTTCTCCAGCCGCCACACCGCAGCCAGCCGAAAAAAAGGTGACCGCCTACACGCTCCCTCCTGCAACCTACAAAAAGGCGCGGGACCTGAGCCGCATTCATTTCCGGTTCGCCTTGATCAGCTTCGTTTACGGACTCTTCGTTTTGTGGCTCATCCTGCAACTCAGGCTCGCGCCGAAATATCGCGACTGGGCGGAGAAATTCTCGTCCAAGCTTTTTCCGCAAGCTATCGTTTTTGTGCCGCTGTTCCTTTTAACTGCCAGCATCCTGGGCTTGCCCTCCGACATTTACGAAAACTGGGTCGAGCGAAAGTTTGGAATCTCCGTGCAGGGATGGGGTTCGTGGGCTTGGGATTGGACCAAGGGCCAGTTCCTTTCCATTGCTCTTGGAATTTGTTTCATTTCCATACTCTACCGCGTGATTCGAAGCAGCCCGCGCCGTTGGTGGTTTTATTTCTGGCTCATCTCCTTGCCCATTGCCGTTCTCCTTGTTTTTCTTCAACCGCTGGTTGTGGATCCCATGTTCCACAAATTCGAGCCGCTTGCGGTGAAGGACCCAGGCCTGACGGCGAGCCTGGAGCAAATGGTTCAGCGCGCCGGGCAGACGATTCCGCCGGAGCGGATGTTCTGGATGGGCGCGGGCGAAAAGACCACCGGGCTGAACGCGTACGTCACGGGACTCGGCGCGTCCAAGCGAATCGTGGTTTGGGATACCACCATTGCCAAGATGACCACGCCGCAGATTGTCTTCGTCGCCGGACACGAGATGGGTCACTACGTTCTCGAACACATCTGGAAAGGCCTTGCCTTCGCGTTCGTGATGCTTTTTGTTGTTTTCTACCTCGGCTATTGCACGATTGGATGGGTTCTCGAGCGCTGGGGCGGCCGTTGGGGAATTCGCGGCTTGAACGATTGGGCCTCGTTTCCTGCGCTTCTGCTCCTGCTCTCCATTTTTGGTTTTATCTCCGGGCCCATCAATAGCGCTTTCAGCCGGTACGTCGAGCATCAGGCGGACCAGTACGGCTTGGAAGTCACGCACGGCCTTACGCCGGACTCAGGCCAGACCGCAGCGCAATCGTTTCAGGTTTTGGGCGAAGTAGATCTCTCCGATCCCGAGCCGGATCCCGTGGATGTGTTTCTGTTTTATTCGCATCCGCCCATTCCCGACCGCATCATTTTTTCGCTTACCTACAATCCTTGGGCCAATGGCGGAACCGGCGAGTTCGTAAAATGATTCCTCGTTGCGTGGTGCAGGGCGCTAGCGCCGCGCATCGATCCTCATGCGAATTCCGTTTCGCGGCCTCAGCGTCACTAGCGGCTCCGGCACAATCTTCTGGCCTGCAACGAGTTGAAGCTGGAACTTCTGCGCGATCGTCGCGATCACCAGCACCGCTTCCATCAGCGCAAAATTCTGCCCGATGCACCGCCGCGGCCCGTCACCAAATGGAAAATACGCCCCCGCCGGCAGCCGGTCCTCGAGGCCGTCGAGCCAGCGCTCCGGGCGAAATGCTTCCGGATCGTCGAAGAATCGCGCGTCTCGTTGAATCACCCATTGAGAAAAAATGATCGTCGAGCCGGCCGGAAAATCGTACCCGCCGATCGTGGACGGCGCGATGGAAGTCCGCGCCAAAATATACGCGGGCGGATACAGCCGCAGCACTTCGTTAACAACCGCCAGAAGGTACGGCAGCCGCCCGAGGTCCCCGATACCCGGCGCGCGCCCTCCGAGGACATCCCGAAGCTCTTCGTGCAGCCGGACTTCGGCGGCGGGGTTTTTGCTCAGCAGATACCAGGCCCACGAAAGCGTCAGCGCCGTCGTCTCGTGCCCCGCGAGAAACAAAGTCATCGTTTCATCGCGAAGCTGCTTCGCGGTCATTTGGCTACCGTCTTCGTCCATCGCCGACATCAGCAGCGAGAGCAAATCCTTGTGCTCGCCGATATTTCCCAGGCGCTTTCGCTCATCGATAATCCTGTACACCAGCGAGTCTAGAAATTTTGTCTCGCGTTCGGCGCGGCGGTTCGCGGGCGTGGGCCAGCTTTCCGGCACTTTGATGGGCCAACGCGCCTTCCGCAGCGAGTAGCGCACCAGAAAATCCAGCGAGCGTCCCACTTGCCGCGCTTCCCCGGGCAACGTGGTGCCGAAAAGAGTGCGCACAGCGGTCTCCAGGGTGAGCGCCGTCATCTCTTGCGCGATATCGCGTTCTTCGCCGTCACCCCACTTGCGGATTTGCGTCTCCGCGCTTTCCACCATGGTCGAGGCGTACTCGTTGATGCGGCTACGATGAAATGCGGGCTGCGCCAGCCGTCGCTGGCGCCTCCAGAAATCTCCTTCGCTGATCAGCAAGCCTTCACCCAGCAAACGCCCGGTCACATCTTTCGTGAGCTTGCTCTTATGGAACTTGCTCTGCTGAATCACATTCACTTGCTCGATGTAGTCCGGGTGATTCAGCAGGATGCGGCTATCAGGCCCGATCGGTATCCTGACGATGTCGCCGTACTCGCGGGCGATCCGTTGCAGCGTTCCCAGCGGATCGTGCAACACCTGCAACGCCATGCCCACGAGCGGCAATCCTCTCGGCCCGGGGGGAACTCGCTCTCCGTTAGTAGGTAGCTTGTCGTGCATGCCGATAGACTTGAAATTCTGCGAACGCACCGTCCTCTTTGTGATCCGTCCTATTACCTTACTTTACTTCATAAATCTTTGCAGCTTAGGCAGTGGGCGGCGAATCAAATAGTGGAGACGTGTTATTCACGGCTTCCCGTGAAGCGGGTGGACGCGTTGGTGGTTTCAGGATGTTTCGGTAAGATACTCGCAAAGGGGATTTCGTGGAATTCGAACCGCCCGAGTGGTTGGCGCAAATCGAAGGTATCCTTGAGACGCTGAATGAAGGCGTGATCATTGCGGACGATTGCCCCCAAATCATCTTCGCCAACGCAAATTTCGAGGAAATGACCGGAATTCCGCGCAGCGAGTTTATCGGCTCGAACTTCGATAGGTTTTTCACTCCGGAGGAATCCGAAACACTCAACAACCAGAGACAACAAGGTATGCGGGCAGGCCATAACCGTTTTGAGTTCGTATTGCCGCGCCACGACGGCAGCCGGCTCCCCGTCATCGTCAGCGCGAGGTCGGTTGAAGATCCGGACGGCCGCCGCTTCGCAATCGTCACATTCATCGATATTTCCGACCAGAAGCGCGCCGAAGAAGGCCTTCGCACGGCCAACAAGCAGCTCGAAGAGCGCCAAAAAGAAATTGAAGAGGATCTGGTGCTGGCTGCGCGTGTGCAGCAAAGCCTTGCGCCCAAGTCGCTCGTTTGGGGAAGTGTCCACGTCGAGACCTATTACCATCCTGTACGTACGATCGGAGGCGACTTCGGTTTGGTGACGCCTTTGAGCCATGATTCTCTGAACCTTTTAGTTTGCGACGTTTCTGGACACGGCATCGGGTCCGCGCTGGTTGCCAACCGCATTTATGCTGAAACGATGACTCAGCTTCGCAACGGCGCGCCGCTTGCGACGATGCTTCGGCAGTTGAATCGTTTCGTCATGCACAATATTGGGAGTTCTGTTTTCTTTTTCACTATTGCCGCAGCGCAACTGGATCGGGCTGGCCGACGCTTACTGTTTGCTGGAGCGGGCCATCCTCCCGGTATGATCGCGCACGCCGGAGCCGAGCCACGACTGCTGGAATCCCGCAGCATGGTTTTGGGCGCGCTCCCGGATGCGGTGGGCACGGAAGCCACTCTCGACGTAACCCTGGAAGCAGGAGACCGCATCGTGCTCTATACCGACGGGATTACGGACGTTTTCAATTCCAGCGGCGATATGCTCGGGGTGGAAGGCGTGCAAAAAATTGTGCGCGAAACTTCGCTGCTTCCGTTTAAGCAAATGAAGCAGGGAATTCTCGATCTCGTCGCCGAGTGGCGCGACGGCCCGGCGACGGACGATGTGTCGCTTGTCCTTGTGGAAGTTCTTTAAGATTTCCCCTTGTGAGATACCTTTAGATCCTTCGATGGCCAATCTTGAGTTTGTCCGCGAGTTCAAAGTTCCTCCGAAAGAGATTTTTGTCTTCTTCGTTCCGCAACGCATGGCGCTCTGGTACGGCGCCGAGATGAACAGTTGTTTTCAAGTGCAGGGCGGAGCATCGGATTTTGCGGCCGGCCAAAAAGTGCGCATCACCGGCCGGCTCGGCGATCGCGAAGTCGCATTGACTGTCGTGATCACTGAGTACCAATGGGAACACGTGTTCGAGTGGCAGTTTCAGGATTCCTACGGCGTCCGCGGAAAGCAGCGCTGGGAGTTTCAGCCTCGGGGAGATACCACGCGGTTAACGATGCTTGACCAATACGAAATGCCCGGCCGCGTCGGTAAAGTTATCGATCGACTCTTCACGCGCCACGGAGTCGCCGCGCGTGACCGTTCCTGGCTCGACAGGCTGCAGCGCCTTGCCGAGCGCCGTTGAATCTCAAACTCCCACAACGCGAAGGAATCGCTTCTTGCCCACTCGCAGCGCCAGCAGGTCGCCGGGATTCAAAACAATCGTGCGTTTCACATCTTTCTCGACTTGACCGTTTACCTCCACGGCGCCCTGTTTGATTAGCCGCTCGGCCTCGCTTCTTGAGGTGGCCAATTGCGTTTCTGTCAGAACCGCGAACAGCGGCCGCGTGCCCCAGGCCAACTTCATTTCCGGCAAATCTGTGGGAGCTTTTCGGTCGCGATAGACCAGTCGGAATTCGTCAGCAGCTTCTTTGGCGGCTTCTTCACCGTGAAAGCCGGCCACAATCGAGTGCGCAAGTTGCATCTTTGCGTCCATGGGGTGCAGCACGCCCATATTGACTTCCTCTTGAAGCCGCACAATCACAGGGGAAGTGAAATCCGTGAGCAGCTCGTAGTAGGACCACATCAGTTTGTCCGAGATCGACATCAGCTTGCCGAACATTTGATCCGGAGCTTCGGTGATGCCGATGTAGTTGCCCAGGCTCTTCGACATCTTGCGCTCGCCATCGAGGCCCACGAGGATCGGCATGGTAAGCACCACCTCTCCCGGCAGACCGTATTCGCGCTGGATGTCCCGGTGCACGAGCAGATTGAATTTCTGTTCGGTGGCGCCGAGTTCCACGTCGGATTTCAGCGCCACCGCATCGTAAGCCGTTAGCAGCGGATAGAGCAGCTCGTGGACGGAGATCGGCAGGTTTTTTTCGAGGCGCGAGCGAAAATCCTCGCGCTCGAGCATGCGGGCAAGGCGGTATTTCCCGCAGAGCTGAACGATGTCAGAACTCGAAAGTTTTCCCAGCCACTCGCTGTTGTAGCGTACCTCCGTCTTCTTCTTGTCCAGGATCTTGAACACTTGTTCGAGATAAGTCTTCGCGTTCGCGTCCACTTGTTCGCGCGCCAGGGGCGGCCGCGTTTCGGATTGGCCCGTGGGGTCGCCAATCATCGCTGAAAAATCGCCGATCAGGAAAACTGCCGTGTGGCCCATGTCCTGAAATTGTTTGAGTTTGCGGAGCACCACGGTGTGGCCCAGGTGGATGTCCGGCGCCGTTGGATCCACGCCGAGATACACGCGCAGGGGCTTCTGCTCTTTGACGGACTTCTCGAGCTTGGCCTTGAGCTCGTCCTCGCGGATGATCTCCGCCGCGCCCTTTTGCAGATACGAGAACTGTTCTTGAACCGGTTTGAATTTTGTGGAAGGCACTATTTTTCTCCTATCCTTTTTCAGGAAGGACCAACACGCGGCAGCCCTCGATGCGGAATCTCTCTTCGAGGACGATGCGCACCGCCTCGGTGTAAATACGGTGTTCCTCGCGCAGAATCCGCTCGGCCAGCGTTTCCGGCGTGTCGTTATCTTCGATTGGCACGCACGCCTGCAGTACGATGGGCCCCGCATCCAGATTCTCATCCACAAAATGCACGGTGCAGCCGGAAAACTTAGCGCCGTGTTCCAGCGCCTGCCGCTGCGCTTCCAGCCCGGGAAACGCGGGCAGCAGGGATGGGTGAATATTCAGAATGCGATTGCGAAACGCGGCAACGAATTGCGGCGAAAGCAACCGCATGTAACCCGCCAGGCAAACCAGGTCCACGCTCTTTTCCTGCAGTGCCGCGAGCAACAGTTTATCGTAGGCCTCTCGTTCCAGGCCTCTTGATGAAATAACCCGTGCTTCAATTCCAAATGCGCGAGCCTTCTCGATTCCCCGCGCATCTTCGCGGTTGCTCAACGCGATAGCGATTTCAGCGTTCGGGATGCGTCCGGCCGCAACGCTCCCTGCCAACGCTTCGAAATTAGAGCCGCGCCCTGAAAGTAGCACCCCTATGCGTTTCTTCATGCAGGCCCGAAATTAGCACAGTTATGGGAGCAGGCAAAACGACCATGCTCAGAATGATTGGTAAGAGAACTTCCGGAAGAAGCAAGCCGATGGTTCGTGCAAGGTTGCCATTGATATCGACAATCTTGGACAACAACTGCGGCAGGTTCCGCCTGCAGCCTTCGGTTCTACAACGCTAGCGTGCCGGAATAGTTCACCCTCGGTTTTCCGCGCCGCGCATGTTCGATGCGGCCGATCAAATAGAACTTTTCACGGCGTCGCCGCAACTCTGTTTCCACGCGCGAGATGTGCTTGGCCGGCACCACCAGAATCATTCCCACGCCTAAATTAAAAGTCTGCAGCAGCTCGTCCCGCTCGATTTTGCCCAAGCGCGCGAGATAACTAAATATAGGAAGCACCGGCCATTGATGGAGTTCGACGACGGCCTGAACATTTGTGGGCAGAGCGCGCGGCAGGTTTCCGGTGATTCCGCCGCCGGTGATGTGGGCCATGGAAGAAACCCAGCCTCGCGCGAGAATGTTTTTCAGAAGGGGCCAGTACGCGCGATGAGGCTTCAGAAGCTCCGCGCCTATTTTGTTCCCAACATCTGCCACATATGCGTTCGGACCGAGCTTGGCGACTCCGAACACAAGTTTGCGAGCCAGAGAATATCCGTTGGTATGCAGTCCGCTGGAGGGCAGCGCCAGCAGCAGGTCGCCCGGCTTCACGCGCCGCACGTCGAGCTGTTTATTCCGCTCCACGGCCCCGACTATAAATCCGGCGAGATCGTATTCGCCCGGCGCATAGAAACCGGGCATCTCCGCGGTTTCACCGCCAATCAGAGCGCAGCCCGCTTTCCTGGCTGCGCGGCTCATGCCCTCGATCACCTGTTCGACCACGCGCGCGTCCATCTTGCCTATCGCGAGATAATCGAGAAAAAACAGTGGCTCGGCGCCCTGCGTGAGAATGTCGTTCACACAATGATTCAGGATGTCGGCGCCCACGGTGGAGTGAATTCCCGTGGCAAATGCAATTTTCAACTTGGTGCCCACGCCGTCCGCGCTAGCCACGAGAATCGGATCGCGCCAGCGCTTGCGGTCAAGTTGAAAGAGCGCGCCAAAGCCGCCGACCGGCGCCAGCACGCCGCGGCGAAATGTTTTCCCCGCCATTGCGGCGATCCGCCGTTTGACGCCGTCGGCGATCGAGATATTTACTCCAGCATCGGAATAGCGCATGAAAAGAATCTGCTTCCTGAAGGAGGCTAAATAGATTTAGAAAATATGAAACAGGCGCTTCCAGCGCACTTCGCTCGGATGGATGACGGCGTTGAGGTACGTTTCAAAGCGTTCGCCGATGTGTCCGGGCTCCCAAACTTCTTCCGGAGCGTCGATGGACATGTAAATCATAAGCGGCGTGCCGATAATATTTTCGCGCGGAACGAAACCCCAGTAGCGGCTGTCGTAAGAATTTTCCCGGTTGTCGCCCATCATGAAGTAATCGCCGGCCGGAACCTTGTAAGGCCCTCGATTTTCGAGCGCGTTGGGCGGATCCGGGCGGTATGGCTCGGCCAGGGCGGCCCCGTTGATGTAAACGACGCCTTGCTTAATTTCGATCGTGTCGCCCGGCAACCCTATGGTGCGCTTGATGAAATCGGGAAAGCCCTGCTCCGGTAGCGGCGCGCGAAAAACGATAATTTGCTGCCGCTTGGGATTGCGCCACAGCGGAACATGAATGTTCGTGAAAGGAATTCCGGCATCGTAACCGATACGGCTGACAATCAGATGATCGCCAATCAGGACTGTTTTTTCCATGGAGCCGCTCGGAATCACACGCGCCTGCACCAGCGTGCCTTCGATAAAAAGAAACGCGAGAATTACCCAGAACCACGAAATCACTTCGTGCCAGATGCGGTCGCCTGCCGTGAGCTCCTTTGGCTTTTCTTCCCGGACGTCGTCCGGGAACACGGCTTCTGTATCTACGTCAGCTTTCACGATGAGCCTCCACTTCGAGTTGCACCAGTTCAGTCGGGTAGCTGCCCGTGTAGCACGACGTGCAGAATTTTCCTTCCGTATCTTCCACGGCGGCGCGCATGGATTTGAGCGAGAGATAACCGAGCGAATCCGCGCCAAGGAATTGGCGAATCTGTTCGACGGAATTGTTCGCGCCGATCAATTCCTCGCGCCGCGGCGTGTCCACGCCGTAGTAACAAGGCGAAATTGTGGGCGGACAGCTGATGCGCACGTGCACCTCGGTGGCGCCTGCTTCGCGCATCAGGCGCACGATCTTTCGGCTGGTGGTGCCGCGCACAATGGAATCATCCACGAGAACCACGCGTTTACCCTCAAGCATTCGACGGACGGGATTGAGTTTCAGCTTCACGCCAAAATCGCGAATGGCTTGTTCCGGTTCGATGAAGGTGCGGCCGATGTAGTGATTGCGAATCAGCCCCATTTGAAACGGAATTCCCGATTCCGCCGCGTATCCGATCGCGGCAGGCACGCCGGAATCCGGCACGGGCGTGACGAGATCGGCTTGCGCCGGATGCTCTTGGGCTAGCAATCGCCCCAGGCGTTCGCGGCTTTCGTTCACCGGACGCCCGAAGACCACGCTGTCGGGCCGGGAGAAGTAGACGTGCTCAAAAACGCAATACTGGTGCGGCTTTTCGGGCGCGAAGCGAATCGATTCGATACCGCTGCGCGAAATTCGCACCATTTCGCCCGGTTCCACCTCACGAACGTATTCAGCATCAATCAAATCGAACGCGCAAGTTTCCGATGCAGCCACCCACGCTCCATTTAGCCGGCCGAGACAAAGAGGGCGAAAACCGCGAGGATCGCGGATTGCGTAAATTTCATCGCGCGTCAGCAACAGCAGCGAGTAAGCCCCTTCCACTTGGTTCAGGGCATCCGCAATTGCTCCGGAAAGATTTCGCGCGGAACTGCGAGCGATCAGATGAACGATCACTTCCGTATCGCTGGTGGATTGGAAAATGGAGCCGCGATGCTCGAGCCTGCGCCGAACTTCCAGCGCATTCGTCAAGTTGCCGTTGTGGCCCAGCGCCAGCTTGCCTTTATTGCAATCTATTACCACAGGCTGCGCATTCATCAGCGATGTGTCGCCGGCGGTGGAATATCGCGTGTGGCCGATGGCCGCCGGGCCGGGAAGCTGCGCAATCACGTCGGGCGTGAAAATTTCCTGCACGTGGCCAAGACTTTTGTGCACGTGAACATTCGCGCCATCGGTGGAAGCGATGCCGGCGGATTCTTGTCCGCGATGTTGGAGCGCGTAGAGGCCGAGATAGGCCATCTTCGCAGCTTCGGGATGGCCGAATATCCCGAAGACACCGCAATGATCGTGGAAGTGATCGTCGTCGATTTGTATTAGGCGGCTCATGCCTGTCTCATCGGGCCTCAATGGCGCTCTCGATACGGCCTGCCCAAATTTTGCGAAATGAATCGATATCCCCGTGGATTACCGGCGTCCCTTTATATTGGATGCGAAATTCACCGCGCGAGACTGTACCAATTGGCTGAACATTGACGTTATATTGTGCCGCAACCGCACGGACGCTAGCAAGCGAAGAGGAGGCAACTGATACCACAACACGCGCGCCGCGCTCGCTGAAAAGCGCGAATTCGGCAGGTTCGTTCGCCGCATCAAAATCGAGTGCGATTTCAGCAGAAAGTCCTTCGCTGCTGAAGCAGGATTCCGCGAGAGTAACAGCAAGGCCCCCGTCGCTGATATCGTGGGCGGAGAGAATTATTTTCGCGCTGGCGAGCTTAACCAGGCATTCAACGAGCCGCTTTTCAGCAGCAAGGTCTATTGCCGGAGGCGTCCCGGCGACAACTCCATGAATCGTTTTCGCGTATTCACTCGACGATAACTCGTTCAATGCATCTTTAGCGGCTGCCTTCAGGCTGGCTTCCTGGCTCTTTCCTTCCAGCAGCAGGATCGCGTCTCCCTCCTTGCGGAAGCCGGAACCGAGAGCGCATTCAGCGTCTTCCAGCAAGCCGAGCACGCCCAGAACGGGCGTCGGGTAGATCGGCTTGCCGAGAGTTTCGTTATAGAAACTGACGTTGCCGCCAGTGACGGGAATGTCGAGCGCGCGGCAGGCTTCGGAAATTCCGTCAATCGCCTCCGAGAACTGCCACATCACTTCGGGCTTCTCGGGATTGCCGAAATTCAGGCAATTCGTGGCGGCAATCGGCCGCGCGCCGGTGCACGCGACGTTGCGCGCGGCTTCTGCAACAGCGTGCATCGCGCCCAGGCGCGGAGCGAGAAAACACCAGCGGCCGTTGCCGTCGGTTGCGAGTGCAAGCGCTCGCTTTGTTTCTTTCAGGCGAAGCACGGCGGCGTCTCCAGAGCCTGGGCCGAAGCGGGTATTCGTGCGCACCATCGAGTCGTATTGCTCGGTGATCCAATATTTCGAAGCGATCGTGGGCGAAGCGAGCAGTTGTCGAAAATCTTCGGTCAGATCCGACCCTTTTGGCGCGAATTCTAGAAGCCCCACTTTTGCCTGTGGCGCGCTAGCCCGCTGCTTTGCAATGGGCCGCTCGTAACGCGGTCCCTCTTCCGCGATCGCGTGCGCGGGAATTTCAGCCGCTAAGCGGCCATGATCCAGAATGCGAAGCTTGCCATCGGCGGTGACGCGGCCGACTTCGACTGCGTCGAGCCCCCATTTCTGAAAGACCTCGAACACTTCGCGCTCGCGCCCGCGCTCGGCGACCAGCAACATGCGCTCCTGCGATTCGCTGAGCATGATTTCATACGGAGTCATTCCCGTTTCGCGTTGTGGCACGCGCGCGAGGTCAATTTCAATCCCCAGGCCGCCGCGCGAAGCCATCTCGGAGCTCGAGCTGGTGAGGCCGGCTGCGCCCATATCTTGAATCGCAACGACCGCGCCGGTGCGCATGGCTTCCAAGCAGGCTTCGAGCAGAAGCTTTTCCATGAAGGGATCGCCGACTTGGACGTTGGGGCGTTTCTGCTGCGATTCCTCGCTGAATTCCGCAGAAGCAAGCAGCGAAGCGCCGTGAATTCCGTCGCGTCCCGTTTTCGCTCCGGCGTAGATCACTGGATTGCCGACGCCGCGTGCTCGGGCAAAAAACAATTCTTCGCGCCGCGCTATGCCTAGTGCTAGCGCGTTCACCAGAGGATTGTTCGAGTAGCACGGCTCGAAGACCACTTCGCCACCGACGGTGGGAACGCCGAAACAATTTCCGTAAAATCCGATTCCGCGAATCACGCCATCCAAGGTTCGGCGGTTTCGCGCGATGTCCTCGGCAGTTGCACTTCCCGCGCCCGGTCCGGGTGCGATCGGCCCGAAGCGCAGGGAATCCAGCACCGCGATCGGCCGCGCGCCCATGGTGAAAATATCACGCAAGATTCCACCGACGCCGGTAGCTGCACCCTGAAATGGTTCGACGAAGCTGGGATGATTGTGCGACTCGATCTTGAACACGGCGCAGAGGCCGTCGCCGATATCCACGACTCCGGCGTTCTCTCCCGGCCCTTGCACCACATACTTTCCTTCGGTGGGGAGGCGCTTCAGATGCACGCGGCTGGATTTGTAGGAGCAGTGCTCGCTCCACATCACGCTGAAGATACCGAGCTCGGTGAAGTTGGGATCGCGTCCGAGGATTTTCTGGATGCGGGCGTATTCTTCGGGCGTGAGGCCGTGTTCGGAAGCGATTTGTGGCGTGACCTTGATTTCAGTGTCGATCATTTTGCTTTTGGCCAAAAGACGCCGCGCGTGTCGCGATTTTTGAACTAAAAATTGCCCGTTTCTGAACGGATTGTCCCAGCAAATTAACCTTCGAGCAAGAGCTTGAAATCCGAGCCGCATGGACGAACGGAGAAAAGCGATCGGTGAAAAGATTGGCGTGCGTCACGCGGGAACGGACGCGCGGCGCGCGAGGCTTGCGACCATCGAGCGGAAAATGACGAGACCATCGGCGGAACCGAGCGGAGATTCGACAGCGCGTTCCGGATGGGGCATCAAGCCGACCACGTTGCGCTCGCGATTGCAGATTCCGGCAATGGCGCCTAGCGAGCCATTTGGATTGGCTCCGCGATCATTTTCAGCAGCGTCGTGTCCCTCGGGTGTGACGTAACGAAAAATAATCTGGTCGTTGCGTTCGAGTTCTGCGAGTGTGGAGGGTTCGCAAAAATAGTTTCCGTCATTGTGGGCAATGGGGGCCTTCAAAACTTGGCCGCGCCGCGCCGCACAAGTGAAGGGCGTGTCCGTGGACTCCACCCGGATATGAACCTGGCGGCAAAGATACCGGAGGCCCTTATTGCGCATCATAGCGCCAGGTAAAAGTCCGGCTTCGAGGAGAATCTGAAAACCGTTGCAGATTCCTAAGACGAGGCCGCCGGAACCCGCGAATCGATCGACCGCTTTCATGACCGGAGAAAACCGCGCAATCGCGCCGGTGCGGAGATAATCGCCGTAGGCAAAGCCGCCCGGAAGAATAATGGCGTCGAACCCGGAAACTTTTTCGGATTGATGCCAGATAAATTCGACTGGCTGGCCGATGACCGACCCGATTGCGTGGTAGGCGTCGTCGTCGCAATTAGAGCCGGGAAATTGGACCACGCCGAATTTCATGAAGTAATTCTAGCACATTTGAAACTAGCGACTTTTAAATTGAGGCCAGACCTATCGGCGAGATTTTGATTTTGCTCGGCGACGGGATTTGCTGGGACGCGATGATTTCCGGCCGCGCTTTCGGGGTTTTGCCTTTGAGGCGCGGGCAATTTCCCGGCGGCGGGCGGCGGCCCAGCCGGGCTTGTTGACCTGGCGGCCGCGAGCGAGGGCCAGCGCATCAGCGGGGACGTTTTCAGTGATCGTTGATCCGGCGGCGACATACGCGCCGTGGCCTACTCGGACCGGAGCTACGAGCGCGGTATCGCTGCCGATGAAAACTCGATCGCCTATCGTCGTGGGGTACTTCGCGAAGCCATCATAGTTGCACGTAATTGTGCCCGCTCCGATGTTCGAATCGCGCCCGATCGACGCGTCGCCGATGTAACTTAAATGGGGCACCTTCGCGCCTTCATGAACAACGGACTTCTTAACCTCTACGAATCCTCCAACATGTGCGCCTGTGCGAATATCCGAGCCGGGCCGCAAATGAGAAAACGGCCCGATCTTAGCTTCGGGCCATACGTGGCTGGAATCGAGGATGGAATGGGGGCCGATGACGGCATCGTCATCCACCCGGGTATCGCGGAGAACGCTGCCGGTTTGAATCTTGCAGCGCGCGCCGATGCGTGTTTTGCCGAGAAGCTGGACGCCAGGCTCGACTAGCGTGTCAGAGCCGGCAGTGACTTCCGGATCGATGACCACAGTTTCCGGAAGGTAAATTGTGACGCCGGAGTCCATCAATTCGGCAGCTTTGCGCGCGCGAAAGATGCGGTCTACATCAGCGAGCGCAGCGCGTGTGTTGCAACCGAGAATTTCGCGAGAGTCCGGCGCGACATAAGCGAGGACGCGTTCGTTACGCTGGCGCAGGAGCCCGATCACGTCGGTGAGATAGAGCTCGCGATGAGCATTTTCCGGGCGTAGCGCGTTCAGGCAGGGCCAAAGTTTTGAGAGCGTGAAGCAATAAATACTGGAATTCACTTCGCGGATGGCGCGTTGCTCCGGCGTAGCGGCTTTTTCCTCGACGATGGCTTGTACGCGACCTTCGGTATCGCGCAAGACGCGGCCGTAGTCGGTGGGGTCATCAAGCTCAGCGGTGAGGATCGTTGCGGCCGCTTCGCCGCGGCGATGTGTTTCGAGCAGAGCCGCAAGAGTCTCAGTGCGCAGGAGCGGTGCGTCTCCGGGAACGACAAGCACCAGCTTCGCGTTTCTGCGAATAGCGCGCCGCGCGATCTGCATAGCGTGGCCGGTGCCGCGCTGCGGTCGCTGCAGAACGGTTTGCGCTCCAAGGCCGGTGACGACGGTGCTGACGTCCTCGGCCTCATGCCCTACGACGACGAGCAACTGTGCCGGCTTAAGGGGCAGACAAGCGCGCACGACGTGCTCGACGAGCGAGAGTCCCCCGGCGCGATGCAGGACTTTCGCCAGCTCGGAACGCATGCGCGTCCCTTTGCCGGCGGCCAGCAGTACGATTGCGGTGTCTTTTGCGATCATCTCGCCGATATTGTCGCTTCCTCTCGCAGCTTTAGCAATCGAAACAGCGGAACACTTTGAAATTATGCTGCGGAGACGACGATCGAAGAACAACATTGGGTCGGCCGCAGGATCAGCCTGAGCCCATTGGAGTCGTATCAGGACAATGCGGAGACCGAATCAGAAACAGCAGCAGTTTCGGGCGCGGAGGCTGAGGCATGGCCTTCGGTAGTTTCGGTCCACAGAGAGTGATCGGCTAGAAGGCGGGTGACGAGTTGCGTGTGCAACGCGTGGCCGGCCTTATGCGCTACGATGCGCGCTTTCAGCGGGTGGCCCACCAGCGCGAGGTCGCCAATCAGATCGAGTGCCTTATGGCGGCCGAATTCATCAGGAAAACGCAGCGGGCCGTTGAGTATGCTGTCATCGTCGAGAACGATGGCGTTTTCAACCGAGCCCCCGCGAATCAAACCCATTGCTTGTAATCCCGGAAAATCCTTCATAAAGCCAAAAGTACGTGCCCGGGCGAGCTCGCGGCTGAAGGATTCGCGATCCACGATCATTTCCACTTCTTGAGGGCCGACGGCAGGGTGCGCGTAATCCACGAAGCAATGCACCCGAAATTCCTCGGATGGATAAATTCCTATGCGGCGATCGCCGTCAGAAAATTCCAACGGCTTGGTGACGCGGATGTAGCGCCGGCGGCGGCGGAGAGTGCGCGTTCCAGCGCGAGCCAGAAGATCGATGTAGGGCTGCGACGAGCCGTCGAGGATAGGAAGCTCGAGCGCGTCCAGCTCAACGTAGACGTTATCAACGCCGCAAGAGTAGAGCGCTGCTAGGACGTGTTCGACGGTGGAGAGCAGCACGCCTTGTTTCATCAGGCTGGTGGCGTAACTGACGCGCGCTACGTTGCGAATGTGGGCTTCAATCTCAAATCCGTCCAGGTCCACGCGGCGGAAAACGATGCCGGTGTCCGCGGGAGCGGGTACAAATCGGAGGTGGCTGCGAACGGCAGTGTGTAGTCCGACGCCGTCAATTTCGAAGGGTCGTTGGATTGTCAGTTGGTAAGGCATCGAGTACGATCATAATTATACTAACAATTCGGTATCCGCTGCGAGTTCATTTTACATCCTTGTAATCAACAAGTTACGATACTTTCCGGCGGAAATAAATTTCCCGTGTTGTAAACATACAACAGATGGGCGGTTCCGCGTGTGAACGATTTGATACAGGGAGACGGTTTCTTCACGATCGCTTGCGCCGAACAAAGAGCTAAACTACGGCGCACGTGAGTCTTTATTCATAGGTCAACCTGCCGGCTGTTTCACAAGAATCCTTGAAAACGCACCGAGGTTGTTTCAACGGTTTGGGCCGCGTAGAATAGCTTTCGAATTTAAGCAAATGGCGACTCCATTCACCATACTGCCAAACAATGCTACGCCGCCGCCGTCAGTCCATCCGCGGCCGTCCTGGTTGCGTGTGAAGTACTTTGGCGGACCGAATTACCAGGAACTCAAGCGGATCATGCGCACACTCGATCTGCACACGGTATGCGAGAGCGCTCGTTGCCCGAATATGGGTGAATGCTGGGAGCACCGCACGGCGACATTCATGATTCTTGGCAACATCTGCACGCGAGCGTGCGGATTCTGCGCGGTGCCAAGTGGAAAGCCGCTTGGTCCACCTGAGGAGGACGAGCCGGAGCGAGTGGCCGAAGCTGTGGAGCGGATGGGGTTGCGTTACGCAGTGGTGACTTCCGTGAACCGCGATGACCAAGCAGACGGAGGAGCGGCAATTTTTGCACGCACCATCACCAGAATCCGCGAGCGCGTGCCGGGATGCAGGGTCGAGGTGCTGATTCCGGATTTTCGCGGCGATTGGCAGGCGCTGGAGACAGTGATGGCGGCGCATCCCGATGTTCTAAACCACAATATGGAGACGGTGCCTCGGCTTTATCGAACGGTGCGAAAGGGCGCGGTGTACGAACGGTCGCTTGAACTATTGCGCCGGGCCGGGCAAATGATGCCTGAAGTTGCGACCAAAACCGGGATGATGCTGGGCTTGGGCGAAACACGCGAAGAAGTGCTTCGAGCGATGCAAGAAATCGCCGCGCAAGGAACGCACATTCTGACGCTGGGACAGTATTTGCAACCGACGGCGGAGCATTTGCCGATCGAGCGGTACGTACATCCGGATGAATTTGCCGAGTACAAGGGGCTGGGCGAAGCAATGGGTTTCAAGCATGTGGAAGCTGGGCCGCTGGTGCGATCCTCGTATCACGCCTTCGAACAAGAAGAAGCCGCGCGCGTCTGAAATGGACAAGGCCCACCGGGCTCCGTCTGCGAAGAAATCCCGATGAATCCCTGGCGCGGCCTGCGAGAACTTCCCCGAGAAATCTGGATTCTGTTCGC
>Ga0187863_10000504_pt1 | contig 33135 bp, 28 predicted proteins | sample June2016WEW_11_1_FD_132975 | JGI IMG/M metagenome (GOLD analysis project Ga0187863, IMG submission 132975) | Peatland microbial communities from SPRUCE experiment site at the Marcell Experimental Forest, Minnesota, USA - June2016WEW_11_10 | ecosystem: Environmental > Terrestrial > Soil >...
ATGCCGAACCGGACGATGCCATCTCGCTGCTGGTTGCGCCGATGGGTTCGGTTCCTATCGGAGTGACGCAGCCGTTTACGGTGCGCACGATGAACGTGACCACCCAGACGCCCGCCGCTGGTGTGACGGTGACCTACGCTCTGACGGAAGGCGCGGCTGCGATGGGCTGCGGGCAAACGTCCTGCAGTGCGGTGACTGCCGCTGATGGCACGGCGACCCTGCCTGTCACGGCAAACGCCACGGCGCTCGCGCAGATCACGGCATCTCTTACGAGTGGAAGCAGCGTAATCGCCGAATTTAGCGGGACCGCTCCGCCGTCGATTGTGGCTCTGACGCCCAACCTCTACATAACGTTGGGGGCTACCGTGCAGTGGCCCGTGCAGGCGGCGGTGCTGAATCCGTCGGGGGTTCCGGTAGCAGGGCAGGCCGTTACGTGGCAGTCCGCGACTGCGGGCATGAGCGTCACTACGGGGCAGAACGCCAGCGACGCCAATGGGCTCGTCGCAGGGCAGCTTTCGGCGGGGCCGTTCACCGACAGCGTGAATTCGCCGGCGAGCGCCTGCCTCGGGAATACAACGAATTGCGCGACATTCATCGTTACGCCTGTGCATCCAGAGAGTGCGGCCCTGGCACCATGGAGTGGGACGTCTCAGTACATCAACGCGAGCAAGACCTTCGCTCCAGTTGTCCTGCACGTGACGGATGCCTTCGGCGATCCGCTGGCAGGAGCAACAGTCAATATCGTCGAGATACTGGATGGCTGGACTGAGCCGTGCCCAGCTCAGGGAGACTGCGCTGCGCCGCCTGTTCTCGCTCAGCAGACTGTCCAGGCGATCTCGGGGATCGACGGCTCGGTCACCTTGACGCCGCTCTCCGCCAATGACCAAGCGGCCCGACTTCTGGTGACAGCGGCGACCGGAGACGCTACTCTTAATTTCGAACTCGATGCCCACCCATAAGGGCCGAACGAGACAGGGAGCGATTCGACGAAGCCAACTCAGGCTGCGCTTTACGAGGTGCGGCAAGCCCGATAATCTCAGTGGCATCCATCTGTCGAGGTTCTTCGATTTCCAGCCGTCCATTCTTCTACCCCGATGCCAGAACCTCGCTGCGCTGCGACGCCGTAAGCGTGGAGAGTCTTGCGCGCAGGTTCGGAACTCCGCTGTATGTCTATTCGGCCAGCCATATTACCCAGCGGCTGGAGCTCTTCCAGCTCGCATTCAGCTCGCTTCCACATTTGGTTTGCTATGCCGTGAAGGCCAACTCAGCGCTGGCGATTCTTCAGATGCTGGCGCGCCGCGGTGCGGGCTTCGACGTCGTTTCCGGCGGTGAACTGGAGCGGGTGCTTACCGCCGACCATGCGGCCGCCGAGAGGATTGTCTTCTCCGGAATCGGAAAGACGGCTCCGGAGATGGATCTGGCCCTGCGCTCCGGAATACTCCTTTTTAACGTCGAGAGTGAAGGTGAGCTGCAGTTGCTCTCTGAACGCGCCGCGAAGCTTCGCAAACGGGCTCAAATCGCGCTGCGGGTCAATCCAGACGTCTTCGCGGAAACCCATCCGTACATCTCGACGGGAATGCGCGAGCACAAGTTCGGGATCGATATTCGCCGCGCGCGAGCGGTGTACCGGAAAGCCGGGAAGTACCTGCTGCCGTGCGGAGTCAGCGTTCACATTGGTTCGCAGATTCGCAGTGCTGAACCCTTTGGCGCGGCGGCGCAACGAGTGGCGAGGCTGGTCGTCGATCTGCGAAAGGACGGGCACGCGATTCGATTCATGGATGTGGGTGGAGGGCTCGGCATTGAATATCACCCCGACCGTCCGTTCGATCCGGAGGAAAAAGTCCGACAATATGCTGCCGCATTGATGCCGATCGTTGAATCTGCAGGTGGGCTCACGTTGCTCCTTGAGCCCGGGCGCTTTCTTGTGGCTCAGGCGGGGGCTCTGCTGGCGCGGGTCCTCTACGTCAAGAAAAATGGTGAGAAGACCTTCGTGATCACCGATGCCGCCATGAACGACCTGATCCGGCCGGCACTGTATCAGGCGTTTCATGAAATCGTCCCGGTCGCGCCGCGCCGATCGTCGCGGAAAACCATAGCGGATGTGGTGGGTCCCGTTTGTGAGACTGGAGATTTTTTCGCCCGGGACCGGGAATTGCCTCCGCTGAAGCCCGGGGATCTGGTGGCGATCCTCGACGCCGGCGCTTACGGAATGTCGCTCGCCTCCAACTACAACTCGCGCCCGCGACCTGCGGAAGTGCTGGTCGAAGGCAAGCGTGCCCGGCTGATCCGGCGAAGGGAAACCATCGAAGATATGCTCGCGCAGGAGCGCGAAGGGGCGCTCCTCTGATATTTTGGTGAGTCTTCCCGGTCAGGACTTCCGGATAGACGGAGGTAAGAAATGCTCTCTCGTGGGAAATCCGCGTGGGCCATTGCATGGGTGTGCTGTATGGCCTTCAGCCTGTTCGCCGATGCCGACGACCATCTGACGATCAAAACGGATAAGGGCAAAATCCACGGCAAGTTGAGCGACGATAGCCAGGTACGGGTATTCCTGGGAATCCCCTTTGCGGCTCCGCCGGTTGGACCCCTGCGCTGGAAGCCGCCGCAGCCGGCCATGAAGTGGGCGGGCATGAAGGAGACGACCCAGTTCGGATCGCGGTGCGTGCAGACATCGCCGTTTCCGGATATGCATTTTCGCGACCCGGGACAAAGCGAGGATTGCCTGAACGTGAACGTGTGGACGCCCGCGAAAGACAAGAAGGCGAAGCTGCCGGTGATGGTATGGATCTACGGCGGCGGTTTTACGTCGGGCGCGACATCGGAGCCGCGGCAGGACGGCGAGCACCTGGCGACGAAGGGTGTGATCGTCGTATCGATGAACTATCGGCTGGGAGTGTTTGGATTCCTGGCGCTGCCGGGTTTGACGGCGGAGTCGCCGCAGCACGCTGCGGGGAATTACGGCCTGCTGGATCAGACCGCCGCTTTGCAGTGGGTGCGGAAGAACATTGCGGAGTTCGGAGGCGACCCGAACAACGTTACGATCTTCGGAGAATCGGCGGGCTCGTTTTCGGTGAGCGCGCAGATGGCGTCGCCGCTGGCGCAGGGGCTGTTTGCGCACGCAATTGGTGAAAGCGGCGCGGCGTTTCCGGGGCAGCGGGGAGCGGGCTTCAGGCCGCTGGCCGATGCGGAGAAGGAGCAGGCGGCATCGGTAGCGACGATGTTCGGGACGAGCGACGTGACGGCGCTGCGGGCGATGAGCGCGGAGGATCTGGTGGCGAAGGTCACAGCGCACGCGGGGCAAGGGGGGCCGGCGTTCTGGCCGGTTGTGGACGGGTATTTCCTGCCGGAACCGGTGCCCCAAATCTACGCGGAGGGAAAGCAGGCGCACGTCCCGCTGCTGGCGGGGTGGAATCGCGACGAGCCGAGCGGGCTGGTGGCGAATTATCCGCCGGCGACGGTGGCGAGTTTCACGGGGATGGCGCAGAAGACGTTTGGGGATCGGGCAGCAGAGTTTCTGAAGGTGTATCCGGCGACGACGGATGCGGAGGCGGTGCGGTCGACGATCGATTTTGCGGGAGACAGCTTCATCGCGTTCGGGACGTGGGAGTGGCTGGAGGCGCAGGTTTCGACCGGTGGCGCGTCTGTCTATCGGTATCACTTCGAGCGGCCCGCGCCGGCGGATAAGTATCATCCGGCGGGCTCGGGGGCGTTCCATTCCGACGAAATCGACTACGTGTTTGGCACGCTCAATTCCCGCACGGATGCGGTTTGGCAACCGGAGGATCAGAAGCTGAGCGATCTGGTGGAGACCTACTGGACCAACTTCGCACGCACCGGCAACCCAAACGGAACGGGAGCGCCGGAGTGGCCGCAGTACAACCCAGGGGATGGCTGGCAGATGATGCATCTCGATGTTAATTCCGCAGATGGAGCGGATCAGCATCGGGACAGGGATCTTTTTCTACAGAGCGTTTGGGTCAAGAAGGACTGAGTCAGGCTTTGAGCTGCTCCAGCAGGCGTTCGCGATAGGGGGCGAGCACCTGCTGGAGTGGCCCGATCGCTGTAACTCGGCCTGCATCCAGAAGCACCACATCGGCGGGCATGCGCCAGATTTCGGCCAGATCGTGCGAAACATACAGGACGCGCATATCGAGGGACAACAGTCGCAACAGAATATCGTGAGCTGATGCATCATCGAGTCCCGCGAGTGGTTCGTCGAGCAGGAGCAGCTGCGGCGCCGGTGCCAGAGCCCGCGCCATGGCGACGCGCTGGCGCTCTCCACCGGAAAGCTGTGGCGTGGGCTGATCGGCAAGCGCCTCTGCTCCCAGCAATCGAAGCATTTCGGCTACGCGCTCCGCGCGGTGGTCTCGTCTGAGGTGACGGATGCCAAATCCAACGTTCTCTCGCACGCTCAGGTGCGGGAACAAGGCTGGTTGCTGCGTAACAAATCCGATCGAACGCCGTCCCGCAGGAACAGAGACTCCGCTGGCTGTGTCGAGCTCGGTTCTGTCGCTGAGCCGGATCCGCCCGGAAGCCGGCTCTACCAGACCCGCAATGATGCGCAGAAGCGTACTTTTCCCCGCTCCCGAAGGGCCAAAGACGACTGTCCACTGGTTCTGCAGAGAGAACTCCGCTTCCAGAGAGAATCGCCCCTGTCGATGTCGAACGCTGATGTCAGGCATGGGAAGTCCCGGTCCTGCCCCTGCGCATGTAGAGCAACACGAGCGCAAGAGCCGAGAAGCAGAGCAGTAAAAGCGAAGTTCGATTGGCCGCGGCGTATGAAAAGTCCTGGACCTGGTCGTAGATCGCAATCGAAAGGGTGCGCGTAGCGCCTGGAATATCGCCGCCAATCATCAGGACCACCCCAAATTCGCCGACCGTGTGCGTGAAACAGAGAGCTGCGGCCGCGACAACGGAGTGGGTGGACAGAGGCAATAAGATGGCGGTTAAGGTGCGGAACCGCCCTGCTCCCAGCAGCTGGGCCTGTTCGATGAGCGCGATATCGACGGAACGAAAACCGGCGGCCAGCGGCTGTACTGCGAAGGGAAGGCTATAAAGAACGGAGCCAATAACAAGGCCCGAAAACGAAAACGCCAGCGGATGTCCAAGAATCCGGTTTGCGATGCGCCCGAAACCCGTCCGCGGGCCGAGCAGAACCAAAAGATAGAATCCCAGCACGGTCGGGGGCAGAAGCAGCGGGAGCGTGGTCACGGCCTCCACCAGTGGGCGCCAAGCCGCGCGCGTTGAAGCGAGCCACCAGGCCAGCGGAATCCCCACCGCCATCAACACCAGCGTCGTTGCGGTCGCAAGACGGACCGTCAGCCAGAGCGCCTGAAGGTCCATCAATGAATGGGCTTGAGCCCCTCTGCCGCGAGCGTCTGCTGTATTTCGCGTCTCTGGAGGAATTCGAGGAAACGATGTGCTGCTCCAGCCCCCGCGCTTCCTCGAATCACAATCGCGCCCTGCACAATGGCTGGATAGTCTTCGTCGGGCACCTGAACAAAGTGACCGTCTGTGCTGAGGCGTGGCGTCAGGGCTGAAGTGAGCGAAATAAACCCGGCCTGCGCATTTCCCGAGTCGGCATATTGGGCTGCCTGGGCGATATTCTCGGCAATGACAAGCTTAGGCTGCAAGGTGTTGAACAGTCCCACGTGCTGCAACGCGGCCTGTGCGGCGCGGCCATAGGGTGCATGATCGGGATTGGCAATGGCAATGCTCTTCACTGCCGCACTTCGCAATGCTTCGAGAGAAAGGTCGGTCACCCCGGAATCGTTGCGTGTCCAGAGAACCAGCGTTCCGCGAGCATAGGGAACCGGCACGGCTTGTTCTGCCCGGCCGGCATCGATGACTCGCTGTGGAAAGGACAGGTCGGCAGCAAGAAAGAGATCAAAAGGCGCGCCGTCAATGATTTGTGTCGCGAGCGTTGCCGATGCTTGATAGGAGGCCTCAGCGTGAATCCCGGTTTGCTGCTCGAATTGGCTCAGCAGCGGCGGCAGCAGAGGCTGCAAATCGGCGGCCGCCGCGATGCGCAGCGTCTGCGCTGTCTCCGGCTGATGGGAAGGGCCGGTGTGCTGAGCGAATCCCGTCGCGAAAACGACAAAAATGAGGAGTGCGCCCCAGCGGGCCTGTCGCTCACACACGCAGCACCATGACCTCTGTCGATTTGATCAGAGCGGCGACCGTTTCACCTTTCTTCAGGCGCATTTCGCGAGCGGCATCGGCGGTGATGATGGAAGTGATGATCTGCCCTCCGATCGAGAGACGAACCTGAGCCAGCAAACCCTCGATTCTGAGATCCACAATGCGGCCGACTAGCTGGTTTCGCCCGCTTACGGTGCGCATCATCTGACGCTTGGGTGTCTCCGGCCGCTTCGCCTTGAACAGCAGCGCGTCCAGTTCGGATTCGGGAATGCGGTAGTGACCTCCAGGAGTCTTGATGGCTTTCAGTTTGCCGCGATAGATCCACTGCTTGATCGCCGCATAGGAGATGCCAAGCCTCAATGCTGCATCGCGTGGGGTGAGGAGAGGCGCCATTGGGCGATTCTAGACGAAATTTGGCTCTGGAATGTGCGAGAGTAGACGATCCGGAGGGGTTTGGGCCCGGTGTTAGGCTGAGATCAACCGGCTGACGATGAATGAAATTTACCAATTGCGCTGCACCGGCTGCGCCCAGCAAATCGCCCCACTGGCTCTGCACGGCAATTTCCGCTGTGAGCATTGCAATGAATTGTACGAAGTGCTGTACCCAGGGTGGAGCGGCCCGGGACAGAAGCGGCCCAACCCCGGCGCACTTCGCTGGCTGTGGAGGGAGCGGCGATCATCACTGGAGTTGGCAGATCACAGCGGTGTATGGCGTTTTCGAGAGATGCTGCCGATCCTCGGTTCCTGGCACAACATCGTTTCTCTCGGTGAGGGAAACACGCCTCTTTACGATTTGCCGCAGTCGGCGAAGCGGCTGAGCTTATCGCAGCTGCGCGCCAAGCATCAGGGCATGAACCCAACCGGATCTTTCAAAGACACCGGAATGACCGCGGCGATCTCTGTTGCGTGCGAGCACGGCGCCGCGTGGGTCGCGTGCGCATCGACGGGGAACACGTCCGCATCGATGGCCGCTTACGCGGCGCGAGCTGGAATTCGCAGTGTTGTGCTGCTCCCCGACGGGGAAATCGCATGGGGCAAGCTGGCTCAGGCCATGGACTACGGCGCACTCACTCTGCAATTGCGTACCGATTTCGACGGTTGCGTGCGAGTCCTCTCCGAAGTCGTAGACCGCGCGCCCGTCTATCTTCTGAACTCAGTCAATCCCTACCGGCTCGAGGGGCAGAAGACATCCGCCTTCGAGATCGCGGAGCAACTCGAATGGCAGGTCCCGGATCATCTGATTGTTCCCGGAGGCAATCTGGCCAACAGCTCGGCATTGGGCAAGGGTTTTCTGGAGATGAAGCTGCTGGGGCTGACGGCCAGGGTTCCGCGGATTTCCGTCATCCAGGCGGAGGGCGCGAATCCGCTGGTGCGTGCCATGAGGGAATTCGGAGGAGAGAAGCTGGAGGGGGTCGAAGCGCAAACGCGTGCGAGCGCGATTCGCATCGGCAATCCCGCCTCATGGCGCAAAGCGGTGCATGTGATTCAAGAGACAGGTGGGTGGGTGGAGCAGGTTTCCGAGACGGAAATTGCGATCGCCAAGTCGGAAATCGGCGCGGAGGGTATCGGTTGTGAGCCGGCCTCAGCGGTGACCCTGGCAGGTTTGAAAAAGCTGGTGCAAGAGGGAAAGGTCGGCCATGAAGATTCCGTGATCCTGATCCTCACGGGTCACACGCTCAAGGACTCTGACTACACCCTTCGGTTCCATCGCGGCGAGTTGCTGACCGACCTGGAGAGCTCCACTCTCGCTGCTGAAATTGAAAGAAACCGCCGTAATTCGATCAAAGTAGATGCGTCTGCCGATTCCGTCCTGCGTGAACTGGAGCGCGCTCGCAGATGAGCCGGGTCCATTTGCGGCTCCCGGCCACCTCGGCGAACCTTGGGCCGGGTTTCGATTCGCTGGCGTTGGCGTTGAAGCTCTACCTTCACATCGATGCCGAGCGATCCGAGCAATTCATCGTCGAAGCGAGTGGCCGCGACACGAAAACCTGCGGCGCCACCGACAACAACCTGCTCATCGACACATACACCGAGGTTCTCGCGTCTCACAATCGCGCATTGGTTCCGCTCAATTTGGAAGTGCACAATGAGATTCCGCTGGGGATGGGTTGCGGTTCCTCGGCCGCAGTAAGGCTGGCCGCCGTGGCTCTGGCCTCCCATTTCGGCGGCTTCGCCTGGAGCCGTGACCGGATACTCAACGAAGCGTCGCGTCGGGAGGGGCACCCGGATAACGTGGCTGCCTGTTGGCTTGGCGGGTTCGTCGCGAGCGCGTTGGAGGGAGATCTGGTTCAGGCGATATCGATCGCTTCGCCTCGGGAATGGCGCGCCATCATTGTTATGCCCGATCGGCCCCTGGCGACGCCGGCCTCACGCACCGTGCTTCCGTCAACCTGGTCTCGTCCGGATGTCGTGGCCAATCTCCAGCGAGTCGCGCTGCTAACCGCCGCTTTTGCAACAGGAAAGGCCGATGCGATGGCCATCGCTATGGGCGACCGCCTGCATCAGCCGTTTCGAAGCAAGGTGTGTGCGTTGCTGCCCAGGCTCCTGCCGCTTGCGGGGAAGGGCGGCATTGCCGGCGTGGCTCTCAGCGGTGCAGGTCCGGCCGTGCTCCTGCTGACCGTGTCGGAGAGCGCAGCCCTGCAAGCTCGAAACTTGGCGGCCAGCGAGGTCGCAGGGCTTGGGAAGGTCGAGTTCCTCACCTGCCAGATCGAGAATGAGCCGGTGGTGTTATGAAGCGAGGCTCCTCGTGCAATAGTAGACGGCGCCTACCCCATTGGTAATGCAAATCTCGTCTCATGAGTAACCCAAATGTACCGTTACCAAAAATTACCGAAGATTGCTTTACACAAGCCACCAGAGGCCCTATGTTCGCATCTGTGGGCAGTTCTGGGGGAGGGCTGCTCCGGCGTCCGTGATTCTGCATAAGAATCCGGGCGCCTTAATTTTTTTGGGCGATTGCCTCTCGCCACCCGCTGCTCTGCGACCCCTCAATTCCTCTTGCATCGAATAGCATCAGGTAGACTAGTGAGTGCAACAGGCACCCAAAAGGGGACATGAACGAAATGGCTGCAGTGGGAATCGCTGAAGTGAGTGACGCTACGTTCGATCAGGAGGTGCTTCAGTCGGAGCAGCCAGTACTGGTTGATTTCTGGGCCACATGGTGTGGGCCCTGCCGTGCGCTGGCGCCCATCGTCGATGAAGTCGCTACTGAGTTTAGCGGCCGCCTGAAGGTCGCTAAGATGGATGTCGACCACAACCAGGCGACCCCCATGCGTTACGGGATTCGCGGCATTCCGGCGCTGCTGATCTTCAAGGGTGGCAAGGTCGCCGATCAGATTGTCGGCTACGTCCCGAAGGAAACAATTGCACGGAGTATCGCGCGCGTTATCGGGTAGGTGCTGGCAGTTGAAGACGCGGCGAAGCTTAGTACTTTCGTAGCATGCCGAGCACCCTTCCCTGAATCGCAACCTGCGCGGCCGGAACAAAGATCGGGTCCATCTCGGCATTTGCGGGCTGGAGCCGGACCAGAGGCCCTTCCCGGTAGTAGCGCTTCAGAGTGGTTTCCGAGCCTCGAACCAGCGCCACCACGATCTCTCCTGAACGAGCCGTATTGATGCGCTCCACGAGCACATAGTCGCCATCAAGGATGTGTTCATCGCGCATCGACTCGCCCCGCACCTGCAATACGAAAACGTCACGGTTGCCGACAATGTCGCCCAGGGAGATGCTTTCCGGAATTTCCGCTGCTTCTACCGGATAACCCGCAGCAATCCGCCCCGCGAGCGGCAGTCGTTCGACACCCCGGCCTTTGGTCCGTGGCGGCAGCACGTCCAGTGAGCGGCTGCGATTGTGAGCGCGGGCCAGCAATCCTTTGTTCTGGAGATTCGTGATGAGTTTGTGCACAGTGGCCAGCGAACGAAGATCGAGGCCGCGTGCGATCTCCTCAAAAGACGGGGAATAGCCGTTCCTTTGCACAAAGCCGGAGATGAAGTCCAACACTTCCTTTTGCCGCCGGGTAATGGCCATAGCCGCCATTATAGCGAATAAAAAGCGAATCAGCGCAACTCTGTCTCTCTTCTCCCGATTTGATATCGGCCGCGACACACTCCCGTTCCGGGACAGCGCCTTGGGTTTTTCTCATGATTGGGCTCCTCTTCCTGGAACATCCGCGAGATCGTGGAGAGTTGGAGAAACCTCACATGCGTTTGCTTATCGCTGAAGACGACCGGGCGCTCGGAACGTTCCTCGCCCGCGGACTGGAGCAGGATGGTCACGAGGTCATTATGGCGACCGACGGGGAGATGGCGATGGAAGCCGCCAAAAACGACATTCCCGAGATGGCCGTCCTCGATCTGAATCTTCCGCGGCGAGATGGAACAGAGGTTCTGGAATTCCTGCGCTCGCTCACGGATGATTTGCCCATTCTCATCCTCAGCGCCCGTCAGGAGCCCGAAACCCGGCTGCGTTGTCTGGAGATGGGCGCGGACGATTTCATGCAAAAGCCGTTCTCGTTTGTCGAGCTCCGTGCGCGTTGCCGCGCGTTGATGCGGCGAAGGACGCCAGCGCTGGTTTTGCGCCAGGGTGACCTTGAGTTGAGGCGTGTGGAGCGCACCGTGACTCGCAACGGGGAACCCGTAGCCCTGACGGGCAAGGAATTTGCATTGCTTGAATACCTGATGCTCCATCGCGGTCGGCCGGTCTCCCGCGCAACTCTGCTGCAGGAGGTTTGGAACATGAACGCTGGCGCCGGTACGAATGTGGTGGACGTTTACATCAATTATCTGCGCCGCAAGCTGCACGATACGCCGGAGCCGCGGAGCGGTGATGTCAAGGAGCGCCAGGCCGAGACCGCCGCGCCTCTCATTCGCACCGTTCGTGGCGTCGGATACAGCATCGGCATCCGCGCCTGATCCAGTCATTGCATCGGGACAATAGGAGGAGCAAATTTATGGGAACGACAGCGACATTCGGGGTTTCCGCAACCGCCCGAACCGCCGTGCTGGCCAGTGCAGATGCTTCGTTTCGCAAACGGGTCCGGAACGCTCTGGCCGATCTGCGCTGGCAGGTGCGCGAGGCCGAAGGGGGCGCGGAGACGCTTGCCTGCCTTGACGCGGCTCCAGCGGAAGCGGTGGTCCTCGACTCCTGGTTGCCGGATCTGGAGATTCATGAGTTTGTGGCGGAGTTCAAACGAGTCCACCCCGACATCGATCTGATCATGGCGGACGCCTCGATCGCAGGCGGAACAGACTCGCGCGGCCCCCGGCGCAATGAGGTTCTGCATGCCCTTCGCCGGGCGCAGGCCACTGATGACGCAACCTGGAACACAGCGCCGGGAGGAGCATTGACCCGAACCTCTAAGGCGTCCGGCTCATTGCCTGAAGAACCTGCGCCACTTTCGCTGGGGAGCAATTCTGTGCCGCCGAGCCCTTCCGTCGCAGCGCCCGCCGAGGCCTGTCCTGCAACCAGGGATCTCCCGGCAAGCCGCCGGGGTCTCCCGGAATTTGTCGGCTCTCACCCGGCGATACTCGAAGTCAGCCGGAGAATTCGTCTGGTCGCCGCGCGGACGACGCCCGTGCTGATCGAAGGACCAACCGGCAGCGGCAAGGAGCTGGTGGCTCGCGCGCTGCACCGGCTGAGCGACCGCTCAGCGCGCAAGTTGATTGCTCTGAACTGCGCGGCGATTCCCGAGGGCCTGCTCGAAGCGGAGCTTTTTGGCCACACGCGCGGCGCCTTCACCGGCGCTGTGGAAGGTCGTACGGGACGCATTGAAGCCGCGCATGGCGGTACGCTCTTCCTCGACGAAGTTGGCGAGATACCCCTGGGGCTGCAGGCAAAGCTGCTGCGATTTCTGGAGAGCGGCGAGCTGCAGCGCGTGGGAAACAACGGTTCCGTCTCGGTGGACGTGAGAATTGTGGCCGCTACGCATCGCCCTCTGGCAAAGCTCGTGGCAGAGGGAGGATTCCGCGCCGACCTTTACTACCGGCTAGCCGTATTTCTGATCCGCACACCGGCTCTCCTGGGCCGCAGCCAGGACATCGAAACGCTGGCAGGGCACTTCCTCAGGGAATTCGCGAAAAGCAGCCCGGCCAAGCAGATCACGGCGCCAGCGCTGGCGCGTCTGGTCGCGCATTCCTGGCCCGGAAACGTGCGGGAGCTGGAACATGTGCTGGAGCGGGGCTGGATTCTTGCCGAAGATCGACCGCGTATCGACTTCGAAGAGATCGAATTCGACGATCCGCAATGAGGGTTTTCTAATGCTGCCGGCGTCGCGCCGGAAGTATTCCTGCAACGACTCCAGTGGAGATTCTTCCGGAGAGCACCACCATGCAAATGGCGACAACGATGGCCGAGGCGCTGAACCGATATCTGGATCTGTCCACTCTTGAACTGAAGGCGACAGCACAGAACATGGCGAACATCGACACGCCGGGATACCAGACCATGGGGTTCGATTTTGCCGCGGAAATGTCGCGGTCGCTCGATTCCCTCAATCAGCAGGGAGGCAGCGGAGCTGGGACTGCTTCCGCCCCGCAGCTCAAACAGGTGGGTGGACTGCTGGAGCGTCCGGACGGGAATAACGTCTCGATGGACCGCGAGGGCATGAAGATGGCCGAGGCGCAGCTCCAGTTCCGAACCGGAGTGGAGTTGCTGAAGCATGAATTCTCGCGCGTCATGGACGCCATTCACGAAGACCAGAAGTGAGGCTGGCGACCTTCGCCGGGGAAGAGAGGCAAACATGAATCTGTTCGGCGCGATGGAGATCAGTGGCTCGGCGCTCGAGGCCGAGCGCATACGTGCCGAGGTGGTGGCGGCTAACATGGCGAACGCGGAAACGACGCGCACCGCAGATGGGGGCCCATATCAGCGCCAGCATGTTGTGTTTTCATCCGACGCCCCGCATCAGAGCTTTGCCAGCCAGTTGCTTGGAGAGGGCAGCCAGTCCAGTCAGGAGATTGGGGGAGTCCGGGTCTCATCGGTGGTGTCCGGCCAGGAAGCCCCGCTGCGACGCTATGACCCGGGCCATCCGGACGCGGACAAAGATGGTTATGTGTCCTATCCGGACATCAATCCGTTAACCGAGATGGTCGACCTGATGGGGGCAACGCGAGCCTACGGCCTGAACAGTTCGGCGGTGCAGGCGGAAAAGGGAATGCTCTCGGCTTCGCTGGACATTTTGAAATAGGAGGTTGATCGATGCACGCAGCTGCTATTCCGCTATTTTCCACGCCCGTCGTACTCCCAGCAGGTGGCCCGGCTGGTGTTGCCTCTGCGGGGTCAGCTCCGTTTGGCGATCTGCTGAAAGACGCCGTCACCGGCGTCGATAGTCTCCAGCAGCAGGCCTCAATGGCCGTGGAGGGCTTATTAAAGGGAACCGGCGTCGATGTTCACGACGCGATGATTGCCACACAGAAAGCCGACATGAGTTTCGAACTGGCATTGGCGGTGCGGAACAAGGCCGTGGCTGCCTACCAGCAGGTCATGGGCATGCAGTTCTGAGCGGCAGCACTGGTGGAGCAGAATGGCCGAGAAACCTGAAAAGCCGCAGAACGCATTGACCGTGCAGCAGCGCGCTGGTGCTCTGGTTGCCGAGGCGGCGGCCCGCTATCGCGCTCTCGAGCCCGCTCACCGAAGTCGTCTGCTCATGGTGGCGGCCGTTCTGCTGGCTTGCTTTGGCGGCCTTCTCTGGTACGCCTCGAGAACAGACTGGCGCACGCTGTATGCGGGACTCGATCCGGATGATGCACGCCAGATGGCTCAGGAGCTGACCACCGCCGGCATCCCCTTCGATGTGTCGCCGGATGGGTCCGGCCTTCGGGTGCCCGCGCAGGATCTGGACAAGGCGCGGCTGGCGACCACGGCCAAAGGCGCTCCGAAAAGCGGGCGCATGGGCTTCGAACTGTTCGACAAGCCGAACTGGATGGGTTCTGAGTTCGACGAGAGAGTGAATTACCAGCGAGCCCTCGAAGGGGAGCTGGAGCATACGATCGCAACCCTTGCTTCCGTGCAGTCGGCCCGCGTCCATCTGGTGTTGCCGCATGATTCGCTCTTCACCACGGAGCAGCGTGAAGCGAAAGCGTCAGTGGTCCTGCGGCTGCATCATCGGACCATTTCCGACGACGAAGCGGTGGCAGTCTCCAACCTGGTGGCGAGCGCAGTCGACGATCTGCGTCCGGAGAACGTCGTGCTGGTCGATGCGGAGGGAGGCGGTATGCTGGGCCGCCGCACCGGCGATGCAGCGCTCGCCTCTCACGAGCAGCAGCTGGCGGCGAAGCTGGTCGAGACGCTCGAACCGGCGGCGGGTCCCGGGAATGTCCGCGCCTCGGTCAATGTCGATTACGATCCGAATTCAGCCGATGAACTGGACGAGATCTACGATCCGGCGCAGACCGCGACTCTCTCGATGCAGCGCAACGAACAAACCTCGGGACAACCGGTGGCCTCCGGCATTCCCGGGACCGCGAGTAACGCACCCAGCGCCAGGCCGCCACTCTATCCGGCGCAGAACGAGACCGGTCAGAATCTGAAGCAGGAAAGCGCGACGTATGGGGTATCGAGGAAGGTCCGGCACAGCGTGGAGGCTGCCGGCCGGGTCCGCCGGGTAACAGCAGCGGTTCTGATTAACTATCGTCGTACGACCGAGGGGAAGGTGGTCGCCTGGCAGCCCCGCGATGCCGAAGAGATGAAGCGCCTGACGGACCTGGCACAGTCGGCGGTCGGTTTCGACGCGTCGCGCGGAGATCAGGTCAGCGTGGAACAGCTGGCCTTTGACGACGATGCTCCGGCACCGGAGCCGTCCCGGGGAGAGCGGGTGCTGGCGATGGCAACGCAGTCGCAGTCCCTTCTGCGGTATGGGACGGTCCTGACGGCACTTCTCGCATTCTTCCTCCTGGTGGTGCGCCCGACTCTCCGTTCCCTGGCCTCAGCTCCCACCCGGCGCGCATCCCCATCGAATCCTGCCGCGCCACTTCGCGTTGCCTCGGCGCCCGAACCGAAGGAACTGTCTCCCGAGCAACAGGCGGCTGAGCAGCAGAAGATACGAGCGCAGAGCGTCTTCGAACGGGTCTCTGAAACGGTGAAACGGGATCCCGCTCAAAGCACCCGCCTGTTGGAGAGCTGGATTCGCTCTGAGTGAATATGGCCACCCCCTCAAACTCCGTAGCTGCTCACCACTCTTTGAGTGGAGTGCGCAAGGCGGCTATCTTTCTGGTGGCCGTGGGAGATGAACTGGGGAAGAAAATTCTCCAGAATCTAGCCGAGGGAGACCTGCAGAGGCTCACGGAAGAAATTGCCGACCTGCGCGGCGTACCGCCCGATCTGTCTCTCGAAGTGATCGATGAGTTTCACGAAATGTTGGGAACCCAGCAGTTCATGATTCATGGCGGGCTGGATTACGCGACCAAGCTGCTGGTCGACACGTTCGGTCAACAACGTGCTGAAGACCTGTTGGGGCTGGTTAAGAGAGCGCAGGAAGCCAGTCAAAGCGATCTCACGGTTCTGCAGCGAGTCGATCCCCAGCAGCTCGGCAAGTTTCTGGAGAGCGAGCACCCCCAGACAATCGCCGTAGTCCTGGCCCATCTCGACGCCAAGCGGGGCTCGACGGTCATTGACAGCCTTAGCGAGGAACGGCGGGTCGAAGCCATCCGACGGCTGGCCGCGATGCGGCAGTTTTCTCCGGAGATGGCCCAGCGCGTGGCCATGATCCTGCACCGGCGGCTCGAAAACATGGGGGACACAGGGCGCAAGGCCTATTCGGGTTTCAAAGCGGTCGCCGACCTCCTGAACCGCATGGAGTCAGAGGAAACCAAGAAAATTCTCGATGAGATCGAAGCGGCCGATGTCGCCATGGCTCTGAACATTCGCAACCTGATGTTCACCTTCGACGATCTGGTCACCATTCCTCCCGCGAGCATTCGGGAGATCGTAGCCGCCGCGGATAAGCGGCAGCTTGCGCTTGCCCTGCGTGGGGCGTCCGAGGATCTGCGTGCCCATGTCTTTGCAGCCATGTCCTCTCGCGCGGCGGACATGCTGAAGGAAGACATGGAAGTGATGGGCCCCGTGCGAGCCCGAGAGGTAGCTGGCGCGCAGCACGAAATCCTTGCCCTCGCCCGCAACCTCGAAGCCGAGGGCAAGGTCATCCTTAAGCTTGAGCAGGGCGATGACTTCGTGGTGTAACGAACGGAGACCTATGCCGAGCGAGCTCGACAATCAATACCGGCCGATGGAATACCCGGTCCTGGCGGGAGAGCCGCCGGTTATCGATTTCGAATCGCCAGTTGACCCGGAGCAGCGCGTGCGCGAACTTGAGGCGGAGATCGAGAAGAAGGAGAAGCATTTCGCGCGAAAGCTGGAAAGCGCGCGGCAGGAAGCAGTGGTGCGAGGTAAGGAACTGGCGAGCAGCGAACACTCCGCCTGGCGCCAGCAGTGCACGGCAGAATTGAGCGCGGCCATCGGCGAATTTCGCGGCCACGCAGACGAGTATCTCGCCCGCGTCGAGCACGAAGTAGTGCGGCTGGCGCTTGCCGTTGCCGAACGGGTCCTGCACCGGGAATCGCAGCTGGATCCGCTATTGCTCTCTGGCACCGTGCGCGTCGCGCTGGGCCAGCTCGCGGAGTCAACAAAGGTTCGCTTGCGTGTGCCGGCCGCACATGAAGAAATGTGGGCCGAAATGGTACGCCTGATGCCGGAACTGCCCCTGCGCCCAGAGGTGTGGGCGGATCAGGAGATGCACACCTGCGAAGCGGTTCTGGAAACCAAACTGGGCACCGTCGACCTCGGCGTACGCGCGCAGCTCAGGGAAATTGAACGAAGCTTCTTCGATCTACCTGAGGTCTCCAGCGAGAGCAGCCTCGAAACGAATCGGCCCGAAGTCGCCGGAAAGCGGGGGTGAGTGGATCTGCTCGGGATCTATTTCTCGCGACTCCGCCAGCGACAGTCGTTTCGCTGGCGCGGGCGAGTGGTCGAGGCCACCGGGCAGACCATCGAATCGGAAGGCCCGCCCTGTTCTGTGGGCGAATGCTGCGAAATCCGTGACGCAATGGGAAGGGTTCATGCAGCAGAGGTGATTGGCTTCCGCGGTTCCCATGTGCTCTCCATGACTTTGGATCCGGCGGATGGAATACGGTACGGAGACCCTGTGTCCGCATCCGGCGTCACCCCTCGCGTGGAAGTTGGCGAAGCCCTGATCGGTCACGTGATGAATGCCATGGGTCAGGCGCTCGATGGCGCGCGCAGACCGGTTCTGCAGTCGCTGGTCCCGCTGGAGCACTCGGCGCCTGCGCCGCTGGATCGGGAGCCAATACGCGAAGCCCTGGGAACCGGGGTCCGCGCCATCGACAGCGTGCTCAGTGTGGGGCGCGGCCAGAGGGTGGGCATTTTCGGTGGCTCCGGAGTGGGCAAGAGCACGCTGATCGGGATGATGACGCGCAACAGCGATGCCGATGTGATCGTGGTAGGGCTCGTGGGAGAGCGCGGCAGGGAAGTTGGGGAGTTTCTCGAACAGGGCCTGGGGCCCGAGGGCAGGAAGCGCGCCGTCGTTCTGGTTTCCACATCGGACCAGTCAGCCCTGCTGCGCATGCGGGCGGCGCTGGCGGCCACCAGCGTGGCGGAGTACTTCGCCGGCACAGGAAGACATGTCCTCCTTGTTCTTGACTCGCTCACTCGATTTGCGATGGCCGCCCGGGAGGTGGGTTTGGCAGCTGGCGAACCGCCAACAACGCGCGGTTACACTCCGTCGGTGTTCAGTCGCCTCGCGCGGCTGGTGGAACGCGCCGGCCGCTTCCGCACGGGTAGTATCACCGCTTTCTACACGGTTCTGATGGAAGGCGACGATTTACAGGATCCGCTGGTGGACGCGGTCCGCTCCTATCTCGACGGCCACGTTGTCCTGGCACGGACCCTCGCCACCGATGGCTGGTATCCGCCCATCGATGTGATCGAATCGATCAGCCGGCTGATGCCGTACGTGGTAACCGACGAGCATTCCAAAGCAGCCGCGACCGTCCGTCGGGTCCTCTCCACGTGGGCGCGTTCTGAGGATCTGGTGAGGATCGGCGCCTACAAGCCTGGGACCGATCAGGATATTGACCGTGCTCTGCGATTCCTCCCGGCCATCCGGAGCTATCTGGTGCAAAGTTCGCGCGAACCGGAGACCTTTGGAGATGCGCGGAACCGGCTACTCCGGCTGGTTGCGTCCATCGAAAGTAACAATGCGACCGCAGTGCCATGAAGCGAAAACTGGATCGAGTGTTGCGCATCCGGGCGCTGCTGGAAGATCTTTCCCGCCTCGATTTCGAGAAGAAGAACGCGAGTATGCGTTTTCTGGAGACGGCTGCGGAGTGGCAACGGCAGCTCGCTCTGTCTGTGCGCGCAGATGCTTTGCAAATGCTAGTGGGGGACGAATCCGCCAGGCGCGAGTCGTGGCAGATGAGAATCGCCGACGCTGAAATCCTCGACTGGAAAGAGGCAAGACTCGAAGCTCTTGCGCAAGAAGGGCAGGGAGCTGTCCGCGAAGCACGTGAGGAACTGCTGGCTCGTCGTCTGGAGCGGCGGCAGCTGGAAGCTCTGCTTGCGACCGCGGCGCGCGCAGAGAAGAAGGGACAATTGCGTCGAGAACAGAATCTCACCGATGACTGGTTCCAGAGCAGCTCCTCGCGCGAAGAACCCAAAGGAAAGTAAGAACCGTCTCATCTTTTTCGGGTTCGATCGGCAAACTCCTTGCAGTATCTGCGACAGAGGAATCAACCTTGCATTCTGTTGCCGCGCCGCTCCTGGATCCACAAGCCAACAAAGCCGCCGCGCTGGCCGTCGGGCAGCCGAGCCGGATGCCGGCCGGCGACATGCGGTTCGGCGTTCTGATTCGACAGCAAGTCCTGACCAGCGAAGAATCCTCGCAACCATCGAGCACAGGTCCAATAACAGAGACGGACGTCAGCCCTACTTCGCCGACACTCGCGCGCAGCGCCGCCACCGAGATCCCCGTCCCACAAACAATGGAAAGCATCCTCCCGCAGGCGCGTTCAGCCAGTGCTTCCTGCAGCTCACCGGGAGCTGCGGATATTTCGATGGACGCAAAGTCGCCGCCCGGGATCGGAGAAGGTTTCGGCAGTCCCAACGTCGCCGCACCTCAGCCGAATGCGACAACGATCCGACCCATGGCTGCGGCCGGTGCTGAGGTTGAGTCACAATCTGCTGCGGGATCTTCCGACGATGCGATGCAGGCACGTGAGCTTGATGCGAGTCCTGCCGCCATCCACGAGTCTGTTTCGCCTCAACCGTCCCGGACCGCATCTTCCTCCGGCAACGCGCCCCATGGTGATTCGGAATCCGACGTTCTGGCAGGAACAGAGTCCGTTGTCCCGCAGCCAGTGCACGGCCCGGGCTTTACTGCCGCGCCCGTGGGAGCGAGCTTCTCTTCGGCACAGCTCGAAATTGTAATGCCAGCCGAAGCGAATCCGACAGCCGTTTCAGGTACGACCGTTCCTCGTGGCGGGGAGAATCTCGAACTGGATTTGGCCACGGCGCAAGGGGCTTCGCCTGCGAAGTCTGCTGTCGGGTCGGGCGGGCGGAAAGAGTCTGCGCCAAATCTGTCCACAGTACCGGGGGCTTCGCCTGGGAAACCTGCTGTCATGCCAGGTGATGGGAAAAGGTCAGGGTCAAATCTGTCCACAGCGCCGGAGGCTTTGCCAGGGAAGCCTGCTGTCGTGTCCAGTGGGAGGAAGAAGCCCCAGCCAGATCTGTCCACGGCGCACGCGGTATCCGCGAAACCCAATGTCGTGCCGGCTCAGCCTGGAACGGCATCGGAGCCTCCAGGCGCAACGAGCCGGGGGGTTGATTTCTCCGCGGTGACGGCTGTGCCAGTTGCGGTATCGGGTATGGCGCAGGAACATAGAGTAAGCTCCCCGAACAACCAGCGGTTGCCAGCGCTGAATCCATATGCCAATGCACAACCATTCCACTCCGGCACCACACCTCTTACTGAATCGACGGGAACGCAGCAGAATGCGAACTTAGCGGCCATCCCGTTAGGGTCAGGCCTTTCGGGAGGACAGCAGGTCTCCTCTCGCTCGATTGCCGTTGGCCCTGCAATCCAGGCGGACTCGGCTGATCATCTGAACGCTGCGCTCAACAGGAAACTGGACCACAGCGGATTGCAGGGCACCACAGCGGATTCGGTGGCTCATGCTCCGGCAAGTCCACGCTTTGAATCGAGTCAGTCTGTGAACGCTGCAATGATCGCAGGAACTCATGCAACAAGCGCAATGACGGCCACGCGGCCTCCCGGGGTACCCAACGATTCGCCACATGTCCCGCCCGGCGCCACGTTTGAGCGGATGGATTCGGCCGGTGCGCCGCAGGTGATCGAAAACTCGTCGCGGCGGCTGGCAGTGGGGGTGCGCAACGCCGATCTGGGATGGGTGGAGATTCGCACCAGCAACGCAGCGGGGCAAGTTTCGGCAACTGTGGCGACTAGTTCGGTCGAATCTCACAACGTGGTTTTAGCGCAGTTGCCGTCGGTGCGGGAATATCTCGCTGGGCAGCAGGTGCGTGTCGATCACTTAGCCTCGGAGAGCTTCTCCCCCTCGTCGGGTCATCGGGAAGCCTCTCCCGGTGACCAGTTCCGTGATGGTGGAGGAGCTCGCAACACGAAAGCCCCCGAGCAGGGGATTAAAGCGAGGACATCTGTCGCCGATCCAGACGCGGAAAGTCTCTCGTACATCAATGTCCGGGTCTGATGCCTGCAGGCCGCTGAAAGGAGCGTTATGCAAATATTTCCAAATTCCGTCGTAACCCCGGCATTGGCGTCGGCGCAGCCGGAAGATGTAGGCTCGTCAGGCTCTGACTCGACCTCGTCGGCGTCGACCTCCAGTTCCGCAACAATATCCGCCAATGATTTCCTGCAGCTCCTAGTCTCAGAGCTGAAGAATCAGGACCCGACCGCCGATACCGACCCCAACCAATACATTAATCAACTCGTGCAGGTAAACAGTCTTGAGCAGCTCATTTCCATTAATCAGGATCTGACGCCCACATCGTCATCGGGAACCACTGGCAGCTCGGGCAGCAGCTCCGGCGCCACGGGTCAGGCCCCCGGCAGCGGCACCATGCCAAACAATGCGGCAACCGCCGCTCCGGGAAATCTGAGTGCTCCGACTACCAGCGGCTCCGCCTCGCGAATCGCGAGCGCCCTGGAGAACGCCGCGCAGACGCTCGCACCCAGTTCTTCGGCCAGCCCACTCGGCTCCGTACTCGGTTCTCTGAGGGCCCGCGCGCAGCAGGCGCACACTTCCACTTCCAACCCGGCGCATTAAACCCGCGCGCGGCTATCTCACGGAGGAACCATGTCATCCTTTTCGATTCCGCTGACCGGGCTCAAAGCATCGTCCGAGGCGCTTGATACCATCGCCAACAATCTCTCCAACATGAACACGACGGCTTTCAAGAGTCAGAATGTCACCTTCAGCGACCTCTTTTATCAGCAGGTCGGCACTACGGGTTCTGGTAACCCGCTACAGGTCGGTGCGGGAACGCAGACTGCGGCCACAGAGACGGATTTCTCGCAGGGAGGCATCCAGGAAACCGGCAACGCCTCCGACGTCTATCTGAACGGCAATGGATTCTTTGTCGTTCAGAACGGCAATACAACGGAATACACGCGCGCCGGAAACTTCACGCAGGGCGCGGACGGTTCCCTGACCACGCAGGGCGGTCAGCAGGTGATGGGCTACCCAGTGGTCAACGGAGCGGTGGATACGAATGCTCCCCTGGTCGCCATTGTGATTCCGACCAATGCGGTCGAGCAGCCCCAGGCGACCACGTCGCTGTCGATGACGGCGAACCTCGATGTTTCGGCACCATTGGGGACGGTCGTACCTGCGCAGGTGACGATTTACGATTCTCTTGGCGTGTCCCATGTCGCCACGATCGATTTTAAAAATAATGGCAGTGGGAACTGGGGCTACAGCATCTCACTGCCCGACACGCTGACCCCGACTTCGACCAGCAACACATCAGCAGGGAACCCACCGGTCACGACGTTGACCGACACCTATACCTTTGCGAAGAGCGGAAACGCGATCGGGGGCGTGGATGCTTCGACGAACCTTACGATATCCGGGCTGACCGCGGGCGGTACTACAGCAACGATTACCGCGCCTCCAATCGCGGCGGGCGAGTCTTTGGCTACGTACGCCGGTAATCTGACCACCCAACTAGGCCAGGTGGGTATCACCGCCGGCAGCGCTTCGGTCAATGTAGGGGCGGGCGGCAACACGCTTGTTATTTCCGGTACCAGCTTTTCGACCTCCGGGAACGTGGTGCAGGAGCCCGTTGCAGCGAATAACACGGGCACGCTCACATTCAATGGGAACGGCGATCTGACTTCGCCGTCCGGGAATCTCAGCGGCATTAACTTCACTGGGCTTTCCGATGGTGCTACGCCGCTGAATTTCTCCTGGAATCTGTACGGATCGAATAGCCAGCCCACGATTAGCCAGGTTTCGTCTGCCTCCGCCGTTTCGGGAACAACGCAGAACGGTTATGCCGGTGGAGAATCGAACGGATTTACGATCGATTCCAACGGCGTGATTTCCGCTCAGTTCACCAACGGAATGACTTCGCCGGTTGGTCAACTGGCATTGGCAAACATTACCAACCCACAAGGTCTGGTCATGTCCGCCGGCAACAACTACCAGACGACTCTGTCTTCCGGTACGGCCAGCGTCAGCGTTGCCGGGTCAGCCGGGCTCGGTACGATTCAGGACCAGGCGCTGGAAGAATCGAACGTCGATATTTCGACGCAATTCTCCAATCTGATCGTTGAACAGCAGGCATTCGATGCGAGTTCCAAGGCGATCACGACCTTCGACACCATCTCCCAGGACACTCTCAACATGATCCACTAACCGCTCGCAGCCGCTGACCCGCTCACAACGTCTTCATAGAATCGCTCATAGAGCGGAACAATCCTTGAAGCGCAATAGCGGGTCTGGGCGGTGCGGCGGGCAGCTTCCGCCATAGCCAGATAGCGGTCGGAGTCGCTGAGCAGTTCCACGGCGGCTGCGGCCATGCCTTCAACATCGCCGACCGGGAACAGTCTTCCGCTGACCCCGTCCTCGATCAGCTCAGGAACTCCGCCGACGCGTGTTGCGATCGAGGGCACACGGCAGGCCATCGCCTCCAGTGCGGCTAACCCGAAGGATTCAAGCTCGCTTGGCATCAAAAGCAGATCCGCCAGCGGGAGAATCTCTGAAACGCTGCTCTGCTTGCCCAGGAAATGCACGCGGTCCTGGATTCCCTTTCGATGGGCGATCCATTCGGCAGCAGAACGGTCGGGTCCGTCTCCAATCATCAGCAGACGTGCCGGCAACTCGCGGGCTACCCTGGAAAAAATGCGAACGACATCGCCAGTGCGCTTGACCGGCCGAAAATTAGACAAGTGCACCAGTATCTTCTCGCCAGCCTCCGCGTAGCGAGCGCGTCCCGCCGCGCGCTCCGTCTCGCTCAGCGGCATGTAGACATCGCAGTTGACGAAATTGGGAATTACCTGGATGGGTCTCTCCGGATGGAATTCCTGGATGGTCTTGTCCTTCAGGTAGGTGGAAATCGCGGTCACGCCATCGCTCTCGTCGATGCCAAACCGCGTGATGGGCAGATAGGAGTGGTCGAGCCCCACGAGCGTAATATCTGTCCCGTGCAGCGTTGTGATGAAGGGCAGCCGGCGCTTTTGCCGAGCCAGCATCTCCCGGGCAAGATACGCCGATATGGAATGCGGAATCGCGTAGTGGACGTGCAGTAGATCCAGTTCGTAGTACGCGGCGACCTCGGCCATGCGCGTCGCCAGCGCCAAGTCGTACGGAGGGTACTCGAAAAGCGGGTAATTCGAAACCGGTACTTCGTGAAACGCAATGTCCTGCTCGCGGCCGCGAAGACGGAACGGCTGCGAATAGGCGATGAAGTGGACCTGGTGTCCAGCGGCTGCGAGCTCGATGCCCAACTCGGTGGCGACAACGCCACTGCCGCCGTAGGTGGGATAGCAGGTGATTCCAATCTTCATAATTCTTCCAACGTCGAGAGTACATGCTAAAGATGCGGTGATGCAGAGAAGGACGCGGATTCCATGAAATTCAACAGACAAACCCGTAGCAGACACCCGTAAATTCCGTTCAGGCTTTTGTTTCCCACTTGCTTTACAGTTCTGGAATGCGGTGGATCGGACCTCGGACGCCGTCATACTACGATACGAGAGCACAGCGTTTTGCGCGCGGCGATTGATACAGGCGGCACCTTTACCGATTGCGTTTATCTCGACAGAGGGGAGCTGCGCGTCCTCAAGCTCTTCTCCACTCCTGCCGATCCGGCTCTGGCCGTCCTCGAAGCTCTTGCCCGGATTCGACCGAACGGAGCCATCGATGTCCGCCATGGCACCACACTGGGCACGAATGCCATGCTGGAGCGCCGCGGTGCGTCCGTCGCGTTTGTCGCCACGGCGGGCTTTGAGGACACGATCACCATCGGCCGCCAAACGCGCAGCTCGTTGTACGACTGGTTTGCGTCGGAACCTGCCTGCCTCGTGCCGCGCGAGCTGCGATTCGGCATCGCCGAGCGCGTCAGCTCCGAAGGCGAGATTTTGCGCAAACCGACCGATGCCGAGCTGGCGGAGCTCGCGGACGGCGTTCGCGCCAGCGGAGCCCAGTCCGTGGCGATCTCGCTGCTGTTCTCCTTCGCCCATCCCGAGACAGAGCGGCGCATCGAGGCGGCGCTCGCAGGTCTCGGCATTCCGGTTTCAGTCTCCCATCGGATACTGCCCGAGTTTCGTGAGTACGAGCGCGCTTCGACGACGGTGGTCAACGCTTATCTGGCACCTCGCATGCAGGAGTACCTGTTGCACCTCGTGGAACGGGTAGCGGCGGAACATCAGGGTGGCCGCGTCGACGTCATGCAATCGTCTGGCGGCATCGTCTCTGCGCACGTGGCCGCCGAGGAACCAGTCCGCACTGTGCTCTCGGGGCCAGCCGGAGGCGTCATAGGCGCTTCTCGAGTGGCGGTATGGGCAGGCTTCGACCGCATCATCGGACTGGATATGGGTGGGACCTCGACCGATGTGTTCCTCTCTGACGCCGCACGCGGCGGCGTGCGGCGAAACCGGGAATCGGTTGTAGCGGGCGTACCAGTGAGCGTGCCCATGCTGGAGATCCATACTGCAGGCGCTGGCGGCGGTTCGATTGCCCGCTTCGATCAGGGCGGCATGCTGCGCGTCGGTCCTGAATCCGCTGGCGCGGATCCAGGACCGATCTGCTTTGGCCGGGGAACCACAGCGACGGTCACTGATGCCAACCTGCTGCTTGGACGTCTCGATCCGGCGAGTTTCCTCGGAGGCAACGTACCCCTTCATCGCGAGCGGACTGAAAAACTGATGCGCGAGCAGAAGGGCGTTTTCTCGTCCGTCGAAGAATTCGCGGCCGGCGTTGTGCGCGTCGTCGAAACGGAAATGGACAAGGCGATACGCGTCATTTCTGTCGAGCAGGGCTACGATCCGCGCGATTTCACGTTGGTGGCTTTTGGTGGAGGTGGTCCGCTGCATGCTTGTTCTCTGGCGCGCGCGCTGCGCATTCCCACGGTGCTCATCCCGGCCATGCCAGGAGCACTCTCAGCTCTCGGCATTCTGCTCGCGGATGTGGTCCGCGATCATGCGCGTACGGTCATGCTGCCCGGCGATGCCATCCACGATCTCGAGCAACCCTTCATTGAGCTGGAGCAGAAGGCCCGCGCTGAATTTGCGTCCGAAGGACTGACGGGCGTTCCGGAATACTCGCTCGATCTCCGCTACAGCGGCCAGGGATACGAATTGAATGTTGCTTGGAACCCGCAGCTGCCCGTGAACTCGATCGAGGAATTTCATCGATCCCACCAGCAGCGCTATGGTTTCTGCAATCCTGAAAAGCCGGTGCAGATTGTGAATCTCCGTTTGCGTATGACTGCCAGCGCCAAACCCTATGCTCCGGTTCGACGTGAACTTGTGTCCGGCGATGGCAGCGCGGCCTGCTATGCCGAGCGCGAGATCTATTTTGACGATCGATTTCTGCCCTCGCGGCTCTACCATCGGGAGCAACTCCGTTCTGGCGATGCGATAGACGGTCCCGCGATGATCACGGAGTACACTTCGGCCACAATTCTGCCGCCCGGCTCACGAGCCAGCGTCGATGCCTTCGCAAATCTCGTGATCGTGGTTGGAGAACGCGCATGAGCGACCACGCTGTCGATCCAGTCGAACTCGCCATCTTTCGCAGCGGAGTCCATTCGATTGCTGAAGAGATGGGAGCCGCGCTGCGTCGCACGGCGCTGTCGCCGAACATTAAGGAGCGTCGCGACTACTCCTGCGCGATCTTCGATGGGCAGGCACGCGTGATCGCGATGGGCGACCACATGCCGGTTCATCTGGGATCGATGCCGATGTCGGTCGCAGCGGCGGTTGCTGCCATTCGCTTCGCGCCCGGTGACATCGCGGTGCTGAATGATCCCTATGCGGGCGGAACGCACTTGCCTGACATCACCATGGTGCTGCCGGTCTTTCCTGCGGGCGCCGATCAGCCGTCCTTCTATGTTTCGACGCGAGCCCACCACGCCGATGTTGGCGGCGCTTTTCCCGGTTCGATGGGACCGGCGCGCGAGATTTACCAGGAAGGAATCCGCATTCCTCCTGTGCGCATCGTGCGGGCGGGTGAGATCGATCGCGAGATGCTGGACCTGATCCTGCTGAATGTGCGCACGCCGCAGGAGCGCGAAGGCGATCTGGCAGCGCAGATCGGCGCGTGCCGTGTGGGTGAGCAACGGATCCTCGAAATGGTCGCGAAATACGGCGAGGCTCGGCTGCGCGCGCTTACCGACGAATTGCTGGACTACTCCGAGCGGCTGGTACGCGCCCAGCTGCGGCGCATGCCTGCCGGCGAATTCAGCGCTGAAGACTGGCTCGACGACGACGGCATCGATGACCAGCCAATCAGGATCCGCGTTCGCATTCAAATCGATCCCGGCGTCGAGTCGATTCTTGTGGACTTCAGCGGGTCGTCGCCGCAGGTTACCGGCAGCGTGAACGCGGTGCGGGCGATTACACTTTCCGCCTGTTTCTACGTGCTGCGCTGTCTGCTCGAGCGCGACGCTCCGGCGACGGCCGGCATTCTGCGGCCGCTGACGCTTGTCACTCCGCCAGGAAGCATCGTCGACGCTCGGCCACCTGCTCCGGTTGCCGGCGGCAATGTCGAAACCTCGCAGCGGATCGTCGATGTGCTGCTGCGAGCGCTGGCGCAGGCGATTCCGGATCGTATTCCGGCGGCAAGCGCGGGAACGATGAGCAACCTGACCATTGGCGGCATCGACCCACGAACAGGTCAGGCGTTCACCTATTACGAGACGGCTGCTGGCGGCATGGGCGCGCGTCCCAGGCTGGACGGAATTTCCGGCGTTCAGACGCACATGACCAATTCGCTCAACACGCCGATCGAGGCGCTCGAGTATTCGTATCCGTTTCGGGTTCGGCGTTACGCCTACCGAACAGGCTCTGGTGGCGCAGGCAGATTTCGCGGCGGCGACGGGCTCATCCGCGAGATCGAACTGCTGGCGCCGGCGCAGGTGACGCTGCTGGCGGAGCGCAGGAAGTTTCGGCCCTGGGGTTTGCAGGGCGGCGAGGACGGCGCAGCCGGTCGAGCGACGGTGGTTAAGGGGGCGACCGGCGAACAAATTGAGTTGCCGGGAAAATGCAGTGTGCATCTTGAAGCCGGAGACGTTTTGCGGATCGAAACGCCTGGCGGTGGCGGCTGGGGCAGGAAGTAAGCTGGGGAATGCTGAACATGCGAAGGGTACTTGTGGCTTGTTTCCCAGACCCCTACCCCCTCCCCCCTTAGGACCCTGTGACTTATTGTCAGCGAGTTAGGAAAAGCTATTGCGCATGTGATTCGCAATGGGTCAGTTGCTCGCGCGTGTGAATGACTCAATGACACTCGCCACTGATGCATTCGCGCGTGTGGAGAAGCGTGATGATTGAGGATGAGTCTGTTGTGCATGCGCGTGAATGTATCATCCGCGCGTATCAGTGACCCCGTCGCGCGCATGAACGATGCATTGGTGAGCATGAGCGATTTTGTAGCCGTTGGGAAAAAGCAGTCAGGCATAATGACCGAGCGTGTCGCGAGTTGGTTGGTGGTCATTGGCTTCCCCCTCTCCCAAGAACAGAAGAGCCCCGCGATGGAGGCTCTTTTCTTTTTCTACTCTATAAGTTCAGAATATCACATGGAGAGAATAAACCGGCCAAATATCTTCGAGGGCATAAGATGTAAGTGGCGTGTTATGTGATGTTATTACTGTGGATTTTGGGGTCGCCTCTTGACAAATTTTCCACATTTGGGGGTTTGGGAGCTTTTTGGAAATTTTGGGGCGGAAGGCGGGGGGTTCGGTCGCGGCCGCGTGCCAGAAACTGGCACACGGACGCGACCGAACCAAGGAAGGCGCTTCGCGCCGCTTTTTTTACGGCCCGACTGAAGTCGGGCCCTGATACGAACCTCATGCCGGTGATCCCGGGCCGTCGGGACGCAAAAGCCAACGCTTTGCGGGATCCCGGGTCTCAAAAGCGAGACCCGGGCCAGCCTGCAGAGAGAGCAGCCCACAGCCTGGACGCCGGGCCAGGGGCTATTTCCAGTTTCCGACCAGGATGAACGGCGCCCAATAATAAGGATGAGCGAAACCTGCAGGGGTTTTGGGGCCGGCATCGACGGCCTGAACGCCTCTGCCGGCGGCGTTCCCCTTTTCACCGGACTTACCGTGGAGCAGGTCGAGTTGCGCCTTGCGGAGCGCTTCTACCTTCATCGTGTTGCCACCACCATCGGCCCAGCGTTTGTAAAAATCGGCCATTAGCCGGCCAGTGCTGGCGTCATTGACTTCCCACAGGGAGGAGAGCACGGCCTGGGCGCCTTTGAGCTGGGCGGTCATGGCCAGGCCATCGACTTCGCGGCCATTGCCGGCATTGCCGCCGACACCTGTTTCGCAGGCGGAGAGAGTCAGCAGGGCGGTGTCATCGAGGCGCAGGTTGGGATTGTCGCGAAAATCAGCGACGGTGAGGTGGTAGCCGCTGGTGTCCGCGTCCTTGCCGGCGAGAAGGAGCCAGGAGTGGCTGTCGTCGCCGGGGCGAAAGACGAAGTGGCTGGCGATGTGGACGATGGGGTGCGCGCCATCGAGCAGGCGCTCCATGGCTTTTTCCGTGAATTGGCCGTTGAGGAGAATGGACCCGGGCAACACGCCGTGAGCGCCCTGGACCTGCGGGTCGCGGACGATGTCGTCGAGTTCGCCGACGACGGCGGGCAGCGGCTGGAGGTCCTGTTCATACTGGCGGGAGATGCCCATGGCGACGGCTTTGACGGACACCATCCGGGGTTGGTCAGCGAGACGGCCGATGCTGGCGGGAGTGATGGAAACGAAGCTGTACTTCTCGACGAGATAGTGCTTGCCATCGTAGAGAGCGGCCATGGGGATATAGCGGAGCACGCCGTCGAGCGACCAGACCAGGGTTTGGGCGTGAGCCTGATCGAGGTCCGCCTGGATGGGGCCGATGAGGATTTTGTAGAGGTCCTGGGCGAGCGGCCGCGGGTCAGAGCGGGGATCGCGCAACACCTGCTGGAAAGCGGCGACTCTCTGGTTGAGGTCTTTTTCGGAGATTGCGTATTCGCGAGCGACCATAGCGGCGCCGGTGATCACGAGAACGCTGTAGCGGTCACTAGTCAGAACGGTGTAGAGGGCGACCGTACGCGGAGTGCGGGCGACCTGGCCGCGGAGGGTGGCGGCGTCACCCTTGACGTCAGCGACCTGTTTGTTGGCTTCACTGCCCTGGCCGAAGAGTTTATAGAGGCGGGTGTAGTAGTCGTTGAGAGCCTGATTGGCTTTGGCGAGCGCAACGGAAAGTTGCTGGTATTGCTGATCCTGATCGGGTGTGCGCGGGGAGGTTTTTTTGAGCTGCTCCCACTGCTGGCTGACGGAGACGAGCTGGGCAGTGGCTTTCTCATAATCCGCCTGGGCCTGCTCTTCGGCGGGGGTGAGAGAGACGACGCTGGCCGCATCGCTGGAGACGCCGCGGACGTATTCGGTGTACTCCTGCTGCTTGAGGAGGTCGAGGATCTGCTGCGCCTCGGGCAGGCGGCCCTGGTCAATGAGGAGTTTGGCGAGGTCGTGGTAGTAGCTGTCTTTATAAGTGAGGAAACTCTTTTCGAGGCTGGAATCCATGCCCTGTATGTTGCCGCGCACCTGCTGCAGGTGGTTGATGGCCTGTTTGCCAAAGAAGATGGCGAGTGCGGGTTCGGCCGCGGAGTGGGCATCCATAATGTAGTAGCAGATGAGGGCCTCAAGAAAGGGGTCGGCGATTTCCCCGGCAAGGGGCAGGGCCTGGGCGTAGTTATCGAGGGATTTTTGTTTATCGCCCAGTTTGGAGTAGGCGACGCCGGTATCGGCGAGGGTATTGGCTTCGCCTGAGCGGTCGCCGGCCTGGCGATAGAGGACGAGGGCCTGGCTGAGGTCATCGAGGGCTTTGCGCGGGTCGCCCAGGCCGGTCAAGGCAAAGCCGCGGTCGTTGAGGACGTCGGCCTGACCATCGGGATCGCCGACCTGGCGATAGAGGACGAGGGCCTGGCTGTAGTAGTCGATGGTTTTCTGTCTGTCTCCGAGGTCGGAGTAAGCAAGGCCGATGTTGTTGAGGGTGCGGGCCGCATCATCGCGATTGCCGACCTGCTGCTGGATGGGCAACGCCTGGTTGAAGTAGTCGAGCGCCTTTTGCGGCTGGCCCAGCTTGCCGTAGATATTTCCAATGTTGACCAGGATTGAGGCTTCCCGGTTACGATCGCCGACCTGACGGCTGAGGAGCAGCGCCTGGTTATCGTAATCGAGGGCCTTTTGGGGGTCGCCGAGATCTTCGTAGTTCAGGCCGATATTGGCAAGGTTGGAGGCCTGGTTCCCGACGTCGCCGATCTCGCGATTGACGGCGAGGGCCTGGTTGTCATAGTCAAGCGCTTTCTGCGGTTCGCCGAGCCTCTTGTAGACGACGCCGAGATTATTCAGGGAGAGAGCTTCGAGATTCCGATTGTGCAATTGTCGCGCGACGACGAGCACCTGGTTATAGGAGTCGAGCGCCTTCTGCGGCTGACTTAGATCCTCGTACGCGATGCCGATGCTGTTGAGGACTTCGGCTTCGGCGGCCGGATTGCCCACTTGGTGAAAAAAGGCCACCGCCTGCTCGAGAACATCGAGGGACTTTTGGGGATCGCCGGTAGCTTCGTAGACCAGACCGATGTTGGTGAGCACCTGGGCTTCAGAAAAGCGGTTGGCAAGCTGGCGATCGATCGGAAGGGCCTGGTTATACGAGTCGAGCGCCTTCTGCGAGTCACCCAGACCCAGGTAGACATTGCCCAGGTTGTTGAGAGTGGCTGCCTGGCCATCGAGATCGCCAAATTGGCGATAAATGGGTAAGGCCTGGTTGCAGAGATCGATGGCTTTTTGTGGCTGGCCGAGATGCCTGTAAACCGTAGCGGTATTGGCGAGGATATTGGCCTCGCCATCCAGATCGCCCGCGTCGTGGAAGAGAGGCTGGGCCTGGTTGAAGTCGTCCAGAGCCTGCTTCCAGTCGCTGCTGCTCCTGTAAAGGTTGCCGAGATTGTTCAGGGTGACGGCCTGGTCGAGACCGTCATCGATGTGGCGAAAGATGGCCAGTGCTCGGTTGAGAAAGTCGGCTGCGGGCTGGGATTGGCTCAGGCCCATATCGACGACTCCGATGCTGCGCAGGACGATGGCTTCGGTTTTCTGGTCGCCGCTTTTTTGCGCGATGGGGAGGGCCTGGCTGAGGAGGTCGAGCGCTTTTTGGTTTTGGCCGGCGATGAAGTCCGCGGAAGCGATGCCGGTGAGGGCGATGGCCTGGTCGAGCAGATCGCCGGAGTGAGTGGCCAGACCGAGCGCCTGCTGGGAAGCCGCGAGGGCCTTATCATTCTGGGCGAGTCGCCGCCATGCGGTGGCCTGACCGTTGAGGACGGTAGCTTGTTGTTTCTCGTCGTTTACGGTGCGGGCGAGGTCGAGCGCCTCGGTGTAAGAATCGAGGGCCCTTTGATATCGGGAAATACCCATGTAAAAGTCGCCGATTTGATTGAGTGCGTCCGCCCGGCGGCGGGGATTCTTTGCGGCTTGCGCGGCAGCCAGCTTGGCCTGGAGACCAGCGAGCTTTTGTTGTGAGGGGCCGGGCAATTTATCCAAGGCGGGCGGGGCCGAAGGGGTCGCGGGCGATTGGGCGTGCAGGGGGATCGAGGCGGACAGAAGAAGGCTCAGAAAAGCGATGGCTTGCAATCGCATAGGCGCGATTCTCCAGGACACGGCACGGTGCGCCATTCGTGAGAACGACTGACGCGGGTCGATTGCCGGAGCTTACCTCGCGACTGCTCTTAGAGCAACGGTTTTCTACTGGCTGAGAACAGACTGGATAGCCGGGGTGATGGCCTTGTCGAGCTGGTCGAGGTTGGGGGCGCCGGGGTCGACTTTGATGCCGGGGAAGAGGTGCCACTCTTCGCTGAGGGTGAGCGACTCGCCGGGCCAGACGACGCGCCGTGGGCCGAGGAGCTCGACCTCCTGGAAGGCGCCCTCGACGTAGAGCTCGGTGTTGACGCCGTAGTCGGGATAATCGGCGCGGTTTTCGTGGGCGAAGCGCTTGACGAGGAGCTCATCGCCGAGGAGATGGGCGCACCATCCCTCTTTGTTGCGCAGGCCGATCTTCTGGGGATTGGCGCGGGCGGGGTCGGCGCGGAGAAGAATGTATTTGAGGCCGAGGGTGAAGCGGGGGTCTTCGAGATCGGTGAAGGCGCAGAGGGCGAGGGGCTGGGTGACGGGCGCGTAGTGGTCGTGCGTCTGGAAGGGAACGCGGGGGAGGATGGCGGTTCCGGACTGCATGACGGTGATGGCCCAGACGGCGATGTCGATGGGCCA
>Ga0187863_10000507_pt1 | contig 33060 bp, 30 predicted proteins | sample June2016WEW_11_1_FD_132975 | JGI IMG/M metagenome (GOLD analysis project Ga0187863, IMG submission 132975) | Peatland microbial communities from SPRUCE experiment site at the Marcell Experimental Forest, Minnesota, USA - June2016WEW_11_10 | ecosystem: Environmental > Terrestrial > Soil >...
AGAACGCAACCCTAAACTTTCGTCCCCCCCGGCAGCCTTACCCCGTCGCCCTCTCCGCCCCCCAGAGACAGGGACCCCGCTGCAGGAATCGCCCTCCTACGCACGCTCCCCGCAAGGACACGAAAGAGCGCATCGACCTCGGCTTCGGGCCGACGACGAACCGGTGCGTTGGGCAAGACCCCCGACTCTGCTGTCATGGCGTTGGACACCTCGGCCGGTTGTCTACTATAACAGACTCGCTCCGGTCTCACAAAAAGCGCGACCGCAGGGCACAAAAAAGTGGCCACGCGGGGGCATTTGCGCATGCGCGGCCTACTTCGGCCCGTGGCGCAGCTTATCGAGCGCGGCTTCGAACTTCTTGATGTTCTCGGGTGAATCGGGTGCGTCCCCTGCTTTCACGGACGAAATCAACGTCAGCATGGCCAGTTTCATCCGCCCCACGGCGCTGAATTCTTTGCTGGCCTGATCGTAAAAGGCCAATAGCTTTGCTCCCATGTTCGCCTTCTTCTCTCAAGAAACCTTGGTTGGCGAGTTCGCGACCGATAGAAGTTCCTCGAGCGCTGCATGCACGCCCTTCATGCTACTGCCGAACGCCCCGATTTCGTCGCGACCCGAAATGTCGATCACCAACCCGGCAATGTCGGCCACGGCGAGCCGGTCGGCAATAGCCTTGAGCTTGCCAAGCCGCCCCAAGATTCCACGCACGATCACGAGCCCGCCGATGCCGAGGAGGAGCAGCAACCCACCAGCAAGTCCGAGCGCTCGCGTGCGACCAGCGGCAATCGCCACGGTTTGGGATTCGACCGAGACCCTCACCCTGTCGTCGAGCTGCATCACCGCTCTGTCGAACAGGTCGGTCGGTTGGCGATCCTGGCCGCGGACGACCTTGTCCGCGGCTTTGAAATCGAACCCCCCGTTCAGGTACACGTCGTAGGCTTCCTTGTACTTCGCGCTCAGCGCCCGGTGCGCGGCGACGAATTCGTCGAGGGTCGCCTTCACCGCTGAATCGTCCACGTGCTCGGCCAACGCTTTCGCCGAGGCGCTGACGATCGCCTCCCGCTCGTGAAACTGCTTGGTGTATCTCGCGAGGTCGTCGGGCGCGTGCCCACGGAGCAGAATGTCCTTCCATTCCTGCACCTGCTTCTTGAAGTCCACCTGCACCACCCGCGCCGCGTCCATGTCGTGTAAGGGCGCCGCGAGCAGATGTTCATACCCGTCGGCCATGGCCACGGTCTGAGACATGAGCGACGCCGCGAGCAGAACAAAGACCGCGATGACTGCGATGTAAAACACCGTGAGCTTCGTCGATATTTTCATCGGAACCCCTTTCTGAGGGCATGGACGACGGCGCCATGGGTTTCGGTTGGCTACTGTATCAGACTCCCGATGCCTTCCACGCGGGCCCGAGGAACGCAGCATGATAGCGACCACAGCCTCGTTCCGAAGAGGGCGACGATCGCCGCAAACGGCACAATCACTCGATCAAGGCATCTCGGTCGCCGAAATCGCGTTCGCAATCGACGAGGCGTCCAAGGACGCGCCCGCTCACTGAATGGTCCCCTGCCCTCTCCACAAGGCCTCCGCGGGAGGATCCCTACCCCCTTCTCGTCCACTATAGTGGACGTCCGGGGATGTTCATGGGACGGTCAGGGTACGCCGATGAAGCAAGGGGACCGACGCCTCGACGGATGTGCACGCGCTCTTCACCGGTCCGCCTCCGCGCCGGCGCGAGCGGGGGTGCTCAGGACCCTCGCCGCTGTTGCCGTGGCGTCGTACCTGCTCGGCTGCCACGGGGGGTCCAGCGGGGGCTCCGATCCGGCGCGTCGAGGGGCAGAATCGGCCCCGGAACCGCAAGCCGTGGAGGCGCCGGTGGTCATTCGGTTCTCTGACCCCGGCAACGCCGGGGTGATGGCGGTTGCCAAGCGAACCGGGATCCTGGAACGCGAGCTTGCGAAGGTTAACGCTCGGATCGAATGGGTTCCGGCTGCAGGGGCGTTCAGCGCGAACTTCGAAGCCATGAATTCGGGTGCCATCAACGCGTCGATCAGTCCCATTCTTGGCGCACTGTCACACCATCTGCGGTTCAAGATTTACGCTCTGTCGGACCCCGGAGGCATTCGTGTTTCGGGTGTCCTGTCTCCACCGCATAGCGACATCCGAAGCGTCCGTCAGCTTCCGGGCAAACGGGTGGCCGTGAATCTGGCTGCGCACGGGGACTATGTGTTGCTCAAGGCATTGGCAAACCAGGGCATCCCGGCCGATCAGGTGCAGCGAATTCCGATTCAGCCGCCGGACGCCGCGGCGGCGTTCGCGACCGGCAAGATCGACGCATGGTCAACGTTCGGAGTCTTCTTCTCGACTGCGGTCCGCAACGGAGCCCATGTACTCGTGACCGAGGACCAGATCGATTCCGACGACGTAGGCGTCCTCGCCGCACACGCGACCGCGCTCGAGAAGAACCCAGCAGCCTTCCGGGCGCTGGTTGACGTTTCCCAACAACTCACGGCAGAAGCCCGAGAGCATCCCGAACGCTACAACAACGTGTTCACCGACAAGGAGCCAACGGCGGTGAGCGGCGACGAGCTCCGGATTGCGATCGACGAGACACGCAAGCTGCCGGCCTACCGGTTGCCGACTGCGAGCGATCGCGCACGCGTCGCCAACGTGGCGTCGCTCTTGTACCGGAACAAGTCCATCGATCGGGATATGACGGTCGACGACGTCATTTTCGACCTCGATCGGGCCGTGGCGGCCCATCCGTAAGACGCAGTCGCCGATTCGCCACGGCCCTCGATTGCCCCGAGAGGCCAACCATGCAGATCGACACATCCGCTCCCGAGGCGGCGTCAGGAACGTCCGGTCCTCCGGAGCCAATCGCCAGAACCGCGCGCGTTGCCGGTTGATTCCGCGCCCCGCGAGAGGTCGCGCCCAGGCGGCCTGCAATCCGGCGCATCTTCAAGCCTGCGGTTTGCCGGGGAATCGTGCAATACTCGGCGCCGATGAGTTTCTGGACAGTACGGCCTCGAGGCAACAGCCTTGCTGCGCTCCTCCACCCAGAAGGGCGCCCTCACGTACGCTCCCGAAAAGTCGCGCCGAAAAAAATGTCCGCCCGGTGCCCGCCCGATCGTCGTTCAGAGGAAGGGAGCAACAGACCATGAGTGAATTCGTTTTTCTGTATCGCGGTGGAGTCATGTATAAGACGCCCGGCGAGCCCGAGCGTTCGCCCGAGGACATGCAGGCCCAGCTCGGCAAGTGGCGCGCCTGGATGCAGGATCTCGGCGCCAAGGGCCACATCAAGACGCTCGGAGCCCCGCTCGAGCAGGCCTCGAAGGTGGTGAGCGGCCCGAAAAAGGCGGTCACCGACGGACCCTTCGCTGAGAAGGATCTCGTCAGCGGCTTCACCATCGTCGAGGCGAAGGACCATGCGCACGCCGTCGAGCTCGCGATGGGGTGCCCGGTGTTCGCGATCGGGGGGTCCGTCGAGGTCCGCCCGGTCATGAAGATGCAGATGTAGGGGTGTGGAGCCCGAACCGGGTTTCTTCCGGCGGCAGTCGGGGCGGCTCGTCTCCACCCTGACGCGCATCTTCGGCGTCCGCAATGTGGCGCTGGCAGAGGACGTCACGCAGGACGCCCTCTGCCGGGCGCTGTCCGTCTGGCAGTTCTCGGGCGTCCCCGACGACCCGGCCGCCTGGCTCATGGCCGTGGCACGCAACCGCGCGATCGACATTCTGCGGCGCGACCGCAACGCGCGTCGCTTCGCCCCCGACCTCGGCTTTCTTCTGGACAGCGAGTGGACGCTCGCGCCCACGGTGATCGACCTGTTCGAACCACGCGCCGTGACCGATGGCGAGCTGCGCATGATGTTCTCGTGCTCGGCTCCAGGCCTTCCCGAAGAAGCACAGGTCGCGCTCATCCTCCACATCCTGTGCGGCTTCTCGAACGCCGAGGTCGCCGGGGCACTGCTCAGCAGCGTCGGCGCGACCGAGAAGCGCATCGCGCGTGCGAAGAAGACGCTCGCGTCGAGCGGGCGGCTCTTCGAGCTCCACGACGACGCCGAGCTCCGGAAGCGCCTTCCTGCGGTGCAGCGGGCGCTCTATCTCCTGTTCAACGAGGGATACCACGGCGCTTCGCCCGAGGTCTCCGTGCGCGTCAGCCTGTGCCGCGAGGCGCTGCACCTCGCCCGGATGCTCCTCGAGCATCCGGTGTGCGCCATCCCGAGCACGCGTGCTCTCGTTGCGCTGATGTGCCTGCACGCGGCGCGGATGCCTGCGCGGCTCGACTCCGCCGGCGACCTCGTCCCCCTCCGGCAGCAGGACCGCACCCTTTGGGATACCGCTCTCACAGCCGAGGGGATCACCTTCCTCGACGCGTCGGCGACCGGCGCAAACCTCAGCGAGTATCACATCGAGGCTGCCGTCGCGGCCGTGCATGCCAACGCGAAGACCGCGGACGAGACCCCGTGGGCCGAGATCGTCGGGCTCTACGACGTGCTCATGGCGCTGCGTCCATCACCCGTCGTCACGCTCAGCCGGGCGATCGCGATCGGGGAGAGAGACGGGCCCGAGGCAGGCCTGCTCGCCGTGCGTGCCATCGAGCACCACGGCCGGCTCGCGCGAACCCCCTTTTACGAAGCCGCCCTGGGCGATCTGGAGCTGCGGGCCGGGCGGATCGAAGCGGCGAGGAGGCACCTCGGGGCTGCGCTCGAGAGGGCGCGAAATCCGATGGAGCGGCGGTTCTTCGAGGGACGGTTGCGCGCGCTCGTCCCCCGTTGATCGGGGTCGAGCGCGACTTCGATCGCTTCAATCGAATCAATTCAGCCTCAATCAAGACGACTTACCGAGCCTTCGTCCGCTTTCGCTGCTTTCTTCCGGCCGCTCGCCGGCGCGCGAGGAGCCGCGCCAGATAGCGACCCGTGTACGACTCTGCACAAGAAGCCACCGTCTCCGGTGTCCCCTCGGCGAGGAGCAGACCGCCCCTCGCTCCCCCCTCGGGCCCGAGGTCGATGACCCAGTCCGCCGACTTGATGACGTCGAGGTTGTGCTCGATGACGACCACGCTGTTGCCCACGTCGACCAGTCGCTGCAACACCCCGAGGAGCTTCTTGATGTCGTCGAAGTGCAGCCCAGTCGTCGGCTCGTCAAGTACGTAGAGGGTACGGCCCGTCTGCACCTTGCCGAGCTCGCGACTCAGCTTCACTCGCTGAGCTTCACCCCCGCTCAAAGTGGTCGCCGGTTGACCGATCTTCATGTAGCCGAGCCCCACCTCCCCGAGCGTGCCCAAGATGCGCGACAGCACGGGAAACGCACGAAAGAGCTCTCGGCAATCGTCGACGCTAGACTCGAGCACGTCGTGGATGGACTTGCCCTTGAACCTGACTTCCAGCGTCTCGGCGTTGTAGCGTTTGGCGCCGCACGCCTCGCACGGGACCCAGATGTCGGCGAGAAAATGCATCTCGACCTTGACCATCCCGCCCCCTGTGCACGTCTCGCAACGTCCCCCTTTCACATTGAAGCTGAACCGACCGGCGTCCCATCCGCGGGTGCGGGCCTCGGCGAGCTCCGCGAACACGCCGCGGATCGCGTCGAAGGCTTTCGTGTAGGTGCCCGCGTTGGAGCGCGGGGTCCTCCCGATCGGCTGCTGGTCGATGGCGATGACCTTGTCGAGGGCGGATAGGCCGAGGATCTCTCCGTGGTCGCCCACGGGGGCAGCGCTGTCGTGGAGCAAGCGCGCGAGGGCCGGCAGCAGAATGCCGTTGACCAGCGAGCTCTTGCCCGCGCCGCTCACACCCGTCACCGCGGTGAGCACGCCGAGGGGAAAACGGACGTCAATACCGCGCAAATTGTGCTCGCGCGCTTTCTTCACCTCGAGCCACGCTCGCGGCGCTCGGCGCTCGCGAGGCAGCTCGATGCGCAGCCTGCCTGCAAGGTACTGACCCGTCAGGCTAGCGCTCGAGAGGAGCCCCTCGGGCGTCCCCTCGAACGTGACCTTGCCGCCCATCTGCCCCGCGCCGGGCCCGAAGTCGACCACGTGATCCGCCGCCCGGATGGTCTCTTCGTCGTGCTCTACCACGATGACGGTGTTGCCGAGGTCGCGCAGGCGACGCAGCGTCGCGATGAGTCGCGCGTTGTCGCGCGGGTGAAGGCCAATGCTTGGCTCGTCGAGCACGTACATGACCCCGGAGAGCTCGCTGCCGAGCTGGCTCGCGAGCCGTATCCTCTGCGCCTCCCCACCCGAGAGAGTGGGCCCGCCGCGCTCGAGCGCGAGGTACTCGAGCCCCACGTCGAGGAGAAACTTGAGGCGGCTCTGGACCTCGCGCAGCGCTCCCTCGCCGATCGCTTTCTCGGAGGGAGATAGCGTGAGCGTCGCGACGTGGGCAGCGGCGTCGGCCACCGTCATTTGCGTCACGTCCGCGATCGTCTTGCCGCTGACGAAGACCGCCAGACTCTCGCGCCGCAGCCGCCGTCCTCCGCACGACTCGCACGGCTGGACACGCAGATAGCGGCGATAAAGGTCGCGGGCGGCGTCGGAATCGGTCTCGTGGAACTTGCGCTCGAGGTTCTTGATGATGCCTTCGTAACGCATCCCCCAGGTGCCGCTGTTTAGGCTCCCTTCCTTGCCCCAGCGGACGGCGATCTTCTGCCCGGCGACGCCATAGAGCACGAGCTTCTGCTTCGCCTTGGGGATCTTGTCCCACGGCACGTCCAGGTCGACATCGAATGCGCGCGAGACGCCGTCGACGATCCTTGCCGTCCACCCCTCGGCCCGAGCCATAGCCGCAGCCCAGGGTGCGATCGCGCCGTGGCGAATGGATAGGGAGGGGTCAGGGATGACCAGGCGAGGGTCGACGACTTCGCGTTGACCGAGGCCGTTACACGAGTGGCACATGCCCAGCGGCGAATTGAAAGAGAAGCTCTGGGGCGACAGCTCCGGAAACGCAACGCCACAGCACGCGCGCGCCTCGCTGAACGACGTCTGCTCACCGCCGTCGGCGCGCTCGACAATGAGGCTGCCCTTCCCTTCGCGGAGGCCGAGCTCCACAGCCTCCGCCAGACGCGCGCGCTCGGCCGCCCGCACGACGAGTCGATCGACGACGAGCTCCACGCTGTGCTTTTTCCTTTTGTCGATCGCCGGCAATGCGTCGAGGAGATGAACCCGCCCGTCGAGCCGCACCCGCACGAAGCCGCGCCCGCGTAGCTCGTCCCAGAGCTCCTTGAACTCGCCCTTACGGTGGACGACAAGGGGTGCCAAGACCGTGAGCTTCGTTCCCTCGGGCAAGGCGAGGACCTCGCGCGTCACCGCTTGCGGGCCCTTGGCGGCGACCTTCTTATCGCACGAAGGGCAGCGCTGTTGGCCGAGCTTTGCGTAGAGGACACGCAAGTAGTCGTAGATCTCGGTGATGGTGCCGACGGTGGACCTTGGGTTGTTCGAAGCGCTCTTCTGCTCGATGGCGATGGTCGGCGAAAGGCCCCGGAGATGGTCGACCTTGGGACGTTCGAGCTGGCCGAGGAACTGGCGCGCGTAGGCGCTCAGGGTCTCGACATAGCGGCGCTGACCCTCGGCGTAGAGCGTGTCGAACGCGAGACTGGACTTCCCGGATCCGCTGGGCCCGGTGAAGACCACGAACTGCCGCTTCGGGATGGCGAGATACTCGACGGCCAGGTTGTGCTCGCGCGCCCCGGTAATCTCGACAAAGGCAGGCTCGCGGGCGCCTTGGCTCGTGGCTGTCCCGGTAGCTGGGAAGCGATGCCGCCCGCGACGCATGGCAGGTGCGTTTACAGCCGTCCGACAAGATTTGCGAGAGCCGGGGGCCCCGACTCCGCACGCGACTCGCAACCTTTAGGTCGCGGCAGGTGGTTCGGAGCTGGGGATCGCTCGAGCCGTGGCGGCGGGCTGCCAATCGCTCCCAGGGTTCGTCGTGCGGCGGACCATCGAACTCAACGCCGCGAGCCCGCAGTTTCTCGTAGAGACCATCAAGATCGCTCGTGCCGAGCTCCACGTGGGCGCCGGCACGCATCGCCCGGGTGCCGCGCTTCACCTTTCGCCGACGGCATATTTAGCGCCAAAAGGCCAATCGTACCGCCGCCCCCTGCGTCATAGCTGGCCGCGAGAGAGAAGTCGCCCTGCGATGACCGCCAGGACAAGCAAAACACCATGAAAAGACGCGGGATTCGTCGCCTTCGCAGCAGCAGGGGTCGTCACACGCGCCCGCCAACCGAAGCATCGACAGCCCAACGGGCCCAGAACAGGCCGATCACTTTACGGGCTGAGGGGCATCGCGACGGGCAAGATGCACATATTGCCCACGCATGAAGGCGCTATTTCGACTGGGCAAAAGCAAGCGCCAAATGTGATTCCGCTCGTGGCCTCTTCGTAGCGAGCCTGCTGGGAGACATTCACGGGAGAACCGCCGCAGGCGCACTCCGAGCTGCAAACCTGTCCCGTAAGGATGACGATGCAGTCGGTCGCGAGGACACACGATTGGTCGTAGGTCGACAGATCGATGTCGACGCAGATGCCCCCGTCGGTCGCGGGGGGCGTGGTTGCCGCGTCAGCGCAACCCGAAGGCTGATTGCCTCCAACCGCGCAAAGCGTGCACTGACCGGCTAGACAACGCGCTTCTCCCGCGAAGGCGCAAGGGCAGCTCTCCAAGTTCAAGGGAGCCGTATCGGACGCGAAGCGCGCCGCCGCCCCGACGTTGACGGGCGTATCGCCGCACGAGCACTGGCCTTTGCAGACTTCGCCCGAGCGAACGAGCGCACAATCTTGATCGCTGCTGCACGTGAGGTCGGTGGGGGCGGGTTCGACATCGACGCACTTGGAGCCACCGTCGGTCGTTCCCGCGTCGACACCCGAATCGGCGGTTTTGACTCCCGAGTCCCCGTCGCCGGCTTCCGCGACGCCGCCGTCCTCGGCTCCGCCATCCTTGGCCAATCGGGTGCCGGAGTCGGAGCAACCCGCCGGCTGATTCGTGATGTCCGGCCCGCAAAGCGTGCACTGACCGGCTAGACAGTGCGCTTCTCCATCGAACGCGCAAGGGCAGCTCTCCAAGTTCAAGGTCGCCGTATCGGACGCGAAGCGTGCGGCCGCGCCCGCGTTGACGGGCGTATCGCCGCAGGCGCATCCGCCTTGGCAGACTTCCCCCGTGCGAACGACAGTGCAATCCTGGTCGCGTTCACAAACCAAGTCGGCCGCGGCGGCTTCGAAATCGACGCATACGGAACCGCTGTCGGTCGTGCCGGCCTCGGCGCCCGAATCGGTGGTTTGGGCTCCCGAGTCATTGCCAGAGGGCACTGCTGCGCTGAATGCGTTGCCCCCACATCCGGCGGCAAGCCACGTCACGAAAAGGATGGGAGCGGCGCGGTGAGGAGAGCCGGCGAGGGGCATGCTCGTGAATGGCAGCAAGATCAGCGCCACAACCCCAGAGCGTGGGGCAAGAGCCTTTGAATCGTGGGTTCACCCGCCGATGGCACAGTTGAAGTGGCACAACGTGGGCGCGACTGTCGCGGGCCTCGCCCCCGTTGTTCCGTTTCGCGCGTCGTTGTCGAGTGCGACGGTTTCCCACTCGAGTTGAGCCCTGTCCACGGGCGAGCTGAGGTGAATTTCATGAGCTCATCGCATCTGACTCCTTTCGGACTAGCCTTGCCTCGTCGCACTGCTCGGGCTACTCGCCCCGACCGCCGACTATCGTGCCCGGCCGTGAGACCTCCGAAGCCGGCCGCCCCAGTTTCCGGACAGGTCGGCCGCGCTCCCCCAACGTGACGCACTTCCCTCTAATGCCGCAGCGGGCCGGGCGAGCGAAGCGACTCGAGGCGGAACGACGCTTCAGGGTGATGCGGGTGACAGACTAAGAGTCAGGGCGACCCTGGTGACTGCACATTGCGCGCGACCCGCTGCCCGGCTTCGTGTACGCGAAGGCCGAGTCCGCAGCGGCCGCACTTGTTAACAAACGGCCGTACGCAAAGGCCGGCCCTGCACGTGTTGTGGTCACGGCAGTCCGTGTCGGTCTGGCAAGGGAATGCGCACTTGCCGTACTGGACGTTGCAGTGGTGGGTACCGCAGGGGACGTCGTTGGTGCACTGGAAGGCAAGCGGCCCGGGGACCGCCATCTGGCCGGACGCGCCGGGCGGAGGCACGGGCATCGGCGCCGGATACTGGTTGTAGGTGGGAGCGGGCGGAACGGGTTGGCCCGGAGGCGCCTGGCCGGGGGGGCGGATAGCCCGGGGATGCGGCGGTCGCCGTCGGGTTCATGGCCGGCTGCTGCGACGTGTCGTCCTGGCGTTTGCAGGAGGCAACAACCGCACAGAGCGACGCCACGGCCGTGAAGGCGAGAACCCGTTCTGTCCGGAAACCCATCCTGGACGATTGTCCCATAATTTTCGGGGAAATCGCAGGCTTGAAGGTGCGGCGGAACACGGGCAGTCTGAAGCACGGTGCGATGCTCCCGGCGCTGCAATTCAGCATCGCGATGGCCGCGGACGCGATCAATGAGCGGATGGCGCGGAGGTCGACCAATGGGAGCGGCGCTTCCCCGTGGCGTGTCAACCGGACTTGTGGAGGTTAAACCGTGCATACACTCATTCGCCGTGTCGTGTTGTTGGGAGGTAGCGTCGTCGTTGCTTGCGGAACCGGTACCTCGCCCAACGAGGGCGCAGGAGTTACCCATCCAAACGGATCGACGACGAGTTCCTCGGGGTCGGGCTACTACGAATCGAGTTCGACCGGGGCATCGACGGGATCGTCGTCGGCCGCAAGTATAGTCAACCCGGGGAGCTCCAGTTCCTCGAGCAGCTCTGAGTCGAGCTCCAGTTCGAGTGCGAGCTCGACCGGTGGGGCGAGCTCGAGCGGCAGCACGAGCAGTTCGAGTGCGAGTTCGTCCAGCAGCACGAGCAGTTCGAGCGCGAGCCCATCCTCTGGCAGTTCGCGCTCGTCCAGTTCGAGCTCGTCGAGCAGTTCGTCCGGTTCGAGCTCGAAATCGAGCGGTTCGAGCTCGTCCAGTTCCTCTTCAAGCAGCGGCGGCGGATCGTGCGCCCTGGGAACTTGGCTCACCGGCTACGCCGCCACCATGTTCGGCGATCATTCGTCGGGCGATTGCGCCAGTTATTCAAACTTCACCGACACGACCAACATCGCGGACTCGGCCTGCGTATCGGAAATGGAAGGAAGTGTCACCCTCGCCACTTACTCCGCAGGCGCCGCCAACGACTCGAGCTACTACGGTGCCCCGGGGGACTTGAGCAGCATCTGGTCCGGGGGCGAGTGCGAGTGTCAGGGCACGGACAGCACAGGCAATTGCACGACGGCCCCCTCCTGTCCCATGGAGCAGGACTGTGGCAAGTGCGTGGCGGTGAAATGCGATCCGAACGGTACGATTTCGGAAGGGGGATACAATCACGATCAGTACTGCGGCACCACAGAGTACGTGGTCATCGAGGTGATCGACGCCTGTCCTCACAATCACCCGACGAACGAAGCATCGAGCGAGGGCTGGTGCACGGCCACACAGGCGAATCACATCGACTTGAGTTGCAGCGCTCTCGGCGGCATCTCGAATTTGGGCACGGGTATTGGGGTGCAGGGCTGGCTCAACGTCGACGTTCAAGTCGTGCCCTGCTGTTTGGGGCTTGGGCTACACTCCCTGTGATCCCGTCGCTCTTCAGCTCGGCAGCTTTGAGGGGTTCCCTGTTGAGCTCAGCCGCATAGGAAGGTTAGCAAAGTTATCCCCACGCGCCAACGGGCAAGATGGTGCGTGCACAGCTCGGTCATTCGTCGAACCGTTCGCGGTGCTGGGTGCCCCAAGAGGCCATCGCACCCATGATCGGCTCCAGCGTCTTGCCGAAGGCGGTGAGACTGTACTCCGTCTTCGGGGGCACGACGGGGAACTCGGTGCGCTCGATGAGGCCCCAGCCCTCGAGCTCCTTGAGCTCGCGCGACAGGATGCGATCGCTGATGGGCGGAACTGCGCGCCGCAGATCGGAGAAACGCTGACGGCCGAGGCGCATGAGCGTCCAGACGATGCGCGCCTTCCACTTGCCGCCCATGATGCGCGACGTGAGCGCGACAGGGCACTTGAGCGAGGACGGCTTCACGAATCGACACTAACAAAATTTTCCGTACTTCCGCCCAAGGCCTTCCGACACCACGCTGAGTGCAAAGGAGCCCCGCATGAAAGCCCTCTGCGTCACGCCCGATCGCACCCTGACCGTCCGCGACGTCCCCGCGCCCAGCGACCCGCCACCGGAGCACGTTGTCCTCCGCATGGAGGCCTGCACCATCAACCCAGGCGACAAGTTTTTCCTGAACGCGCCGCCGCTCCGTGCCGCGCCGCGCAGCAAGCACGACGTCTGGGGCGCCTCGGGCGCCGGCACGGTGGTCGCCGTCGGCGCGAGCGTGCCCCCTGAGTGGGTCGGACGACACGTGGCCGTCTATCGCTCGCTGTCGCCGAGCGAGCACACGCTCGGCACGTGGTCCACGCTCGCGCAGATACCCGTGCGCTGCTGCGCGCTCATCCCCGATGGCCTCGACGCGCGTGACTACAGCGGCTCGCTGGTGAACGTGATCACCGCCTACGCGTTCGCGAAGCAGGCCCAGGCCGATGGCCATCGCGGCCTGCTCATCACCGCCGGCACGTCGGCCACGGGCATCGCGCTCGTCGGCATGACGCGCAGCTTCGGGCTCCCAGCGGTCGCCATCGTGCGCGACGAGGCCGGGCGACAGAAGCTACGCGGGCTCGGCGCCGACGAAGTCGTCGCGCAGAGCGATGCCAGCTTCGACACCAAAGCGCTGGCCGCCATCGAGCGCCGCGCTGCGACCGCGGTCTTCGACGGCGTTGGCGGCGCTCTGCTCACGCGACTGGCTCCGCGCCTCGCGCAATCTTCGACGGTCTACAGCTACGGTTACCTCGGCGGACACGACGTACCGCTCCAGATCCCGACGACGCTGCTCATGACGAAGGCGCTGACCCTGCGCAGCTTCAGCAACTTCGCGAGCCCGACCGTCCGCGATCCGCAAAACCTCGATGCGGCCCTCCGTCACATCGGCGAATTCCTCTTCCTCCCCCACTGCAAGACCCCGCTCGGCCGCACGTACACGTTCGAGCAGATCGACGACGCGATGGCAGCGGTCGGCAAGGGCGAGGGCAAGCCCGTGCTGCTGCCCGAGTGAGCTCTCCCTCCTCGACCGGTCGATGCGAAATCGCGCCCGCATAGGCTCTGCGTTCAGGTTTGCCCGCACCCCCGGCGTCCCCGAGGGTGCCAAGCCGGCTGCTCGGCAAGCCGCGGAGGTACAATGGAAGCAGTTTTTCGCGCACCTCGCCGACCGGTTCTCCGATGGCCACCGCTTCACCGACGGGTTGCCGCCAGGCGGCGACGGCGGAGGGGCCGAGCGGGTGCCCGCACAGGATGGGTGGGCGTGGGGTCGACCGGCGAGAGCGAGGTCCGCGGTGGTGCCCAGCGGATTCGATGGCCTAAGTACCAACTTACGAGTCGAGACTAGGGTATCCTTCGAAGCTCCTGCGTGACGCCCGCGTAGCCGAACGCCCCGTTTGGCTCGCCCGGCGCGCCCGGCGCGCCCTGCCCGAAGGTCAGTCCACCGCAAGCGTCGAGGATGGGAAAGATGGGCGTGGCGTCGGAGTTCATCACGACGGAATACGGCGGCCCGCCGGGGCCGGCCTGGATCGTTCCCTGGTCTGCAGGCGCGGTCGACGGGACGAGCTGGCCGCCATCCACTTTGACGAGATAGTGCCATGAGCCGTCGCCTGGAAACTCGATTCCGTCGCGCTCTTCAAAAATCGACAAGAGGCCAGCTGATTGCCGCACACCGCCCACCTTCCTTGAAGGCGGGCCAGCATATCCGCGTCACTGGCCAGCGAAACGATCGGGTCGAGACTGGGACCGCAGACTCCTGCCTGGTATTGCGCGATGACGACGGGCCCATAGTCGATCACATTCGGGGGCGCGAAAAATCGAACCCTGGGAGGCGACGTGAAGGCCACGACCTGCGCGCTGGCGACCTCTCCGCTGGGGAACGAAAACTGCGCCTCGAAGGTCCCTGGACCGAGCGTGGCCGAGGCATCGACGACCACGAACAGGCCGCTCTCGGCGAGATCGCTCGGGGGGGTGATGAAGTTGGCCCATTCGGCGGCGATGCTGGGGGGGCTCTGCCAAATGCTGAAGTGCCCGTCGGCCGTGAATTGGACGGAATTGCCGAGGGAACTCAGGCCCGCCTCGCAGGCCGTCCAGAGTCCGACCATCGCGGCGGCCACGTCCGAGGGCGACGCGTAGGTCGGGACGGCCCCGGCGTCGAGATCGCACGACGGCGACGGGTCCGCCAGATCGCCGGACCCATCGCTGCAGGTTCCCGACAGGATGCATGCGGCGGCGTCGACGGGATCGGTGCAGGCTGCGGCGCCGCCGTCGAGCGGCCCAGCGGCCGCGGGGGCACTGGACTGCATCCCCGGCGCGGCGGGGGGAGTGCCGTCGCCGAGGCCCCCGAGCTGGATCTCGCCACGGCAACCGCAAAGGGCGACGACCCCGGCGAGGGATGCCGACCCTCGGATGGCCCGATGCCGAATAGTTCTGATCATGACACACCTGCTCGTATCGTTTGCACGCGAGGGCGTGGCATCGTCACGGAATCGACGCGAGGCTGGTGTGGACGGCTGACAGAAATAAGCTGTTGGGGGCGACGGCCTCGAAGTGAGCGGCGCGCCGGCGAGCCTCGCCGTATCGGCCCCCGACGACGAGGGCCTGAATGGCGATGGCTTCCCGCTCCTCGGCCAGCTGCGGGTGCGTGAATTGGCGCGCGTGACGATCCGTCACGTCCAGGGCCGTGGCCGCGTCGTCTCGCGCAAGCGCGCGGCGTGCCTCGTCGAGCAAGGATCGTTCGGCCAAGAGCGATGAGGGCGGGTCCTGCGAGACGGCTCGCGCCGGTCGGGGCGGTGGCCGCGCCCCGACCGAGTCGGTCCGGTCGGTCGAGATCCGGTCGCTGGCTTTCGGCTCGCCGTCGGTCGCGACCGCCTGTGCGCCTTGCCGGCCGGTGGCGTCCGACGCGCCGGTTGCGCTCCCGGGTGACGGTCGCTCGACCGAGACCGTGCGAAAGGGAGGCGATCCGCGAAACATCGCGTGAAGCGCCGCACCCAGCGGCAGGCCCGAAAGCAGGCCCATGACGAAGACGGCCTTGCCCGACCGGATGGCTGCCGCCGCGAGCCCGCGTGCCCTCGGGCCGGCGGACGCGCTGTTTCCGGAAGCCCCCGCGATGGAGGCATCCAGGCGTACCCGAACTCGGTCGAGTGCCGCTGGCGGCACCATGGCCGAACGCTCGGCCTCGAGCAAGGTCGCGAGGTCCGGCTCGAGCCGCGGATATCCGGGATCGCTCATGGCCTTCCCTCGTGGACGCGCAGCCTGCGGACGGCGACCGCGAACTCCGCCCGAGCGATGCGGAGCCGCGAGTAAGCGGTGTTGACGGGAATCCCGAGCGAGGTCGCGATGTCGCTCATCGGGACCTGGTCGATCTCGTGCAGAACGAAGACGGCTCGCCGATCCATGCCCATCGCCTCGAGGGCCAAGAGGACGAGCTTTCGGTCTTCCTGAACCGAAAGCTGCCTGTCGGGAGGGACGCCGGGGTGCGTTGCTGTGTCCGGCTCGCCCGGGATCTCGTGACGGCGGTGCGCGCGCCGCCGGTGCTGCGAGGCCCGGCGATAGGCGAAGCCGAAGAGCCACGGGCGCACGGGCCGAGACGCGTCGTACTGTCCCAGGCGGCGATGAACTTGGAGAAAGACGTCGTGGGTGACGTCCTCGAGGTCGGCTGCCGGGACGCCCAGGCGCCGGAGGCTGCTCCAAACGTAGGCGGCAGGCATGCGGAAGAGATCGTGAAGAGAGGGGGGTGGAGAGTGGCCTTGGACCACGGTCGCGGAAGCCACACCTGTACTTGGGCGCACGCCGACCGACTCGTCACGGAAATCGCCACATGGCGCACGCAGCAAACGTCGCGGCGATCGGGGGAGGCGTCGACACCGTCCGGCCCGCAAACTCGAGCGCGAGCGGGTGCAGATTGACGACCCAGTCGGCGTAGAGCGCGACGGCCAGCGACTGCGTGATGGCCCGCTCGGAACCGAGGCGGACCCCGGCCGCCCACCAGGGCGCGGTCCGAGACTGCCTGTCGGGCACGCCATCGCTGCGGGCGAGCAGCACCCCGGCCTGCCCGAGACCGCATGCGGAGAGGGCCCCTGTGTGCGCGCAGACGCGGACGGTAGTCGATGCCATCGACTCGGAGACGCCGCTCGCTTTGGGGTTCGCGAGCGCCTCGCCGGCGGGCCCGTCGACCCGCGCGTCGATTCCGAGGGATGCAGCCCGAAAGCGCGCGGCTGCGCCCACGATCAGACCTACCGCGGGCTTGGGCGCGACGCCCAGCGAGACAGCCGGCCCCGCCTCCACCTCGAGCCGCAGTCGCGATGGCGGCGGGGTCACCGTCACGACGATCGCAGGCCTCGTTGGATAGGGATCTGCCGGAGGAGGCGGCACGGGCGAGCCAGGCACCGAATCGGCCGGCCTCGCGCCCGAGGGCTCCGACGGCGGCGGCTCAAGGATCGGCGCGCTCAGGCTACGAGGGTCGATCGCAATCGCAATCCCGAGCGCCGCGGCATCGAGCAGTTCTATGCATTGCCCTTGGGTGCGAAGCTCGCGGGCGCCGAAAGCTACCCCGCGGTCGTCGACGAGGAGAAGCCGGGCGACGAAGCCGTGCGGAGGCGCCGCGGCGATATGGACGACGACCGTCTTCGGCGCCCAGGCAAAGAACGGATCATATCCGACCCGAGCCGCGACGGCGCGGCGCAAGGCCGGCCAGCCCAATCGCCCTCAAAATGGATTTGCAGTTCGTCGTCATGACACGAGGTTCGGGTGCTCATGGCCGCTGCGCACTGCCGACTTCATCAACATTACGACAGACCGTCAGCCGAGCGGCGCTTCCTCGCGACGATTCGTGTCTCGGAGCAGCACAACGGGATTCGTCAGGTCCCTGGCTACGTTTGGATCGTCCGGTCCGTACCTGTCTCGTCGATGGCTCAACTCGGTTCGTCGTTCCAGTGATAACGAACGCCCAAAGGGATCTTACGTCAACACTACTGCCGGACGTTTAGCTCGCCGTCTCGCTGGCTTCTTTGTCGACCCACTTCGCGTAGTCGCGGCGGCGTGATGAATTCCATACGCGACCTTCTTCTCGGTGGCCATCGCAACGTCGGTCTTGCGCAGGGCGGCAATGAGGGAAGGCATGTTCCTGTACCCCTTGACGCGGCGGAGTCCCTGCGGTGGGTGCGCTACTCCTGCGGCGGCGCGACGAGCGCGAGGAGTTCGCGGGGACGATGAGGGCCCAAGGTTCGGTGCCCAGCGCCTTCGTGTCGCCGCTTCCGGCTTGCGACACCGATTATGGCCATGCTCTAGTCCCGCGCACGTGCCGATGGGGACTCCGCGAGGGGCATTCCGCTTCAACCTGCCCGCGCCACCGCAACTCGGGTGGTGGGCCGTCGTCGTGTTGTGTCTCGTCACGACCACCGGTTTCTATACGGACTTGCTCCGACTGGTGAATCCGATTGGGGAGAAGTACGTCCCGTCGTTCCCACCGGGCCAAAACGACTTTAGTTACGCCTACTACGGCGCGCTGGCGCTCATCGCTAGGCAGAACCCGTACCACAACAACCGCCCTGAATTGACGAACCCCATATTCCGGATCGCCGCCGTCATCGACCACGTCGAATTTAAGCAACTTTATCCTCCGGGACACCTACTGACCTTCGTGCCCCTCGCGCTGTGGAAAGGCGCCCAATGGGAAGAGGCCGCGCGGGTTTGGTCTCGCCTCAACCTCCTGTTTCTCCTTGGGCTGGCGACGCTGACCCTGGCGATCGTACGCCGCGTGATGAGTCTCCCGATGACGCCGCTCTGGATCGTCCTTCTCTTCGGCGCTCTCGCGCTGAACCCAGGCACCGAGCTCGGTCTCGAGCGAGGCCAAAGCGACATCCTCATTGCGCTCCTTTGCTGGACCGCCGTCCTTTGCTTTCTTCGAGGCGCGATCGGCTCTGCGATCTTCTTGGCCATTTGGGCTACGTCCATCAAGGGCTACCCCATTCTCTTCGCCGCTGGGCTGATTGGCTTGGCAGTCGCTCACCGCCGGTGGAGGCAAGCGCTCGTCGGAGTCGCGGTCGCCGGGGTCCTTCTTGTCCTACCGGTCTGGCGGTACTTTGCTGACGCGGCCAAGGGCACTCGTATGCGCGCCGAAATGTTCCAGGCGGTCTGGTTCAATCATGGCTTTCGGAACGTCGTGTATCGCTGGTCTCCCGCCTGGGCCGATCGGGGACGCACCGCACTCACAGCATTTGCGCTCGCGGTCACGGCAGCGGCCTGGGTCCAGATGCTCCGGGCCGTCAAGCAAGGTTCGGAGGCGGCTTCGGCCTTTTGGCTGGCGCTGTTCGCAACAGTCTCGCTCGGCACGGTTCTCGGCTACTCGGCGCTGAGCGTTTCTTACAACCTCATTTTGATCCTTCCTGGCACTCTGGTGCTCGCGGCTTCCCAGGACCGCGTCTCCGGCGCATTGCTGTCTCTGCCGCGGTGGGGATCGCATGCTCTGGGAGCGCTGCTGCTCGGGTGCCTGTTTCTGTTGTTCATCTGCCGCTTGGGCGATGATCCGCCTGGCTATCAGGGCAACATCCCGGGCGCCGCGTACGGGCTCGCGCTGTTGTATCCAACGCTGGCGGCGCTTTTGGCGCGGGGACTCAGCCGCCCGCTGGAAGGCTAAAGGCCCCTACAAGGGGGACTGGACCGTGCTCTCCGCTCTCCGCGCGAAGAACAGCATCTCGCCCGGCAGGCGCAGATAAACTACGGGTTTGAAGCGAAACACCGGTGCCAGCATCGCCGACATGAGGGAATGCAGCGGATAGCGGCGCAAGGAATTTGAGAGCGTGGCGTGCGTGGCGGCAAACGGGTACCGCTCCGTTCCGACGGGGTCGAGGCGCGCGACCCGCGCCAGATGGGACAGGCTCTTCTGCGTGAAGTATTGAATATGCTGCCCTTGCCAGTACCACCAGCGTCGTCCGAGCAGTCGCGCGAGCCATGAGCTCACATCGCCGGTCCAGATCACAAGGATCCCGCCGGGGCGTAAGAGGCGGGCGAGATTGTCCATCTCCGCGCGCGGATCCGGAAAGTGTTCGATGACGCCAATGAGCGATATTACGTCGAATTGCGGCCCACCTTCGCTGGCCAGTTGCGATAAGGTTTTCTGGTGGACGGAAAAGCCTCGGCCACGCGCTACGGCACAGGACCATGTGGACAGCTCGAGGCCCTCCACATCGAAACCGGCCGCGCGCCCGGCCTGCATAAAATCGCCCGTGGCGCAGCCCACATCGAGCAGCCGCCTACCGGCAGCATGTTTCTTCACGTTCCGCAGAACGGCCTCGGCCGCGAGACGCCGAGATTCCGCATGCTTGAGATACTCCTCGTCCACGACGTCTTGATAACGGTCAACCAACTGCTCGGGGAGCGGAGCGCAGAACAGATGCGTGCAATTTCTGCATCGCACGATCCGGAATGTTTTCGTGTGCTCGGGGCTGAAGGAATAAGAGAAGGAGACCTCCTCGAGGCGCTCGATCTCCGCCGGCCGAACCTCTTCGACGGAGGCCGAGTCGCAGATGGGACAACGCGTGCTCAAGGGGCTGCGTACGATGGTATTGGCGTGTACAACGACGTGCCCATGCCTGCCGTGGTGCCCGGCAAAAGCTCCAGAGGGGAGTCGTGCAGGCGCGGCGCTTCGCGATCAGACGTCTTCGGGTTTCCTCCGTATTCCCGGCTCTTCGGCTGAATGAGGGAGTGCAGCCCAAGTCTCCGAGCTAGTGCGACGTTCGACCGATGGTCGACGACGCTGATGTGATCCGCCATGGCCCAGCCCTCCGCGATGGTTCGCCGCAGCGTGTCCTCGACCTTGTCCGCAGGCATGATGACGACGATTTTCTTGTCTGGCATCATCGAATTTGGGGCCCGCCGGTCAACGTTCGCGCGCGGTACACTCACACTTCGGCCCGCTCACGGTCAAGTGCACCTTACGGTGCCGGGGCCCCCTTACGTTGCCACAGCGCAATAGTCATGCGGCAGAAGAGCGGGATGGCTCGGAAATTTCCGGTAATTCCGTAATATCCGTAAAGGCTTCTTACATGACCGCAGTGGTTTCCGCGGCTCTTCGTTGACCGATACGCTTTCGGCCGGCTACTCGCTCACGGAGCCGAAAAAATTCGCTGTCGGTATTCCCGTCGGCGATCGCGCTATGTTCGCGGCGTGGAAAGCCCACGCGTTCGCATCATCCAGGATCCAGGTTACCTTCCTCCGGCGCGCCGCGTAAAGTGCGTCGGGAGTTTAACGCAGAACCTCCGCGGGTATGTAAATATGAACCATGGTCGTTCCACCGCATGGCTTTTCGTGTTGCTCGCGGCGACCCTGCGCTGCAGCTCGGGGACGCAGGGGGCGGTTTCCGTTGGGTCGGACGCATCCGAAGGGTTCGACGCTTCAGGAGGGTCCAACGCTTCGGGGGGCTCCGACGCCTCGGGACAGAGCGATTCCACCATGGAAACCGCGCCCGACAGCAGCTCCGGCTCCGCCATTGGGGGCGGTGACGCAGGCGGCGCAACGGATGCTGGGAGCGCCGCAGGCGACTCGGGGAGTACCGGTGACGCAGCAAGCGCCCTCGACACAGGAGGCGCGGCAGACATGGGAAGCCTTGGAGATGCGAACCTCCCCGATAAGGACGCTTGCGCACCCGCGAGTCCGATCGCTTTTCCCGGCGCCGTCGGTTTCGGAGCGGCTGCCACGGGGGGGCGTGGGAGCGCCGCCTACCACGTGACTACACTAGACGACACGGGCGCCACCGGATCGCTTCGAGACGCCGTGAGCTCCGGGCCTCGCACGATCGTCTTCGACGTCGGAGGAATCATCAATCTGACCTCGGCCCTGAGCTGCAGCGCCAACCTGACCATCGCGGGCCAGACAGCGCCCGGCGGCGGCATCGCGATCGAGGGGCGAGAGGTTTCGTTCAGCAATTCGTCCAACGAGATCGTGCGCAACATCCGCGTTCGCCAAGGGACCGACGACCCGGATACGGGCAAGAGCGGGATCGCGGCCGATTCGGACATGAACCTCATCTTCGACCACGTCTCCGTAGAGTTCAGCGATTGGGACAACCTCGACATCAACAGTGGGGGGAACGTGACGTTTCAACGATCCATCCTCGGCGACCCGATCGGACAGCAGTTCAACGCGCACGTCGACAGCACTCCCGTCACCTGGTTCGAGAACATCTTTGCCAACGCGCACAACCGGAACCCGCTCGCCAAGGGCGACACGCAGTACGTGAATAACGTCGTCTACAACTTCCAATCGGGTTACACGCTCGGCGACACGGGGGGAAAATTCATGCAGGACGTCGTGAACAACTATTTCATCGTAGGTCCGTCCACTACCAACTCCGGCGATGATTTCTTTCAGCTCGGCAGCCAGTCGATGTATTTCGTGGGCAACATGCTCGACACGACCAAGGGCGGAACCTTGAACGGGTCGGCGATATCGCTCCCGGGCGGGATAACCGCGCTCTCGGCCCCTTACGCCCCCACGACGAGCTCGTTCGATAGCGCGAGCGCGGCGGAAGGCTATGCCTACGACGTCGCCAACTCCGGCGCGCTGCCTCGGGACGACGTCGATACCCTCGTCCTCGCGGACGTAACGTCGCTCGGAACGAGCGGTCATCTCTGGACTACTCAAGCGGCTACGGGCCTGCCGAACGGCGGGTACGGCACCCTCGCAGGCGGCACCCCCCCCGTGGATACCGACCGCGACGGGATCCCCGACGCGTGGGAGACAGTAAACGGTCTGAACCCGAACGATCCAGCCGACGCGATCCTCTATTGGGGTTGTAGTGGCTACACGAACCTCGAAGTGTATCTGAACCAGCTCGCCGATTCCCTCAAGCCGTGACCTAACGCCTACTGTAACCGGCCGGGCAAGGGCTGCCATGGCGACTCTATTCAGCCCGATCCGGTAGATTGCGTGGATTCCTTGGATCCGGATTGCGTGATCCACACGATGGCGCGCGAAAACGCGCTTTGGGGTGCGGAGAGGATTCGCGGAGAATGGCTCAAGCTCGGGATCAAAACCAGCAAACGCACGGCACAGAAGTACATGCTTGGCGGCCTGCATCATGACTATCGCAGAGCTGCATGAAAGACGCGACTTCGCACCGATTCGCGAAGTAGCCAGCACGGGCGCTGAACATGTTCATGCGGAGCCTTGCGTCCCGGCAACACGGGACGCCGCGTGCGATGGTGCGGATGGCCCCGGGCTGGTCCGTGCGGATTTGGGAGGTCGGATGCGCCTCTCAGCATTGAGGAGAGCGAAGCTCGGAACGCTGGGCCTGCGGTATCTTGATCGCCTCGGTCGTCAGGACGCCCCACAGTTCCTTCGGCATCGTGGCAGGAACCTCGAGCGCCCGCGCCTCGACGATCTCGGTCTTAAGCGAACGAAACCCGAGTTCCTCCCACGGTGGTGGGGCTCTTCGCTTCGCTGCATTCGCCGCGAGCGCACTTGCAATTGTCGTCATGGTTACGTCGCTGCCAGATTGCAAGATCGGGCCCGCACTCGGCATGGCACCACCCGCAAGGAAGGGCGCGGCACGAAACCCGCTTTCACCTGAGGCAGTCGAATCGCGCGATATGAACGCGTCCTGCAGAGTGTTCGCGGTTGCCAAAAGTTCTCGGTGTGGCGTTTTGCGAAGGGTCGGCGTGGCGAATCGCCAAGATCTCGGACGCACGCATGGGGGCGCGCCGGACGCCCTCAAACTCCTGCCGTCCAGCTCACCGGGGGCCCGCCGAACCGTTTTCGGGAGCCGGACAGACGTGACCAAAGCAATTGATCTCGTTTTCCTCGGGCCGGTGCGCGTCCTTCGGTGGATGCTCGCGCTCTTCGTCGGCCCCGTCGGCGTGAGCTGTCGTGAACGATGGAAACAACATCGGCGCCACACCCGACGCAAGGCGTGGCGCCAACGACGCGGCTCGGATCGTCCTCTCCACCGCAGCTTGAACAGCAGGTACAGCTCCGCAACGGCTCTTCCACGGCAGCGCTGGCGTCCACTGAGTTCACGTACCTCACGTCCTTCCCGCACTCGGCGTCGGGCCCCGAACTTGCATTCCCGCGACCGGCTAGGAGGCTACCGCATGAAGGTTCTAGTTACAGGAGGCACGGGTCGCGTGGGTTCCGCTGTCGTGCGGGAGCTGAGGAAGCGAAAGGCTGACGTTCGCGTTTTGGCGCGCAAGGGGGACGAGACGTTGCCCGAGGGGGTCGAGCTTGCGCTGGGCGATCTGATGGACCCGATCTCGGTTCATAAAGCACTGGACGGCGTGGACAAGCTCTACTTGCTGAACGCGGTCACGCCCGATGAGTTGACGCAGGGTTTGATCGCCTACGATCTGGCAAAGAGGTTGAAACTGAAGCACGTCGTCTACCACTCCGTATTCCGCGTCGAGCAGTTCAAGGATGTCCCCCACTTTGCCTCGAAGCTGGCACTCGAAAACGCCCTGCGCGAGTTCGACGTGCCCTTCACGATTATTCGCCCAAACTACTTTTTCCAGAATGACGCATCGCTCAAGATCCCACTGACGAAGAACGGCATCTACCCAATACCCCTCGGGCCGGTAGGCATCTCGGCGGTCGACGTGCGCGACATAGCCGAGGTGGCCGCAATCTCGCTTACGACAAAGGGGCACGAGGGGAAGGTCTACAACCTCAATGGGCCCGATGTGTTGAGCGGCGCCAAGGCGGCGATGATATGGACGAAGGTCCTCGGCAAAGAGATCCGTTACACAGGCGAAAACATGGACGCCTTCGAGCAGCAGATGCGGCAGAATGGGCCCTCGTGGGCGGCGTTCGACATGCGCATGATGTTCCAGGGGTATCTGGAACGCGGGTTTACGGCGGAGGCGGGCGACCTCGAAGCGGTCACCAGACTGCTTGGGCACGCGCCACGCGTGTACGGTGATTTTGCGCGGGAGACTGCGCTTGAATGGCAGAAGGCGCGCGATGGTCATCAAGAGATAGGGCCAACTCCATAACCGAACCGCCGGGCGTACGCAGCGCCCGCCGGTGGCGGCGACAGCACCTGCGCCGCTGTGGGATGTGACCGGACTCCAGGGCGCGTGCAAGCACCTCGGCGTCGATGCGATCCATCTTGCGCCCGTGCTGACCGATCCCGAGCTTCTTGACGCGCGTCGTGTCGACGAGCTTGACCTCGTGGCCGCACCGAACGAGCTCGTCGTGGACGTGCCACGCTTCACGACACGGCTCGATGGCCACGTGCCACTTGGGCGCGTTGAACCCGAGCTCGTCCTCGAGCGCCGAGAGACCGTTCACGGGCCGTCGTGGCAGACCTTCCCATCGGCCACCTCGCAAAACGAGATCTGCTTCGCGCCCAGATCCAGACCTCTATTTCTCATCGCCGACCTCTCTTGGGCCCCCTCCTTCTGCGTCACCGAACGCATGGGGGTGCCTGCAGCCAACGCTACACGCGAGAGGTCGGCCCTATTCTCCCGCGAGACGTCGGCGGCCCGCTCCTTTCGGGCGGGTTCATCCCTCTCTTCGCAGCCGAGATTGCTCGCGAACCACGCAACATTCGCTTCCGGCTGGCGGCCCGCCTTGGCCGGCCGGGAATTCCACCCGAGGACGGCTGCGTGAGGTTTCCGCTTCTACATGACTTCCTCCTCACCCAGGCTTCGCCTGGCGCACCTGCAGCGGCGAACCGATGTGTCGCCCGACGAAGAGCGGAAACCGCCCTATTGGTGCCTGCCTAACGGCCGAGTGGTTACCAACCAAGCGAACGGATGGGGATATTCCGCGAGAGCCAGTCCCGTGATTCGCAACCGAGCGGCGCTTGGGCCCGTTGCCGTCGCGATCCGGATCGTCGTGTGTGTCCAAACACCGTGTCGGCCACGACGCGTGATCTCCGCGGCGGTCTGCGACTGGGGTCGGTCGGACATCGCGAACCTACGGGGAGACCTTCATGAGGGCGAACGGTCATGGTCGCGTACACGACTCGGCCGGCCCGACCGCGAGTGCGCTGGAGACGGACAGACGTCTTCGCGTCTGGATGGGTGGTTTGGCCTTGGCGAGCGCCATCCCCTTGTCGTGCGGCTCGTCCGACAACGGCTCGGCAACGCTAGACGGTGGGTCGGGGTCGGCCTCCGCCTCGGCCGACTCCGACGGCAGTGCCGGTCACAGCGCCATGCCTTCTGAGGGAACGTCGGGCAGCGCCGCCTCCTCGAACGACGCGTCGGCGTCGGGCAGCGTCGCGTCCTCGAACATCGGCTCGGCGTCGGGCAGCGCCTCCTCCTCGAACAGCGCCGCTTCCTCGAACAGATACGCATCGGTGGGCGGCACCCCCGAGTCGGGCATTGAAGCAGGAGCGGATGCGAACGCTGCACCCGGGATCGATGCGACGACGGACGGTCCCGTCCACGACGCGCCGGACGAACCCTACGTCTTGCAGAGCACAACGGCCGATTCTGCGCCAGCGCCCGGCGGGGGGACGGCCTTGCTCGCCACTGGCGATACCCGAAACGTGACTGAACCCACTTATCCACACACCTGCTCCACGCTATACGCACAGTTCACGACGAGCGATCGAAGTTCGCCGCCGAGCAGCGACGACACCGACCGGATCCAGGCCGCGTTGACCGCGTGCGACGGGACCGGGCAAAGTGTCGTCCTCGCGATGTCCGGGACGAACGACGCGTTCTACTCGGGCACGCTCACCGTAAGCGGAGAAGCCCTCGTTGTTGACGCAGGAGTGACGCTCTTTGGAAACAACAGTTACGCCGGCGAGCTCCTCGCCATAGGAGGGGTGAACTCCGCTCTCATGGGCCCGGGCACGGTGGATGGGCGGGGCGATCTCATCAGTGGCATACCGCGCCTGATTCAGGCGACTAATATTACCAACTTTACTGTATATAACGTGACGATCGAGCACTCGGGGAAGGAGCACCTTTATGTTCAAGGCGGAAACGGCTTCACGGCGTGGAATCTGACAGTCGCGACACCGGCGAACACCAAGAACACAGACGGGATCGACATCGACAGCCTCACGAATGCCACCGTCTACGGCTCATCGATTGCGGATGGGGATGACGGCATTGCCATCAAGACGAACGCGGCCGCCACGTCGAATATCACCGTCGAGAACAACACATTCCATGGCACGCACGGCATGTCCATCGGGAGTCAGACGTTCGACGGCGTCGTCAACGTACTCTGGAAAGGCAATACCGTGTACGGCACTGACCCATGGGGGAACACGTCGACGAACAACAACGGCATTAACATCAAGACGGATGTGGACTGCGGCGGAACGGTTCGTCAGGTAACCTACCTGAACACGTGCATGACCGGGGTGAAACATCTTCTCGTGTTCAACACCAGCTACGGAAGCTGCTCGGGCACGATGGGCACCCCGTACTTCACGAACATCGTCGTTGACGGGGTATACGCAACGGACTCGGCCTCGGGCGCCTATTCTGAATTCGAAGGATACAGCGCCGCCTTTCCGCTCGGTCTCACACTGGAAAACGTGAACCTCGATGTCACGACACAGCAAAACTCGCAGTACGCCAACGTCGGCCTCTACCAATCCAACCTCATTCCGTCGGGAACAGGCGTAGTGACACAAGATCGTGCCGGAGGGGGGTCGGTCCCTGCCTGCTCGTTCTGAAAAGCGCGCCGCTGAGCGTGCGGGCGAGTAGTAAACGTAAAGGGCGGCGGCCGACGAAGAGACGCGAAAACCGCCGCCGTGACATCACGGCGGACTCGAGTAAGCCAGCATCTCGCAGGCCGTCAGCCCCGCCGTATGCGGCGATCATTCGAGCGTGCACGATCTCGACGTCCTCGATCTCGAGGAAGAGCACTTCGTCGAAGCGCATGGCCTATTTTCACGACGCGCAGGCCCCAGGAGTCACCGCGATCCCGGGGGGTACTACTTCGTGAGCTCTGCGAGGATGCGCGCGTTTTTCTCGTCGAATCGTTCGAGCGCGTCAGTGAAGACGCGCCGCCGCCGCTCGGCCTCGTCGCCCTCGGGGCGCGTAGGTACCGTAGCCGTCTCGTTGACGGAGACGGAGACGGTCGGCAGACGCGAGCGAGCGCGGTTGGGCGATGACGACATGCCTCGATCTAGCAGCCAAGCTGCGTGGCAGCCAGGAGTCGGCCGAGTCTCCCCGCCAAGGACGGAGGTCTCCATCCGATCTCGCGTTCCGTCATGGATTGACCAGGGTGAAGATGCGGCACGTATCTGCAAGCGGCGCGCTGGTAACATCGTCGCCATGCGCTTCAATCGATCCGCGCCGCACGCGTACGTTGTTCCGGTGCTCACGGTTTCCGACGTGCGGGCGGCGGTCGTGTGGTATGAACGCGCGTTCGGCTTTGTCGAACACGTCAAGATCGGCGACGGGCATCGCGCGCAGCTCGGGTTACCGGGCGGCGCGGCCGCAGAGCTGATCGTCGCCGAGGTCCGCCCTGGCCGGCGCCTGCCGACGGCTGATCGCTCGCATCAGATCCTGCTGAAGGTCGAGGACCTCGCCGCGACCCTCTCGCGGGCGACTGCGAGCGGCGCGACGATTGCGGACGAGCTACGCGATCACCCTTATGGCGAGCGGCAGGCCGGACTCACCGATCCATTTGGCCACCAGTGGGTGTTGACGCAAACGCTCGTTGACACCGCACCCGAGGACTGGGGCGGCCAGACAATGCGGCCGCGCTAAAATAGAGATCACCTAACGCGGGAGACGGTGGGACGTATCCGTTCTGCGAGTCGCGTTCCTAGCGGACGCGTTTCGCCGAACACATACGCAGAGCCGGCAGCTTGGGAGCAATGAAGTGAGGATCGCGTTCACGGCCCCCGTCGTCGCTGCCGACGAAGAGCCAATTCTCTGCGGCCCACGGCAAGTCGCACCTTGTCCGCTCCTCGCGCCAGAAGCCGAGAAAGTCCGACTTTGGGCGTTATGACGACGCGAGTTTTCGCTGGTCGTCCCGGAACGTTCGGTCTTCCTACTCGCCGGCCGCGCGCCCCCTACCTTCGCCTTGGCTCCCCGTTGCGCCCCTCCCGCATCGCCGCGGCCTCGTCCTCGGCATCTCGCTCGCGCCCGGTGTCCGCCGGCGCAACCCGCACCTTCCCCGGTGACAGCTCAAGCCTCGCTCCCCGCTCCGAAGGAGCCTCAATCCGTGGCGCCTCGTGGGGAGTTCTCCGTGCCATTCGCTCGTCGTGCCGGCGCCGCTGGTTCTCGTGCCACCACTGCATCCCCTCATCGTGCTCCCGGAAGTCTTCCTCGCTGGCTGTCAGCGCGACGAGCGCGTGAATGGCCAGCCCGATGCCCCAGCCAAGCAAAGGCAACAACCAGATCCACCACGGCGTGAAGCTCAAGAGAACGAGACCGAGGACCAGGATCCCAGCGTTGACGATCCCGTAGACCCCCGCATGCCGATAGAGCATCAGCCGCTGCTGGCGGATCCAGGCATCGCGCTTCTTCACAAAATCGCCGCCCGTAGCGCTCGGGTCCTGCTTGCTGGCTCGCAGCGCGCGGCTGGCCTCCCGGAGGGAATCGGCATCGATACCCACCTCGGCAGCGACGGCGAGCAGATCCTCAAAGCCAAGCTTGGCCGAACCCTGGCGCTCAGCTTGCCGATCGATTGCCTTGGCGAGCACATCGCGGACCTCGCCCGTCGAGAAACGCTGCGCTTCGGTTGCGCCCTGCGGCGACCGCTCACGAGCTTGTCGGGGCTTCGCAGATCCGGGGTCGTCGCCTTCGCGAACGGCGGCGTCGAGGGCCTCCGCGACATCCTCCATGGAGGGGAAGCGATCCTTGGGGCGCTTCTCGAGCGCTCGGAGGATGACGTCCTGGATGGCGCGCGGCACCGCAGCATGATCAAGGGGGGCGCGGTCGACACGATCCGTGAGCACCGACGCCATTACGGCCATCGCATCACCCGATCCGCGCCAAGGAAGCCGACCCGCGAGCAGTTCGTAAGCGACGACACCCCACGCGAACTGGTCGGTGCGACCGTCGATCGCGTCGCCGCGGATTTGCTCGGGAGCCATGTAGACAGGGGTTCCCAGCTTGACGCCCTCGATCGTGAGCGTCGGAAGTGCGGGCGCCTCGGTTTCGCCGTGGGGGTCGATGCTGGCGCTCTGGCGGCGAGCGATGCCGAAGTCGAGCACCTTCACCACCCCGTCCTCGCGAACCATCACGTTCTCGGGCTTGATGTCGCGGTGGACGAGCCCGCGTCTGTGCGCCACAGCGAGCGCCCGGGCCACGTCGGCAAGCTCCGCGACGCACCTCGCCGCCGGGACTGAAGCCTCTCCGAACGCGCCGCGCAGCGTCCGACCCAAGACGAGCTCCATGACGATGAACGGCGTCCCCTCGTACTCGCCAACGTCGAAGATGGAGACGGCGTTGGGGTGGTCGAGCGCGGCCGCAGCGCGGGCCTCGCGGAGGAGGCGAGCGTTGGCATCGGCGTCGGCCTGCCCGTCGCGCCCGCCGTCGGAGATGACCTTGAGAGCCACGCGCCGCCCCAGCCGGGCGTCATAGGCGCGGTAGACGCAGCCCATCCCTCCCTGCCCGAGTGGCGCCTCAATCGTGTAACGATCGAACGTTTCGCCCGGCTTCAGCATCGGGCGGGACGATAGTGGATCTTGGCGCAGACATCCCGCAAAGGAGAAGGGCGCCTCAGCCAGCCAGTCTGCGCCAGCCAACGCCTCCCCGACGGGCCAGTTCCTCTTCAGATTGCAAGCTCCTCAGCCGTTTGCTGGCCTTGCTTGCGAGGCGGCTGCTGCCCACCGCGCATGGAACGTGCCCCAGCCAGATACGGTCCGACCACCCGAAGGCACGTCGGCGGACGGATCCGATTCGCCCTTCGGCAAGCCGGGGCGGAGCGGCAGCCAGGCCATCTCGCGCTCCTTCAGCGTGAGGCTGCCCGTTGTGCCGTCGGCATCGCCATAGCGTCAGCGTGAATGTGTTGCCCTCGGTGTCGTCACATCGGACGATGACCACACCGCGCGCGACCTCGACCGCGGACGAGAAGGTCTCCGTGACGGCCACGGAGATCGAGTCTCCCCGATTCGCGGGCCCGCCGCCACCGATGCTTCGCCGATGCAGCTGCGCACGTTGAACGTGCGACAGCCCAGGCGCGACTCCCCACGACGCGCTCTTTCGTCTTGAACGCTGCCGAACAGTTCCTCGCCGAAGGCCCGCGCAGCAGGAGCTTCGACTCCGCGGCGCGGATCGCAGCAGTCTCGTCGGCCCGCAGCTTGTTGAGCGAGGTCGGACGCGCGCGTCTCGCATCGTGTGCCGGCCCTACACCCTTGCTGCAGGGCGGCCATTCAGAGCTGCGTATGGGGAAAGAGGCCGTACGGGTTCGGTCCACGGCCAGGGGGCTGGCTGGTTGCGTTCGCGTTTGCGGCGCAAGCAGAGGCCGGAGCGCGCGCCGACCGGGGTTTGGCGGCCAAAAACTCGTTCGGCATTCATGCAGCCCCTTGAGTAGCGGTGGTGGAGCCACCGACGCGCGGAAGCGAGACGACCCTGCCACGGCTCGGCGGCTGGACGGCGCGCGCGACCGGCGCGTCGCGACCGATCGACATGTGAGGTCGGTCCTCGTACCTGCCGGACACCGAGGTTGCGACCCGTGCGTCGAACGCTGCGCCGAAGATGGCATCCCGATCTCGTATCAGCCGCGCCGGCACGCTCTGGGCGCCGATGGCGTGGTGCGTCATTCGCGCGCCGGCTAGCTTCGAAGGGTGGCCGCGAACGACTCGCGGCCACGAATCCAGGGAGACTCTCATGACGCAGTCCGCGGTGACCTTCGACTCTCTCGCCCTCGATCACGCGGGGCGCCGGTTAGCCTTCGCAAGAAGACCATCGCGTCCCTGAAAGACGACGAGCTCCTCGTCCGCATCGCATACGCTTCCATCAACAAGATGGACCCCGCGCTCGCCCAGCGGAACGTCTTCCCCAAACAGATACGCTTGTGACCAGTTACTATGGAGTTTGCCTTTCAGCCGCGGTGACGGCAGGTGCGTTGCCGATCTTTCCAAAGTAAACGTGGGAAGGCGCGGCTCGTCGTCCGAGGATGCTCCGGGCCAACCGCAATAGCTCGACACGGCTCCGGTGGAAGGCCCGCACCATTCGGCACCCGGGTTCTTCGATCTGGTTTGAACCGTCGGCGGCCCAGCCCGGTTGTTTGGTCAGCGGCGCCTACGCCCCACGATCCCCATATCGAAATCGAACGGCACCAACGCCTCCGCAACCCGGCGGTCGATCGTCTCTCCCGCACGCGTCGAAAATTGCCTAGGCTCGATCCGGATGACGGGTGGGCGCGTGGTGCTTCGCTACTTCCCTGTGCTCGGCCGCGCGCAGGCGCTCCGCCACGCATTGGCCGATGCCGGAATCGCGTTCGAAGACGTGCGCGTGCCGCCGGCAGAATGGGCGCACGTTCGTCAGGACCCCGCGTTCGCCGGTCGTTATCGTGCGCTTCCGACACTGTCGTGGGGCGATGCGACTGTGTCGGAGACGCTTCCGATCGCGTTTTTCCTGGCACGGCACTTGGGGGAGTACGCGCGCCTGAGCGACGAAGCCATCGCGGCTCGCGAGGCCGCCTGCTCCAGCAGCTACATCGACGTGATTCTGCGTCTCGCCGACGTGATTTATGCGGATTTGCTCTATCCCGGAGCCGACCCAGGCCGCAGCTTCGCGGCGATCGCGTCCCGCATCGTGCAGAAATTGGAGCTTCTTGACGGGCAAATGCCACACGGAGCGTGGATCGGCGGTGACACACCGGCGGTTGCGGATTTCTTCGTGATCGAGGCCTTCGAAAGCACACGCTACTTCTTGGGCCCCGCGCGCGATGCGCGGTTGCGCGAGCGCCTGCCGCGGCTCGGGCGCCTGGCTGACGCGCTTCGCGAACGGCCCCGGCTGTTCGCGGCGATGAAGAGCCGTCCGGCACGGTTCACGGCGCGCCCGGACGAGGATCGCGTGATCGAGGCCTTGCGCACGGTCGATCTCGGGTCGGCGGGCCTCTGAGGAGGGCGGGCCATGCCGAAAGAACGTCGCGGGACGGTCGAATACGACGCCAAGAAAGGCTGTGGGCGGCCAGGGCCCGCGCACCGCATTCGCTAGAAACGCCTCGTCGAGCGGCGCAATGTCCGCGTAGTCGAGGGTCTCATCCGTGAGACGGTCAACTCGCCCTAAGTTTGCTCACGGCGGTTCGCCTTTCTCAGCGAGAAGGATGCGCGGCGCGTCGTCCCCGCGCGCGGTGTGGGCGACGACGGCAACGGGACCGTCGAGCACGCCCAGTATGATGAACCGCTGCTCGCCGTAGTCGAAGCGGTTATCTTCGAACGAGACGCGGGGAGAGGCCGATCATTTCGCCGGGTGAAGAACCCGCACGTGGTGGCCCTCGGCCGACTCGGTGGTCGCAAGGGGTAGGATCTTCACTTCCCGTGATGTCTATTGCTTGCATGCATTCTGCATGATTTGGGTAGCCAAAATGCATCGGGGATTCTCTAGATCGCAACGATCGTCACCGACGCCCAGCAACATGGCATCTACTCGGCGTGTGGTGACAACCGTCCCTCAGCAGCCGTGAGCGCCCAGAAGCATCTTCTGCGTCGCGTCGTCCAGCAAGCCATCGTCGTCCATCCCGCCATCGTCGGGCGGGTCGTCCCCTGAGTCGGCTGCAGCGTCGGCGTACATCGAGTCGAGCGATTTCGCCTCCCCCCCGGAGGCGGACGCGGCGCCGCCGCTGTCATCGCCGTTGTCGCCACTCGCGCCTTCCTGCGAAGCCGAGTTTGACTTCATCACTCGCAGCGCGATGCGGACCTCGTCGAGGTCTGAAGTGGACCCCGGATTTCGGACCAGGGGTTAAGGTGGTACGGGAAGCCCGCTCCAAGACCGAGAGGAGCAGGACCAATGAAGAATACACGTGCCAAGCATACGCCAGAATTCAAAGCCAA
>Ga0187863_10000510_pt1 | contig 33001 bp, 29 predicted proteins | sample June2016WEW_11_1_FD_132975 | JGI IMG/M metagenome (GOLD analysis project Ga0187863, IMG submission 132975) | Peatland microbial communities from SPRUCE experiment site at the Marcell Experimental Forest, Minnesota, USA - June2016WEW_11_10 | ecosystem: Environmental > Terrestrial > Soil >...
ACGGCGGCTTCCGGCGGGTTAAACGACCTGCCGGACATACGAAAATGCGCTGATTTCATGCCCTTGCAGAAAAATACCGGCGACGGACTCTTCTAACTCGGCGCTTTTCAGAGGTTCCCTAGCGGTATCAATTTGGTTCTTGAGCAGAATCGGCGGCAACCAAAAGCAAAGGAAAATCGGGGATGACGGGCAAGGCCGGTCATTCCGGTACAATTCTTGCGATGAAGCTAGGCGAATTGGCAACCCGGCTGGGCGCTGGGCTGCGCGGCGACGCGGAGCTGGAAGTAACTGGCGTGAAAGGGATTGAGGAAGCGGGCCCGACGGAGATCACCTTCGTGGCCAATCCCCGCTACGCAGGCCTCGCGCGCAAGACGAATGCCGCCGCGGTCCTGGTCGAGCCGGAATTTCAGGAGATCTCTGCGGCGACCCTGCGAATCAAGAACCCCTATCTGGCTTTCTCCCGCGCCCTGGGACTTTTCTATCGGCCGCCGGCTTACGCTCCCGGCATTCACCCCACGGCGGTCATCGATTCGACAGCCGAGATCGGCGAAGGGGCGCACATCGGAGCTTATGTCGTGGTCGGGCCGGGGGTGCGGATTGGCCCCCACGCCACGCTGCTGCCCCATGTCGTCCTCTATCCCTCTGTGCGGGCGGGCAGCCATTTCTTTGCCCACGCCCATGCGGTAGTGCGCGAGAACTGCGTCCTGGGCGACAACGTGACCCTTGAAAACGGCGCAATCGTGGGTGCCGACGGCTTCGGCTTTGCCAAGAACGAGGCCGGGCAATGGGAGAAGATTCCGCAGTCGGGGCCGGTGCGCCTGGGCAACCGCGTGGACGTTCAAGCCAACGCCTGCATCGACCGGGCCACGGTGGGCGCGACCGAGATCGGCGACGGAACGAAGGTGGACAATCTGGTTCAGGTGGGCCACGGTTCGCGGGTGGGCGAGAACACGCTGCTCTGCGCGCAAACGGGTCTGGCGGGTTCGTCGGTGGTGGGCAACAACGTGATTCTCGCCGGGCAGACGGGCATAGCCGGCCACTGCGCCGTGGGCGACGGAGTGATTCTGACGGCGCAATCGGCGGTCTCGCACGATGTGCCGCAGGGAAAGACGATCTCCGGCTCGCCGGGTTTCGACAACCGAGTCTGGCTGCGCGCCGTCGCCGTCTTTCAGCGCCTGCCGGAGCTGCTCAAGCGCCTCGACCGCCTGGAGAAGAGAGTCGCGGCCCATGCCTCGCCGGACGAAACGGGGAGCCGTGAATGAAGAATCGGATCGTGAATCGTGGCCGGGTTTTGGCCGCAATCGCGCTGCCGGCGCTGATGCTGGCGGCCGGGTGCCACTCCTATCACGTGGAAACCACGGTCGTAAACCGCACCGGAGCGCCGATTCAACTGCTCGAGGTCGACTACCCAAGCGCCAGCTTCGGAGCCGACAGCCTGGCCGCCGGCGGAGTCTTCCACTATCGCATCCAGTTGAGGGGCAGCGGCCCCATCAAGGTGCTCTACACGGTCAGCGACGGCAGCCGCACGCAGCGCTCGGTGCAGATTGAAGGCCCCACGCTCACCGAACGGCAGGAGGGACGGTTCCAGATTGTGCTGCAGCCCGGAGGCAAGGCCGAGTTTCATCCCGAGTTGACCCCTGCGCCCTGATCCGGACGCTCCAATTCGATCGGCGGGAAGCGGCTTGGCGTCAGATTTCGATCAGCGGCCGCGGCAGCCGCGTCTTCGAGCGGTCCAGGAACAGCCTCATGCGCAGCGCTTCGGAGCGCTGGATGGCCACCAGCCGCATCTGCCTGCGGATATGGTCGCCGTCCACGAGCTGCGCCACCTGAGCCTCGTCATGCTCGGCATCCCGCTCCAGCCGGGCGATCCGCTCCTCCACCGTGCGCTGAAACCGGGGACTGATTTCAAAGCTCTCATTGGCGGCGCAGTTGGTGATCATGGCAGGCTCCTCGCGGCGGGGATTCCGGAGGCCAAAAAAATAATTGACGAGCGGCCTCAAGTTTTTACCGTCTATGCCGATATTAGAGAAGACTCATCTTGGGCGCCAGATTACGGTCGAGCGAATCGAACGTAACCTACTGTCCGAAAACAGGACAGTTATGCGCCCAGTTCGCGCCTTTTCATAACTTATCCCACTTGTCGCCCGTGGTTACTTGAGGTTCCTAGTTCTGCGGCGGCGTGGCGTAATAGCCTTTGCGCACCTGGACCTTCATCCCATCCCCACGGCATTCCACCGCGAGCTTCCGGAATCCGCCGTCCAGCTTGGTGTTGCTGGGCGTATAGCTGGCCACATACTGGGTGCGCAACTCATCTTCGATCTGCTGGAAGGCCGCTTCGAGCTTCTTGCCGTTGTTGCCCACGTCGATCAGCCGGCCGCCGGTCTCCTCGGTCAACCTTTTCATGGCCGAGTATCCGCTATAGCCGAAGCCCCCGTAGAAGCCCCGGTCGGCGATCAAGATCACGTAGACCAGCACATTCGATTTTTGCGCCGCGGCGATCGCGTCCTGGATCTTGTGGTTGCTGCCCTCGTCCTCGCCGTCGGTCAGCAGGATCATCGCCTTTCGCCCCGACTCCTGGTTGAGCTTGACGTTCGAGGCCAGGTAGACCGCATCGTAGAGCACCGTTCCTTTGGGATTTCCGATGGTGGGAACGGTTCCCCCGCCAGCTCCCGGAATGCCCGCCGCTCCATTCCCGCCGGCGGTGTTGATCTCCGCCTTGTTCATGGCCCGCGTCAGCAGCCGGGCGCTGTTGGTGAAGTCCTGCATCAGGTCCACGTCCACGTCGAAGGAGAGAAGAAACGCTTCATCCTTCTGGCGCAGCACGCGCTCCAGGAACTGGCTGCCCACCTCTTGCTCCAGCGGCAGCACGCGCTGCTGGCTACCCGAAGTGTCGAGCAGAATCCCCAGCGTCAGCGGTTGCTGGGTTTCAGCCATAAAGCTCTTCAGCTTCTGCGGTTCTTTGTCTTCCGTAATGGTGCAGTCGTCCTTGGTCAGGTGCGGAACCAGGTTCCCCGCTTTGTCCTTGACGGTAAAGAAAACGTCCACCAGATTGACCGAAAGCTTAAAGGTGGCCACCGATGGTTCCTCTGGCGGCGCCGGCGCGGTGCTCACCGGAGCCTCGTCCGGCGAGGGAGCGAGCTGCGCCCACGCAGCCGGCGTCAGGGCCGGCAGGCCAATCAGCAAAGCGGCAATTCCCGTTCGAACCTTCATCCTGGTCACTTAGACGGAATTCCAACCCCGTAGAGAGCATACCTGAACTCTTTCCCGGCTGGCAGGCAACCTGCGCGGCTCTGCCGCGTCTGATACTCTGACGGATGAAGCCCTTCTTACCGATGATTTTTGTCACTGGAGAATACCTGTGAAGCATGGTTTGACAGCAATGACGCTGGCGGCGCTTCTGAACTTGAGCCCGATTCTCAGTCCGGCGGCTCTGGCCCAACAGCAGCAACCCGCGGTGCCGGACGCTCCTACGCCCCAGGCGCGCCCGCCGCTGACTGGCCTGGACGGCAGTCCGATTACACCCGGCAAAGGCGAGGGAACCGAGCAAGAAGCAGCGCCCACTTCGTCCTCGACCGCTCCAGCACCCGCGCCCAGCAGCCAGCCGCCCTCTGCTCAGACCAAGGATGAGGTCCAGACCACGCCGCCCGAGTTGCCCCCGCCCGGAGAGGGAATGGCCGCTCTGGGGCGAATCCTCACCATTAACGTGAACTTCGTCGAAATCCCGGTAACCGTCAAGGATTCGAAGGCCAAGCTGGTGGCCGGCCTCACCTTCCGCGACTTCAAGGTCTTTGAGAACGATACGCGCATGCAGTTGCGTGTGTTCACCGTGGATCCCGCCCCGCTTTCCATCGCCTTTGTCATCGACCAGAGCCTGACCTCCGACGTGATGGCCAAGGTGAACAACTCCCTGGGCGCCATCCAGGGCGCACTCACCCCGTATGACGAAGTTGCTGTGTTTTCATACAGCAACGGATCCAAGGAATGGACCGGTTTCACCGGCGCTCAGACCAACCGCGTGCCCGCGGTGCTGGCCCTCGCCAAGGCGATCGGCAGCGAGGAGCTGGTTCCGGTCAACAGCGGTCCGCTTTCCGGCTGCAACATCCGCGAAAACGGCAATTGCGTCGACCCCAATCTGCAGCCCGGCCGCTCGACCGGCAGCGCCGCCGGCGTCATCACCATCCCCAAAGAGATTCACACCCTCAACGACGCCATTCTGACCGCGGCCAAGGAGCTGTCCACCCGCCCCAAGGGCCGCCGCCGCATTATCTACGTCATCTCTGACGGCAAGGAAAACGGCAGCAAGGCGACCTTCAAGGAGGTGCTGCGCTACCTTGAGACCAACGAAATCGCCGTCTATGGCACCGCCGTGGGTACCTCTGCCCTGTGGGGCGAGGGCTACGTGAGCCGCCTCCACCTGCCGTTTACCATGTACGACAACATTCTTTCCAAGTACACCCTGGCCACCGGCGGGACCCTGGACTCCGAGCGCGGCACGGACGGCATTGAGAAGAGCTACGCCAAGATCGCCGAAGAGGCGCGCACCCAGTACACGCTCGGCTATTACAGCAAGGAGCCGTTCATCGACGGCAAGTACCGCAAGATCGAGGTTCGCGTCGACCGGCCCGGCGTCGAGGTGATCGCCAAGACCGGCTATTACCCCTCCGGGCAGGATACCCACTAGCCCGTGACTTCCTCGGGAGGCGCCGCGGGCCTGGGGTTGCTGTCGGCAGCCAGCTGGGGCGGATCGGACTTTGTAGGCGGCGTGGGCGCGCGCCGCGCTCCCGCCCTGCTGGTGGTCGTCTCAGGCCACATCTTCTCCTTTCTCGTACTTCTGGCCGTCTGCTTGGGACTCCGGCTGGCCGTGCCTAGCCCACATTTCCTCCTCTATGCCGCTTTGGGCGGCTTCGAGGGCTCGCTGGCGCTGGCCGTCTTCTATCGCGCGCTGGCCATGGGAGCCATGGGACTGACCGCTGCCCTTACCGGCCTGCTCACCGCGCTGGTTCCGGTCACGTTTTCTCTTTTTCACGACGGCCTGCCCAGCCCGCTGATCGCCGTGGGACTGGTTATTGGCTTGGCCGCGATCTGGATGATTACTCACGCGCCCGCCGCCAAAGGTCCCGGAATGAAGGCCATGCCCACGCCGCCCGCCGCGCTCCTGCTGGGAATGCTGGCGGGGTGCGGTTTTGGCGCGCAGTTGATTCTCTTCAAGATGGCCAGCGGAGGCGGCATGTTGTGGGTGATGACCTCGGCTCGTGCCGCCGGCTCGCTGGCTATGATCCTGGTTCTCTTCGCCGTGCCGCCCAAAGCACCCTGGCGGGGCTTCTGGCTCACCGGCATCGCGGCCGGCGCGCTGGACACCGTCGGCAATCTTTTCTATCTCCAGGCCACCCGGTTTGGACGGCTGGATGTCTCCGCGCTGGTCTGCTCGCTCTACCCCGCGGGCACTATCCTGCTGGCCGCGCTGGTCTTGCGCGAGCGCCCCACTCGCCGCCAGATGGCCGGCATGGCGCTGGCCCTGGCTGCCGTCGTCCTGCTCAGCATTTGATGAGTTTTGGTCAGCGCGAAGGGTCTGCCGCCAGGCTTTGAACGCACAAAAGGCCTGTGCATTCGCACAGGCCTTCGAAGTGTCGCGGATCAACTCGCGCGGCTGCGGCAGGGGCAACCGGCTGGGCTTGAATCCCGGCCCCGGAGCCTTGCTGCCGGCAGCGTCCTACTTAGGCTCGATCGGGGCCGAACTCGGCGGCGCGGGAGCCGCATTCTGCTGCGCGGCCGGCGCGGGCGGAGTGGGATCGGCCACGCCCTTGATGCCCTCCTTGAAGCCCCTCAATGCCTCACCCAATCCCTTGCCCATCTCCGGCAACCGCTTGGTGCCGAACAGCAGCAACGCAACAACGGCGACCACCACAATGTGCCACGGCTGGAACTCCATCGCTCACCCTCCCCGCGCCGCATTGAGCTGAGGCGCTCGATCCATTGCTATTGTCGCACAAATGCGAGAGCCCCATCTGGCCGTCATTCTGAGCAAGGGTCGCCGCGGCAGCCGAAGCCGAAGGCCTGCCTTGAGCGAAGCCGAAGGGAACCTGCGCTTCGATTCCTCCGGCAAGAGATTCGGACGCCGCAACCCCCAATCCACCCCCGGCGGCGACCCTCAATTCACCTGCGCCGGCTTGCCCAGCCGCTCCGTCACCATGGCGTAGAAAGCGCCCAGATCCTCCTCTTCGCCCACCGTCAGCCTGCGGTAGACCTTCAGCAGCGGAAACAGCCTTGAGGCCCGCACCTCGACCGCTGGAACCGCTATCTCGCCGCCGGGATACTGGGTCATCTCCCAACTGCCCGCATAGCGCCGCCGCAGCACTTCGCCTAGGTAGCTGCCCCAGAGCCGTACCTCGAAGTCCAGGTCGAGCTCCGGGCTCTCGCCCACCAGCACCAGAATATCGTCCAGGCTGTCGATCGATTCCGAGGTAAAGTCCAGCTTCTGGTGGAACTCCCGGCGGGCCAGCTCCGCCGCCGCCCGCGCGTAGCCCTCCATCATCGCCCCCAGGTCGGGATAGGACGCCGATTCAAGCCGTTTGCGCAGGTCGCTTGCCACACTCCAGAGTACATCGCCCGGACGCTCGCTCCAGAGCGGAAAGATGGAACCGCCGCGCATCTTTGTGGCAGACTGAGAGCAGCACTGGAGGTTCCATGTTGAAGACCGTCAAGCTTCTCGTCCTGGCCGTCTTGGTGGCCCTTGCCGCCGGCCCCGCCCGCTCCGCCAGTCACGATATCTATCCCGATCCGGGGCAGGCCAAGGCCGACCTGGCCGCCGCTCTCACAACCGCCGCCCACACCCACAAGCGCATCCTGCTCGACTTTGGCGGCAACTGGTGCGGCGACTGCCAGGCACTCGACCTCTACTTCCACGACGCCGGGAATCTGCCTGTCCTGGAGGCCAACTTCGTCCTGGTCCATGTGAACGTAGGGCACATGGACGCCAATCTCGACCTCGCGGCGAAATACGAGATTCCTCTCCGCCGGGGCGTGCCGGCGCTGGCCGTCCTCGACGAAAAGGGCGCGCTGCTTTACAGCCAGAAGAGCGGCGAATTTGAAGCCATGCGCCGCATGGAGTCGTCGGAGGTGACCAAGTTTCTAGTCCAGTGGAGACCCGTCAAGCCCGGCTGCTCGGCGGTCATGGTGAACTGCTGAATCGATTCCAGGAACCCTGTACCTCGAAACCGATGCCTTGGTCCTGAGTTGCGGATCGGAGAGCGGCGGTTATGAACCAGTCTGCTGGCTGGCGGCCTGCCTGCGCGCTCGTGGCAGGTTGGCTTAGACTGGTAACAGGTGGAACGGAAGGTGACCTTATGAAAGTGATGCAAATGGCGGATCAGGTTCGCTATCCACAGATGTCCACGGCAGAGTTGCGCTCGACGTTTCTCGTCGACGATCTCTTCGCGCCGGGCCAGATTCAGCTGGTCTATGTCGATCTGGACCGCTCAGTCATAGGCTCGGTCGTGCCGTTGGATGCGGCGTTGATGCTGCCCTGCCCGGCGGAACTGCGAGCGAACTGGTTTACCGAGAGGCGTGAGCTTGGCGTTTTCAATATCGGCGGCGATGGGACCGTCGAGGTGGAGGGAGAGATCCACGCGCTGGGCAATCGCGATGCGCTTTACATCGGCAAGGGCGGGTACAGCATCTCTTTTTCGAGCGCGAATGCGAGCCGGCCGGCCGAGTTCTACCTGTTGAGTTATCCGGCCCACGCCGCTCATCCCACGGCGATTGTGAGCGCCCCGGACCGGATGCCGACCACGCTTGGCTCGCCCGCCACGGCCAATCTCCGCACCATCAACAAGCTCATTCACCTGGAAGGCGCAAGGAGCTGCCAACTGGTGATGGGTTTCACCGAGCTCGCGGAAGGCAGCGTGTGGAACACCATGCCGCCGCACACGCACATGCGCCGTTCTGAAATCTATCTCTACTTCGACGTTCCCGCCGATCAACGAGTCGTCCACCTGATGGGACCGGCCACGGAGACTCGTCATCTTGTGGTCGCCAACAAGCAGGTGGCCATCTCTCCCGGATGGTCGATCCACGCCGGCGTGGGCACCGCCAGCTACTCCTTCTGCTGGGGCATGGGCGGAGAGAATCAGGTCTACTCGGATATGGACGCGCTGCGTGTTGCCGATCTGCTGTAACGGGGGCAATCACGGCGGCGGAGCCGGGCAAGCAGACGCGACAAGGCAGACGCGGGGATCGGGTCGCCGAAGCGGCCCGATCCCCGCGGAGCCACCCCGCTAAGGAGCCTTGGTGCTGATGGTGTGCACGATGGCGATCTGAGTCTTGCCGTTATACTCCGACTTATTGGCGGTAACCGTCACAATGACGGATTCCTGCTTGCTCTTCTGGGCAGAGAGCACGGCGCTGTCGGCGCTGTCGTATACCGAAACCTCGCTGCCCAACTTGCTCTTGTAAAAGCTGACCACCTGGTCCTTGGAGTCCGGCGTAACAAAGACGGCGGAAACCCAGGAACCCGATGGCATGGTCATCCTTGCTCCGCCCTTGCCGGCCTCGGCGCCGGGATAGAGGTCCGTGCCCAGATCGGAGGCGCTGAATTTCTCCGAGGCGTTGGCGGTGAAGGTGCCGCCGGGGGTGCTCAAGGTGACGTGGGCGTTCTGGCCGGTGCCTGAAACGTGGAATGCGTGGGAAACCTTGTAGAGTACGTACCCGCCGATTCCCAATCCGACTATGCAAAGCCCCACAATTATGGTCACGATGATGAGAACAATCTTGAGCAAACTGCTGCCGGCCTTGGCTGGCGCAGCTCCGGGTTGAGCCGGCGCGGCCACGGGCTGAGCCGGTGCCGCCACGGGTTGACCCGGCGCAGCCACAGGTTGAGCCGGTGCCGCCACCGGGGTCCAGGCGCCCGTTGGCGCGCCGCATACGGCGCAGACTTGCTTGTCGGCGGATACTTCAGCTCCACATTTCGCACATAAGCTCGTCACAATGATCTCCTTCTCGTTGAATTCTCCTCCGGACCTCAAATCCTGCTTTCCGGGCTACGAGCCAATATACCTCAAGACACTCTGGCCGCGCCCGTGTTTTCCAGCAGTTGTCGACTCGATCCTTCTAGTCCCCCTCAGCCGGGGCGCACGGCGGAGCCGGGGGCCGGAGCGGCGAATGGCGCCGCACCCACAGATTGTCCAGCGCATAGTCGATGAACCGCGGCTGGAAGTGGGTAGGCTGGCCCATGAACCGGCAGGTTGTAACCACCTGATCGACGATGAACCGCGGCTGATAGGCGGCCAGTTCAAGTCCCTTGCTCTTGGTTATCTTGTCCACGATGAGGTCGTATAGCTCGCTGGGAGCCGTCAATCTCTGCCGGACGCACTCTTGCTCGAAGATGCGCTTGTACAGCTCGACGCTCGGCCCCGCCACCTCGATCTTGTAGGGAATGCGGCGCAGGAAGGCAGGGTCCATCAGGTCTTCGGGCTCCATGTTGGTGGAAAAGATCACCAACTCCTCGAAGGGTATGGTGAAGCCCTTGCCCGAATGCAGTTTGAGGTAATCGAAGCGATTCTCCAGCGGCACGATCCAACGGTTCAGCAGGGTCTTCGGGCTGACCAGCTGGCGGCCGAAGTCGTCAATGACAAAACAGCCGCCCAAGGCCTTCACATGCAGAGGAGCCTCGTAGAAGTTTGCCGAGGGATCGAAGCGGAGATCGAGCATCTCCAGCGTCAGTTCGCCGCCGGTGACCACAAAGGGCCGCCGGCAGGGAACCCAGCGCGCGTCGTATTCGTCGCGCCGGATAAAGGAGAGATTGTTGTCCTCGATCGAGGGGTCGGGGCTCAGCAGGGAGTGAAAGCTGGGGTCGTAGACGCGGATGATCTGGCCCTCGACCATGACCGCGTAAGGCACGTAGATCACGTCGGTAAATACGCCGGCAAAGCTGAGCGCAACCGAAGTTTTCCCATTGCCGGGCGGACCGTAGAGCAGTATGGCGCGGCCCGAGTTCAACGCCGGGCCGACGCTTTCCACAATGCTGTCCGCGAAGACCAGGTCGCCCAGGGACTTCCGCAAACGTTCGAAGGTCACGCGCTCGTTGGTAATCTTCTGCAGGTTCACCTGGGTGGCAAACTCCTCGAAGGGTGACCGGCGCGGGCCCGGTATAGCGCGTCTGTTCCAGGGCATCGACCGTCCAATGCCGTCCCTTCATCGGTGAACGCGTATTTCAAGTCCAGAGCGCTGCCGGAGTCCCGCGTTCCCAGGTTGCGCAGCAGTTGACGGTCGATGGCCATCCGCACCAGTTCGAGCACCAGGTCATAGGGCAGCTTGATGGCATCCACGGCCGCATTCCCCCGCCGCCAGCTTTGGGGCCGCGATCTTCGCCATCGCATCGGCCCAAACCGGTTCGAACCGCATGGGGCTGACGCAGTTAAGCCTCGAGCGTCCGCCGCGGCGGATGTCTCGTTATGCCGGAGCAGCCGGGCGATGGCCGCATCCTTGTCCGCGCGGGGAGATTGACCGGAAACGCGGTTCTCCGATAGAATTGTAGAGTTTGGCGATGCACCCCTTGGAGGGTGCGCGGGGCTATGCCGGCCGCACCGCCCGGTAACCGGGGCGTGTGCCAGGGCCGCCTCCCGATGCAGGACTCTCTGTATGCGCCCCGATGCAGCACGCTATCCCATCGCTGGGGTATCCGATTTTGAATGCGCCTCGTTGTGAGACCGGAGCGCTGGAGGGTTTGTTATGTACGCAGTGATTCGCACCGGCGGCAAGCAGTACCGGGTGGGCCTGGGCGACGTGGTCAAGGTGGAGAGCGTGGTTGCCGAGGACAACGCCGACAAGACCGTCGAATTCAACGACGTGCTGATGGTCAGCGGCGAGCCCGGATCGATGGCCAGGCCGTCCGCCGCCAAGGTGATTGCCGAGGTGGTTGGCGATGGGCGCGGCGACAAGATACTGGTCTTCCACATGAAGCGGAAGAAGCAGTACAAGAAGCTGCAAGGACACCGGCAAAACTTTACCGAGGTGCGCATCAAGGCCATCCAGGCCGAAGGCGTCACCTATACCGCCGCCCAGTAGGCAGCGCGACAGATTCAGAAGGAGTAAAGGCAATGGCACATAAGAAAGGTGGAGGCAGCTCCACAAACGGACGCGACTCGAATGCCCAGCGGCTGGGCGTGAAGGCCTTTGCCGGCCAACTGATTACCGGCGGCTCGATCATCATGCGCCAGCGCGGCACGCGCATCAAGCCCGGCGTCAACGTGGGCATCGGCTCCGACGACACGCTCTTCGCCAAGGTCACAGGCTGGGTGACGTTTTCCGACCACGGCAGGCGCGGGCGCTTTGCCTCCATCGAGCCGGTTGCAACCGAGTAGGGAGTCTCAGATTCAAAATCGAAAGGCCGCGGCGTCCCCGCGGCCTTTTCTCTTGTGCGCGTGAAGCGGCGTGCGCGGTCTAAATCTCCGACTTGCGACCCTTCATGTTCCTGGGCATCACCCGGTCCACCACGTTCTCCACGTCGGTCAGCAAAGAGTTGTTGACCGGCTGCCGCAGGGCAATCTGGGTTCCCGTGTGGCCGAGGGCGGTGGCAATCTCGTTCCATCGGTAGATGGTGGAGTTCACAGGCAGAAGCATCGGCTTGCGGGCCGGCTCGGGGAGAGCAGCATAGGCAACCCAGAGTCCCAACACAACCAAAATCAGCGATTCATAGACGAACTGCACATTGTCGGTCAAAGACGAGTGGGAGGTGGCGGCGAGGATAAAGTCGGCGGTGGACATCACGCCGAAGCCCAGAGCGATCCCAAAGGCCAGATCGCGGACCGAAAGGCGGAACGCATTCATGGTCAAGCAGAGAAAGGCCAGCAGGCACAGCTCCAGGATGCTCACCGCACGCATCAATCTGTAACCTATATCGGGAATGACCAGGATGCTCAAGTGCAAAAAGGAGATGGTGGAGAAGCTGGCGATCGCCGAGGCCAGAAACACCCAGCGAAAAACCACGATCCCCAGTCTCATCAAACCGGGCAGCGCCGAAAGCGCGGACCGGAAGACCTCCATGCAGACGAAGTACAGCAACACGGCGCTGGCTATGTAAACCGCCCAATAGAGGAAGAAGTAGACAGCGATGCTGGTTCGCCCGGATCCGAGCAGCCCCCCGTTGAGCAGAAACGCTAACTGCACAGGCGTTGACGCCACACGCAAAACGAGGTAGGCTCCCATGGCTGGAAAGCGGCGATGCAGCTTATTCTTCCAAAACAGGAAGCCGAGCACAGCCCAAAGCAGAACCTCAAGCGCGCTCATCAGGGACATTTCAAGCTGCGAAGACATAACCACCCCAGGGCACTCAGAGAACAATCCTAGCATAGCGCCGAATCTGCCGCCGCTCAATAGAAAAGCGACCTTGCCTTATGGCTCTTTCGTGTCATTTCGGCACTCTTAGTTAGCCGGCAGGCTAGACGACACCGGGGCAGGTGGGTATTCCAGGTGCGCAGACCGGTCCGGGCAGAGTATCTGGACGCGGCAAGGGACCGGTGGCCGATTGGTGACTGGGGATAATGGAGGTGGAGGGAGCAACGGCTGCGGCGACGCCGGCAAAGACCATGGTGAGCGCGAAGATACGGATTGCGAGTTTCATCGTTGGTAACCCCTCGTGGAACTGAATTGGCGGGAAGCTGGTCTTCCTACTACTTAAGATGATACGATATAAACCATTCTAAGTCTAGTTCTATCATATAGATACACAACTGGTAATTGTTTTGGTTACCATGGTAACAGTGGCCCATTGTTCTTCCTCCCCCGTAACTCTATATTTCCGTGATACTTGCCGTGCTATGGTCCATGCCGCATCCCGGCCAGCCGCAAATCTGAGTTGTTGCCCGGCACATTCGCATTCCGATCATCGGGACCGCCGGGACCGCATCTGAGATGCCTATTCCGGGAGCCGCCGGGCGCCGTTTCCCACCGCCCCAGGCGTCCTGCCCGCGTGCTAAAATAGAGTTAGGCAAATTCGCATAAAGCCCCCGTCATTCAAGCGGTTAGTCCTCGCATCCCAGCCCGGAAAGGCGTTCCGGGAACCGCGCTCGGCATGGGGCTCGCAAGCGAAAGCCCAGCGAACGGAATCCTATGGCGACTAGAGTGCCGGATCAGGACCCCATCCCCGAGGGGAAGAGGAATGGTGTTGTTGACGAAGTCTATCCCCCGGACCTTGGCAGACCGTGGCCCGAGCAGCGGAATGCCCAGCCACCTATATTTGACGGCGAAAGCTATACCGGCGAAAACATCAAGGTTCTGGAAGGGCTGGAGGCGGTGCGCCTCCGCCCGGCCATGTACATCGGCTCGACCGGCGAGATGGGACTGCACCATCTGGTCTACGAGGTGGTGGACAACTCCGTGGACGAGGCCCTGGCCGGCTACTGCAAGAAGATCGACGTCGTCATCCACGTGGACAACTCGATCACGGTGACCGACGACGGCCGGGGCATTCCGGTGGACATGATGGCGCTGCCCAACGGCCAGATGATGCCCGCCGTGCAGGTGGTGCTGACCAAGCTGCACGCCGGCGGCAAGTTCGACGCCTCCACCTACAAGGTGAGCGGCGGCCTGCACGGGGTGGGCGTGAGCTGCGTCAACGCGCTCTCGCAGGAGTTCAACGTCGAGATCTGGCGCGACGGCCACACCTGGGAAATGGACTTCGGTTGCGGCCTTCCCACCAGCGAACTGCGCCAGGCGGGAACCAGCAAGAGGCGCGGCACCAAGGTCCACTTTCTGCCCGACAAGAGCATCATGATCGCCACCGAGTTCAACTACGACACGCTTGCCCAGCGGCTGCGGGAGATGGCCTTTCTGAACAAGGGCCTGGAAATCACGCTCACCGACGAGCGCACGGCCGACCCCAAGACCGGCGAAGCACGGCGCGCTGAATTCAAATACGCGGGCGGCATCGCCGAGTTTGTCAAGCATCTGAACCGCGGCAAGCAGGTGCTGCACGAGAAGCCTATCATCATGGAAGCTTCTCGCGATAACGTAGAGATCGAGATTGCCCTGCAGTACAACGACAGCTACTCGGAGACTGTCTTCAGCTTCGCCAACAACATCAACACCGTGGACGGCGGCTCGCACCTCTCCGGCTTCCGCACCGCGCTCACCCGCACCATCAACGCCATCGGCCAGCAGCTCGGCCTCTTCAAGGACATGAAGGAAAACCTGAGCGGCGACGACGTGCGCGAGGGCCTGGTGGCCGTGGTCAGCGTCAAGCTGTCGCAGCCGCAGTTCGAAGGCCAGACCAAGGGCAAGCTCAACTCCGACATCGCCGGCACGGTGCAGGCTTTTGTCAACGAGCGGCTGGGCATGTTCCTGGAGCAGAATCCGCCCATTGCCAAGCGCATCATCAACAAGGCCATCGAGGCAGCGCGCGCCCGCGAGGCGGCCCGCAAGGCCCGCGACCTGACCCGCCGCAAGGGCGCTTTGGACGGCGGCGGCCTGCCCGGAAAGCTGGCCGACTGCAGCGAGCGCAACCCCGACCGCTGCGAGCTCTATCTGGTGGAGGGCGAGAGTGCCGGCGGCACCGCCAAGCAGGGCCGCGATCGGCGTTTCCAGGCCATTCTGCCCCTCAAGGGCAAGATTCTCAATGTCGAAAAGGCCCGCTACGACAAGATGCTGGGCCACGAGGAGATCCGCGCCATGATTACCGCGCTGGGCTGCGGCATCGGCAAGGACGACTTCGACGCCACCAAGATTCGCTACGGCAAGATCATCCTGATGACCGACGCCGACGTGGACGGCTCGCACATCCGCACCCTGCTGCTCACCTTCTTCTTCCGCCACATGACGGAGCTGATCAAGCGCGACAACATCTACATTGCGCAGCCGCCGCTGTTCAAGATCAAGAAGGGCCGCTTCGAGCAGTACATCAAGGACGAGCGCGAGTTTGTGAAAGTGATGGTCAACCGCGCGTCGGAAGGAATGATCGTCCGTCACGGCGAGGCAGCCAGCCGCATCCAGGGCGCCGATCTGACCCGCTTCATGGGCATCCTGGACGAGTACCTGGGCTTCGTCGAAAGGGTAGACAAGCGCATCCGCAATGAACGATTGACGGAGCTGCTGGCGCGCGCCGAGCTGGTTCATCGCGCCGACTTCGCCTCCCAGGCCGAAAGCGACGTTCCGCCCAAGCTGGCCCTGCTTCATAAACAGTTGACAGAGCTGACCGTCGATTTTCAGTTCAAGGCCGTCGGCGATCCGGTCGAGGACGAGGAGCACCACACCTGGTCGATCGGGTTGACCGATGCGCAGGGCGCCGAACGCCGCATCGACTGGACCCTGGCCTCCAGCCCCGAGTTCCGGCAGATGATGTCCAAGTATTCGCTTATCAAAGAGTTCCTGGAGCCGCCGTTCCTCGTCGAGTACGCCGCCAAAGCCGGCGCAGCCGAGAGCGGTCCGGAGGAGGCCGAGGTCACGGAAGGCGACGGCGCCGAAGCGCAGGCTGAATCCAAGGCCGCCCGCCGCGCTGCCCGCATCCTCCGCGAGCCGGTCGAGAAGCTGACCGCGCGCGAGCTCTTCACTTACATCGTCGAACAGGGCAAGAAGGATTACTCCGTCCAGCGCTACAAGGGCCTGGGCGAGATGAGCGACTCGCAGCTTTGGGAGACCACCATGGACCCCGAGCGGCGCACCCTACTTCAGGTCAAGCTGGAAGACATTGCCGAAACCGAAGCCATCTTCACCACCCTCATGGGCGAAGACGTGGAGGCCCGCCGCAAGTTCATCGAGGACAACGCGCTGGACGTGAAGAACCTGGACATATAAGGGTCCGTTCACGCGGCCAAGGTGGTGTCCTATCTGCTCAAGAGCTGATTGAATCGGCGCTGCGGCTGGACCGATTAATGCACCAAGACTGGTGAAATCCACAGGTTTTGCCGCTTTTTGCACTTGCTTCCACAGATTGAACCGGCCTACTCTCGCCATCAGTTGGTGATCGCGCAGGGAATCGGAAACGCAGTTCCGGTCTGGCAGGACGATGCGAATTTGATTGAACTTGGCAGTTCATGGCCGGCAAAACCGGCGAGTGGAAGGCCGGGATCACATTGAGAGTGCATCCAGGGTCGGGGTGGAATGTGCAAGACCCGGTTGGACTTGAAGATTCATCCGCTGGCCTAGCCAGAGGATGCAAAGTTCGAGTCAAAGCGGAGAGTCATCATCGACCCAGCCGTAGATGCAGGACTCGGGGCAACCTGGGGACGCATGGACGGCGCGGCCGGAAGGTGCGAGATTCGAGGAAACTCGAAGACCACATCCGATGGTGCGGCGGACGGAGCGAGGATTGGGGGCGACCCCGGCACTCACCGTCAACCGAGCCGGAAGGTGCAGGATTCGAGGCGGCTCGGAGACCCCATCTGAAGGCGCGGCGGACGGAGCGAGGATCGGGGGCAACCCCGGCACTCACAGTCAGCCGAGCTGGAAGGTGCAGGATTCGAGGCGGCTCGGAAACCCCATCTGAAGGCGCGGCGGACGGAGCGAGGATTGGGGGCAACCCCGGCACTCACCGTCAACTGAGCTGGAGGGTGCGGGATTCGAGGCGACTCGGAGTTCCACTCTAAGGCTGAACGGGACGATGCATGGTTCGAGTAACCTGCGAGTTCATTGCTTTGAAGACGCCAGAGGCTCCGGTCTCTGGCGTCTTCGCGTTTGGCCGGCCCAGCGCCCAGGTTTCCTTCCTTGCAGGGCGCCTTCTTCCTCAGGAACATGCCGGCTTATCACGGCGCCATAAGGGCTGCCGATAGAGGATTCACCGCAACTCGACTGCGGCTTTCGCGTCTATGCTGGTGCCGGTGTTTGCAAACACACACCGGGTCCGCCAGTTTTTGCAGCTCCCACGCTGCAATGGGACGGCCGATCGTGAGGAAGATATGATCAGGCGCCATGTTCCTTCCGGATTGCCCTCCTGGCAGTCCGCTGCCCTTCTTGCTTTTGTTGCCGCGGCATGCATCCTTCAAACGGGCTGCGGCGGTGGTTCTTCCGGTTCGAGCGCCGCTCCCAGCAATCCGGTGGTTGCAAGCATCGCTGTGACGCCGTCTTCGCCGACCATCGCCGCCAACGCGACCGAGCAGTTCGCGGCCACCGCGAAAGACAGCAGCGGCAATACCATTGGAGGCGTGACCTTCACCTGGGCCAGCAGCGCCGCTGGTGTCGCGACCATCAACTCGTCGGGCCTGGCTACCGGCGTCGCGGTGGGCACCACGCAGATCACCGCGTCAGCCCAGGGCGTAACGAGCCCAGGAGATACTCTGACCGTCACGCCCGTCATTGCCACCATCGCTGTGACGCCGTCTTCGCCGACCATCACAGCCAACGCGACGGAGCAGTTCACGGCCACCGCGAAAGACAGCAGCGGCAACACCATAGGCGGCGTGACCTTCACCTGGGCCAGCAGCGCCGCCGGTGTCGCGACCATCAACTCAGCGACCGGCCTGGCCACCGGCGTGTCGGCGGGAACAGCGCAGATCACCGCCGCAGCCCAGGGCGTAACCAGCGCGCCCGATACGCTGACGGTTACAGCGACTGCGGTCGCAACCAGCATCTCTTTCAGCGCCCTAGCCGCTGTGAACGATCTGGGCCTGCCGCTCTCCGCCGTGACTGTCTCCGTCCTCGACCAATCCGGCAATCTGGACAGCGCAGCCACAGGCAGCGTCACCGTGGCGCTGGGCGCGAATCCGGCCGCGGCCACGCTCTCCGGAACGCTTCAGGAAACTGTGACCAGCGGCAAGGCCACATTCTCGAATCTCGTTCTGGATTTTCCCGGCGCGGGTTATACGCTGACCGCATCCTATTCCGGGGTTCCCACCATAACCTCCGCTGCCTTCACGGTTCTGGCGAGCCACTCGAATCTGCTATCGGTCAACCCCGAGACAACAACGCCCACCGACTGGACGTGGACGCACACCGGCGCCAGCTTCCCGGTCACGGCTTCGACCACCGGGGATCTTGTCTTATCCACCCTCGTATCGCAGCTTGACAACCAGGCTCCAGTTCCCTGGGCGCAGCAGCCGCAAGACACGCTCGCCTACTCCAATCTCGCCAGCGCGCCCTACACGGTGGAAGTCTCCGCGCAGGATACGACCGGCGCGACCCAGGTCTCGACGTTGACCTGGGTGGATTGCGCCAACACCGATACGGCGACCAGCCAGCCCATGGCGCCAACCGCTTCGACTTGCGCCAACCTGACGCTTCCGGAGAGCGGTTCGGCGGACAAGTTCTCGGGCTTTGCGGACCCCACCATGCGCAAGGATCCAGCCACGGGCCTCGTCTGGCTCGGCTACTCCTGGCCGCATGTTTGGAATCCGGGTGTCGGCAATGGAACCGATGTGGTCGATCTTCACGTTACCTATAGCTCCGACAATGGAGTTACATGGAATACTCCCACCGATCTTTGGGTATCCCAGCAAACCACAGACCCATCGAACGGCGATACCGCGTATACGTCCAACGAGGTTCTGAGCATCCTGCCGGGGCAGGTGAACGGGCAGACCGGGGAGACCTGGTTCAGCGCGCATCTGAACTACTACGTCGACCAGGGGAGCACGATCATCGACTCCCTGGTGCCGCACAGCACCATGGTCCTGAACTGGGCTTCAACTCCCACGGGGCTGGGCAGCGCGCCGGCTTCGCAAACGGTGCGCTTTGCGGCCGCGGGGCTGTCGGCGGGAATTCCGTACGACGTGAATCTCACCACTGTGGATCCCTCCCTCGCCAACTGCCAGCAGTGGGCGGAGCCGGCGCTGTACATGAAGAGCGGCAATCTCTACATGGTGCTCATGTGCAAATACGGCACGTCGCCGGCCCAAATGCTGCCCGGGCACAACTTCTACGGCGTCTTTGAAACCACTCCCAACCTCGCTGTGACGCCTTCCTTGTGGACGTGGCAATACAACGGCCAGCTTGCGGGAACCGCGGACGCCGCGCTGCTTGAGGGGCATCAGTTCTTCTACGAACTGGACCTGGCCACTCGCGCCGACGGCAGCATTGTGGCCATCGTTTCGCCGGCCGACGATCTGCCCAACCCCAGCGATCCCACAACCGCCATCCAGTACACCTATGGCTGCCAGGCGCTGCTGGTGAAGGGCCTCGACAAAGGCAACATCGGCATGGCCCTGGACGCCAACGGCCAGCTCGAAGTGCTGGCCAGCATTACCGCATCCGATCTTGGCCCGGCCAACGGCGACGCCGACTCAGGGGCCTGCACCTACGAGCCCCAGGCGAGCAATGGAATCGTCTTTGTGCGCGTGTACAGCCCCGATACGCGCTTCCCGAGCACGGGATACTGGGTGGGCCTGTTCAATACTTATGTCATGCCGTGAGCGGCATCTCTGGGAGGGCGGGGCGGAAGAGAAAGGCCAAACCAGTTCCCGATGAAGATGTACCCGCCGAGCTCGCCCTCACCTCCGAGGACTTCGAGCGCATCGGCCGCGATCCCGTCTATTCCCTCGCGCCGGTCCAGTAAACATGCCCAAGAAGATCTTCTGGAATGGCGAGGCGAAGGGCTAACTCCACGCCATCGCTCAGCCCACAGCCATTGGCATCAGGCACGTCGTGCCACTGTCAGTGATGCGGTGCGGGCGTTTTAGATTTTGGCCGAGGCCTCTTCGCTGACCGGGTATTCTTCCTCAAGAAAGACGGGCGGGAGAACGACTTTGGTCCATTGGATGCGAATATCTTCAGTGGTGTGGAACATGGCTCTCTTCATTGCGGCGCGTCTCCGGGTCCGCATCCCGGCAAGTGAAACAGACCAGGAAAGCGAGATCGAACGCCCTGTTCAAGGCTTGTCCGCGGGGAAGCGGGCAAGGCCATCTTTGATATGGGCCTTTCGATTGGCCTGGCTATGGATTCTGGATTGGGGTTGCTGGGCCGGTCGCGGGCATGTCGACTGGGAGGTCCGCAACCAGTCTCTCCATCGCAATGAAATGAGCCGTGGCGTCAATGAGCTTCTTCAGATCCTGGAGATCCTTACCAACCCACCTGCACTCATAATGAGTTTGATCATTGCCCAGCCAAGCGGCGCGTGACGATACGACTCCGAGCTTGTCCCCGGGCAAAAACTCCTTTATGACAGACGCAAGCTGTTTTTGCTTTATTGCTTCCGCCTGCTGAGGGTTGAGAAGGATTGCGTAATCCTTGACCAAGAACTCAAGGGCCTTGCGGAAGCCAGGACCGGCAACCTCGGTCAATCCATAGCCCTCTGCGGCGCTCGATTGGGCATAAACTTCAATGAAGCTGGGGGACAGTTCCGAGACCGCCGCGTCGAACCTGGGCCGAGGAGGCGCGACGGGAACACATTGCTCCAACGTGAAACATTGCAGGCTGCCTTGCGACGCTCCCCTGTCCCGCTTGTATAGGGCAGTAAAATGCCTCCTGCACCGCATATTTGTGCAGCGGAAGTAAACTTCTGTCCAGTCAAACGCTACTGCAAACGGCGCCCCCGTAAGATACTCAGGTTCAATTGTTATGTGACAGACGGGACACTCATTCGGCATTTCGTTAAGGCTAACGGTCGCATTGCCGGCAGCTGACGGATTTGCGGCCGTCTTGATCAGTGTGACACTCACAGTGGGCATAGACTGACTGGCACCTCTTATGCGTCCGCTCGCGCAATGGAGTCCAACATTGATTTTACTGCCGGGCAGGCAGATTGCTGGTCAGCTCCGGCGGCGGCACGGCGGCCAGCACTTCCGTCGCGGCGGGCAGCGGCGCGGGCAGCGGGCTTTCCAGCGCCAGCGCCAGCACCTCGTCCATCTGATCCACGAAGTGCAGCTTGATGGACTTCTTGATATTGTCCGGCAGCTCGGCGATCTCCTTCTCGTTGGCGCGCGGCAGGATGACCTCGAAGATGCCGGCGCGGAGCGCGGCCAGCAGCTTTTCCTTCAATCCGCCGATGGCCAGCACCTTGCCGCGCAGCGTGATCTCGCCGGTCATGGCGATGTCGCGGCGGACGGGAATCTTGGCCAGCGCGCTCGCCAGAGCGGTGGCCATGGTGATGCCGGCCGAGGGGCCGTCCTTGGGAATCGCGCCCTCGGGAACGTGCAGGTGCAGGTCCACGTTGCGATAGAACTCGCGGGTAAGCCCCAGCGCCTGCGCGCGGCCGCGAATATAGCTGAGGGCGGCCTGCGCCGACTCCTGCATAACGTCGCCCAACTGGCCGGTGATGGTGAGCTTGCCCTTGCCGTCCAGCACCTGCACTTCCGTGGTCAGGATGCTGCCGCCCACCTCGGTCCAGGCCAGGCCGGTGACCAGGCCGATCTCGCTCTTTTCGTGCACCTCGGAATCGCGGAACTTGGCCACGCCCAGAAACTCGTGGATATTCGCGGCGGAGAGTTCTTCCTTGTGCTTGCCGCCGCCTTTGACCACCTTGCGGGCTACCTTGCGGCAGACGTTGCCGATCTCGCGCTCCAGGTTGCGCACGCCCGCCTCGCGCGTGTAGTAGCGGATGATCTCCAGAATGGCATCGTCGCCGAAGACGAGATTCTTCTCGCTAAGGCCGGTCTGTTCGCGCTGCTTCCTGACCAGGTACTGGCGGGCGATCTCCAGCTTTTCCTGCTCGGTGTAGCCTTGCAGGCGCAGAACCTCCATGCGATCCTGGAGCGCGGCGGGAACCGTGTGCAGCACATTGGCCGTGGCCACAAAAAGCACCTGCGAGAGGTCGTAATCCACGTCCAGATAGTGGTCCTGGAAGGTGACGTTCTGCTCCGGGTCCAGCACTTCAAGCAGCGCCGAGGCCGGGTCGCCGCGGAAGTCCGAGGCCATCTTGTCTACCTCGTCCAGCAGGAAGACCGGATTGCGCGTGCCGGCCCGCTTCATGTGCTGAATGATCTGCCCCGGCAGCGCGCCGATGTAGGTGCGGCGATGGCCGCGAATCTCGGCCTCGTCGCGCACCCCGCCCAGCGAGAGCCGGACGAATTTGCGCCCGGTGGCCCTGGCGATCGACATGCCCAGCGAGGTCTTGCCCACCCCCGGAGGCCCGACGAAGCACAGGATGGAGCCCTTGGGATTCTTGACCAACTGGCGGACGGCAAGAAACTCCAGAATGCGCTCCTTGATCTTCTCCAGGCCGTAGTGGTCGGTGTTGAGCACCTTCTCCGCGTAGTCGATGGAGCGGGTCTCCTTGGAGCGCTTCTTCCAGGGCACGGCCAGCAGCCAGTCGATGTAGTTGCGGCTCACGGTGGACTCGGCCGACATGGGCGGCATGGCCTCCAGCTTTTTCAGCTCCTGGATGGCTTTATCGAGCACGTCCTTGGGCATTCCGGCGGCCTCGATCTTCTTGCGCAGCTCGTCGAACTCGCTCTTCTCGCCGCGGCCCAGCTCCTTTTGAATGGCCTTGATCTTCTCGTTGAGGTAGAACTCTTTCTGCGCGCGCTCCATCTGCCGCTTGACGCGGGACTGAATATTGCGGTCGAGGTCCAGCTTCTCGATCTCCACGTCCAGAACGTCGGCGATGCGCGCCAGCCGGGTGGCGGGATCGAAGATGGCCAGCAGCTCCTGCTTCTCCTCGATGCCCAGTTGCAGGTTGGCGGCGATGGTGTCGCTCAGCTTGGCAGGCTCGTCCATGCGCACGGTGGCGATGATGGTCTCGTAGTTGAGCGACTGCTGCAGCTTGACGTACTGTTCGAAGAGGCCGGTCACGCGCGTCATGAGCTGGCTCACGGCCGTGGTCATCTCGAAGTCGGTCCTGCCGGTGCGCACCGTGGCCACAAAGAAGCCGTCGCGGTCGCTCACCTCGGTGGATTTGGCGCGCTCCACGCCTTCCACCAGCACCTTGATATTGCCGTCGGGCATCTTGACGCTCTGCACGATATTGCAGATCGCGCCTACCTGGTAGATTTCCTTGGCCTTGGGCTCGTCCACCGCAGCGTCGTGCTGGGTGGCGAGAAAGATCTTGCGGTCGCCGTTGAGCGCTTCTTCAAGGGCTCTCACGCTGGACTCGCGGCCCACCACGAAGGGCGTCATCATATAGGGGAAGATCACCATGTCCCGGATGGGCATCATGGGCAGCTTGCGCGCCTCGGTCCTTTCGCGGGATGCGGTCATAGATTCCCCACGGGATTCCGCTGATCGGAAATCAACAAATCGGCGATACGAGCCAGCCGCTCCGCGGGATCGAAGATTGCCAGAAGCTCTTGCTTTTCCTCGACGCCCAGTTGCAGATTGGCGGCAACGGTGTCGCTCAGTCTGGCCGGCTCGTCCATGCGCACGCTGGCGATGATGGCATCGCGGTTAGGCAACTGCTGGAGTTTGAGGTATTGCTCGAAGAGTCCGGTGACGCGCTGCATGAGCTGCACGATATCCGGACTCATAACAGGAGTTGTGACGACTGGGCGGACTGTTGCCAAATAGAAACCGTTACTGAGGCTTACTTCGATAGACTCGGCACGTTCCAGGCCTTTTACAAGCACCTTATAGGCACCCTTATAGTCACCGTCAGGCATCTTGACGCTCTGCACGATATTGCAGATCGAGCCGACCTGGTAGATCTCCTTGGCCTTGGGCTCGTCCACTGAGGCGTCGTGCTGGGTGGCGAGGAATATCTTGCGGTCGCCGTTGAGCGCTTCTTCAAGGGCTCTCACGCTGAACTCGCGGCCCACCACGAAGGGCGTCATCATATAGGGAAAGACCACCATGTCCCGGATGGGCATCATGGGCAGCTTGCGCGCCTCGGTTCTTTCGCGGGATGCGGTCATAGGTTCCCCAGTGGAGTTGGACGCGCAGAACCAGCTCCCGTTTCGGAGACGGTCCTACTGCTCATGTTGCGATTGTACAGCGGAACGGTTTGCGGCGAGGCGTTCAGGGCGTATGATCCCAGGTTCCATACGCAACGATCCTCTGCGGGATGCCGCCCGCGCGGCCGCTCACCCCGCCCCCGGCAGGTTCGCCGGAATCTCGATGGAGACCAGCGTGCCCCGCCCAGGATTGCTGACCACGTCGAACCGCGCCTGGTTGCCGTAGAGCACCTCCAGCCGCTCCTGCACGTTCTTCATGCCGATGCCCGCGCCGGCGCGGCCGAGCGCCGAGGGCGGCTTGTTGCCCATGCCCACGCCATCGTCGGCCACTTCAATCAGCACACGTTCGCCATCGAGGCGGCTGCGCAGGGTCACCGTGCCGCCGTGCAGGCGCGGCTCCAGGCCGTGCTTGATGCTGTTTTCAATCAGCGGCTGCAGCAGGATGCTGGGCACCAGAACGCCCAGGGTGCGCGGATCGATCTCCTTCTCCACCTTCAGCTTGCCGGCGCCGAAGCGCACCACTTCGATGTCCAGGTAATCGTCGGTGAAGCTGAGCTCCTCGCTCAGCGGGACGTAGGTATCGTGGTCCTTGAGCAGCGCGCGCAGGATGTTGGCCAGCTTGACGGTCATCTCCCGCGCCATCTCGGGATTCATGCGCACCAGCGAGGCGATGGAGTTGAGCGTATTGAAGAGGAAGTGGGGGTTGATCTGCCGCTGCAAGGCGTCGAGGCGGGCCTCGAGCAGCAACCGCTTCTGTTCTTCGAGCTTGAGTTCGATGCGCAGGGTATTCCACACCTTGAGCGCGATGCCCACCAGGATGGGCGCGCTCAGCCAAACCGCCGCCCGCAGCCACCACTGGCTGGGGAGCAGAGCAAACAGCCGGTGCGGAAAGGCGTGAGCTGTCCAGTCCCTGCACGCCTCCGCTGCCACAATCAGAAACAGCATGAGGAACTGGCGATCGATGCGCGGCTGGCGCAGGTTGCGGCGCACCCAGCGGTAGAGGCTCAAGTCGATGAACGGCGTGAACGACCAGATCTCCTCCATGCCGACAAAGCGGCCCAGCAGGCCGGCCGCCAGGCCCAATGCTGCATCGAACGGCAGGGCCAGATACTCATGGTGAAAGACCGCGGGCACCGACAGCGCCACTCCGCCCATCACGGCCCAGGTTGGCCCCAGCAGCAAGCCCAGCAGAATGACGGTTTCAAAAGAGATGTCGGCGGCCAGAAAGTTGGGCACCGCGGTCCGCACCCAAACCCCCAGCGTCAGCGGAACCACAATGAACGCCAGCAATGCCAGGGTCTGGCGCGAACTGCGCTTCTCAGCAAAGAACAGCCGCCGGAAAGTGGTCACCCGCGCCAGCACGCTGGCCACCGAGGCAACCACGCCCAGCTTGACCAGCAGCGTAATCAGAATGAGATTGTCGGTCACCCCACCAATGTATCGCGCCATGGACCAGGGCAGCCAATGCGCGGCCACTTGCTCTCCCGTTTGGGCGCGTTTTCCTGAAGCTCCGGGTTGGCCGGGACGGCTGCCGAAGTCCCATCCCGGTTCGCTGTCGTCCGGCCCCCGACTCTGCTATCCTCAAGTGGAACGCCACCGGCTGTGTTCACGCGAGCCCCAATCTCCTCCGCCCATTTCCTCCCGCGCCCGCGGGCTGCCGCGCCTTCGCTGCCGGCGCTGGCTTCGTTCCTGGCGCTGAGTTTTGTGGCGCTGGCCTGCGGCTGCGCTCGACTTCACCCGCAACCGCATGAGACGGTGTACGTCTCCGCCCGCCAGATGTACCTCCACGACCGGGTAGCCGCCGTCTCCAATCGCGTGGCCGAGGTGGTGAACGGGCAGCCGCTCGAAGTTCTCGAACGCGGCCGGCGATTTCTCAAGGTCAAGACCCAGAAGAACGAGATCGGCTGGATTGAAGAGCGCGCGGTCATAGACGCCAAGACCAGCGATGCGTTCGTCCAGCTTGCCGCCCGGCACAAACAGGATCCCGTGGTCGCCACCGGCACCGTCCGCGACGACATTTATCTGCACGTCCTCCCCGGCCGCGATACGGAGCACTTCTATCTGCTGGGGGCGAACGCCAAGGTGCAGCTTCTGGCTCGCGCCTCGGTTCCCAAGACGGCTGCGCCCAGCGTCGGATCGCCCGCCAAGCGAACGGCCCCGAAACCGCCCGTGTCCGGCGGCAATTCATCCCCGGCGTCCGCTTCGGCGAAGGCGCTCACGTCCGCTCCCGGCGCGAAGCCGTCCCTTTCGGCCTCGTCCGGCGCGGCGCCGGGTCGCACTCCGTCTGTTACTCCGGCTGTTGTCGAGCCCCCGGAGATCATGGAGGATTGGTGGCTGGTCCGCGACGCCCAGGGCCGCGCCGGCTGGCTGCTCTCCGGCCGCGTCGATGTGGATGTGCCGGACGCGATCGGGGTCTACGCCGAAGGCCAGCGGATCGTGGGCGCTTACATTCTGACCAAAGTCGCCGATCCCGATTCCGACGCCCCCGGCAACGAGGTTCCCGAGTACGTGACCGTGCTCAGCCCGCCAAAGTCCGGCCTGGCGTTCGACTTCGACCAGGTGCGCGTATTCACCTGGAGCCTCAAGCGCCATCGCTATGAAACGGCCTTTCGGCTGCACCCGATCCAAGGCTATCTGCCCATCCGCACGGGATTCCAGCTCGGCCCCGGCGGCAGCAACTTGCCCACCTTCAGCTTCCAGATCGCCAACGGCGAGAATCTTACCGCCGATCCGGCCACCGGCGTCACCCGCCCAGCCTCGCTGCGCACCATCAACTACGTAATGTTCGATACCATCGTCAAGCGCGCCGGCCCTGACTTGGGGCCGATTCCCGTGGGCCATCTGGAAGGCGAGAAGCCCAAGGCGGCCAAGCCTGGGAAGCAGAATCGCAAATAGGATCGTCTGAGTTGGGCGCGGCAATACTTATCGCAACGCTCGTACCGCGCAATGCAAGGCTGCGGTTTACATGGCGCGCTGCTTCCAGAGGTAATCGACGCATCGAGAACGGCAGCCTGAGGCGGGATTCGAGCATTTGCAGTTTTTCAGTCTGCCGAAGCCCTATCGAGCGCCCGCCCTGACGGATGGACCGATACCTCCCGTTTCAGCCGCTCGACCTCCGCCTCCGGGATTCTCACCATTTCCCGCCCTCCGCCGAAAAACCCGTCAAGCCCTTTTTGTTGTTTTTTTGATACCCTGATGACTGTAAGAAGGTATACGGTATATTGACGTTTGCAATAGAATATTGCTCAATGGGCACGATATCGTGTATGAGCCGGGTGCCCTGGTACATCATGATATCAGTGGACAGCGTATGAGACAGGAGTGGTTTAGAAGGCGAGTGTTTTGGCAGGCTATTTCTGACACAATTGTTGAGTCCTTCGAATCAGTGTCGGATAATATTGATCCGGCCCTGAGGCAATGCTACGCGGCTGCATAGCTTACATCCTTCTGCTCGAAGTATCTTTCGACTCTTTCGGGCTGTTTCTGGATGCTGCGCAAAGCCCCGATGGCGGTGCGCGTCAGAGCCAATTTTGTCCTTGCTGGAGCGGCCTTCGTCACCCGCTGCTTCAGATCGGCGTTGAGCAACTCGTCCGGATTCAGCTCCGGCGAATAACTGGGCAGATAGAAGACCGCGACCTTGTCCGCGTTGGCCTCCAGCCATTTCTTCACGGCCTTGGAGTGATGCACGCGCAAGTTATCCAGAATCAGGAAGATTCTCTTCTTCTGGCCATGCGTCAGCCGCTTCAGAAAGCCGATCAGCACCTTGGCGTTCAAGGCGCCTGAAAAGACCTTCCAGCGCATCTGGCCCTTGTTGGTCACCGTCGAAATCACGCTCAGTTTCTCGCGATTGAAGTTGGCGAGTACGACCGGAGTCTTTCCCTTTGGCGCGTAACCGCAGCCGCGCACATCGTCCGAACGCAGGCCGGTCTCGTCGCCCCACTGAATCTCCGCGCCCTCTTGCTTGGCTCGGGCAGCAATCTTCGGATACTCCTCGTTGACCCACCTCTCGACTGCGGCGGGCGATTGCTCGTAAGCCTTCTTCAAAGAGCGCTACGGCGTGAATCCCCATCGCTTCAAGTACTTGCCCATATTGCGAACCGTCAGCCGAACGCCGTAGATGGCCTCGATCAACTCGCTGACCGCCTAGCGGGTCCACAGTGCGTAGGCCAGTTTCAACTGATCCGGCGTACGCTCCTGAATCAGTTGCTGAATCTTCTTCTCCTGCTCCGGGGTCAACATGCGGCCAGAGCCGGTCGGGCGGCCCAACCGATGGATGTGGACCGCGCTCCAGCCGCCGCTGCGAGATGCCTTGTGGCTTCCACCACGGTGTGTGTCGATAGTTCGCACTGCCGCGCCGCCTCGCGCACCGTGATTCCGGCCTCGCGCATCTTCACCGCGCGCCGCCGACGCTCATTCAACGCCGACTCCGGCAAACGACGTGAATTGATCTTCTCCATGCTTACTTAGGCGGATAAACAGGCAAAATGTTACATATTATATGGGCCGGAGCAGTAAGATCCATTGGTAGGTTTTGTTGGAGTATGGAGGCGGGATTGCATGTGATTTCGATTCGTGGCGACGGGCAGGCGGCAGTATCTGAATCGGCAGGCGGATCTGTGGTCGGCGCGCAAGGAGTTGGCCAGTGCGCCGGGGCATCCGCTTCATAAGGGTCGGAACGCAGTGTCGGATGAGGGAGGCTTTGACAAGGTTGTCGAAAACCGTTGCGCGAAGTTTTCCGCGTCGCGGTTCTACCGTCCGTCACTGACTCCGGCCATCTACTTCGGCTCTTTGTTGATCGGGTATTTCAAAGGCACTGGCGCAGAGCGCGGTATCGCCTGGAGCTTGATCGATTCGCTGGCGCCGTGACGGCGCGCGGGCATTGCGATTTGGGTGGAACCACCAGAATCTGCCCTAACTGAGAACAGTTTGTCTGCTATTATTACTTTCGCAGGTTCGATTCAAGTGAATGGGCAGCGCTTTCACGACTGTTCAAGATCGCTTGATGGAAGATGGCGGGAGCAAATGTGTTTATCTACTATCCGGCACAAGCTGTCCGTTGAGTGTTTGAATTGCTTCGTACGCAAAGAAGAAATGGCCTTCTATGGTTGGATTGGTGGAAGATGACAGGAAGATATTCCAACACAACGCAGGACATTCTAAGTTCGGTGCAGGAGCTTACTCGGGAGCCAGTTTATCGACAGGTGAACCAGTGGCTCCGCTCCCTTGTGCAGTCGATCCAATTCCCCGTTGGCAAGCAGTTTCTGACGGAACGCCAAGTCTCCGAGCATTTCCGGGTGAGCAGGGCAACAGCAAACAAGGCCTTGTCGAACCTGGTGGCGGAAGGATTGTTGACATTTCGCAAGGGCGTAGGAACCTTCGTCAGCGACCGGTCGATGGATTACAACCTTCGTGCATTGGTCAGTTTTACCGAGGAGGCAGTTGCCGCAGGCAAGAAACCGGAAACGCGCGTTCTCCTCTTCACAAAGATTGCCGCCCGCGACGCTCCCAAGGATGCCGTCCAGGCGCTTCAAGTACTGGAGCGGGCTTCTCTTTGGTATATGGAGCGGCTCAGGTTGGCTGACGGCCTTCCCGTCATTCTTGAGCGACGGCACATCGTTTCGTCATACTGCCGAACGCTGAAGGAGGACGATGTTAGAGGTTCTCTGTACATGACCTGGAGGGAGCGCTTCCACCTCGAAGTGGAAGGCGCGGAAGCGACTATCCGGGCGATGAACCTTCGCATCGAGGAAGCAAAGACGTTGGGCACGCGCCAAAACGCTGCGGGGCTGCTGGTCACGTCGGTCGGTTTCTTGAGAGGGCATAAACCATTGTGGTTTGAGCGAACCCTGTACCGCGGAGATGCTTATGAATTCCATAACCAGATGTCTGGCATTCAAGGGACGATGCAGCCGACCGGCAGGTTTCTGGCCAAGCCATGAGAGAAGCAGGCGGGCATACCACGAGGCGGACTGGGTCTTCTCTTTCTTGATCGCTGCCAAGACCGCTTTGTCTTGAAAGACCCTGTCGGAATTCGGTGTGGCTATCCGCCCGTTTGCTCTCCGCTACACAACCCGCTTCCCCAGACCGGGTCGAAACCTCAATCGGCTGTGCACCCAGCGGAACCACCTGGACAATCGCAAGCTGATGCGAAGTCATTATCCTACGCGGCTCGGGTGAAGGCAGCGGCGTGTTCGCGATCTTGACACCCAGCTCACGATGCGCGAAATTGGAGTCATGCTGTGCACCACGATTCAGACCGCAAATGATGGACGAATGGAGACGCAGGTTGGGACTGGATCCGGTCGTGGCCGAAGAGGCGCACGCAATCCGCGGCGGAATACGATCCCTTCTCCATTTAACGCGGCGCCGCATCCGCCGCCAAATTTTTTTTGCCAGGTCGTTCCCTTACACCCAGGGAATGGTATACACTTGCAGCGTGTGGCTAAGCCACCTGTTGTCGCCGGGCGCCAGCACGTCGATTGTTCGGGCAGCAAGCACCGGAAGATGGGGCGATACTTGAAGGGGATTTTTCCCGCCAGACGTTCCTATCTCTTTATTCATGTTTAATTTGCGTTGATGTGATTTCCTTGGTTTGATTTTTGCCGCGTGCCCATCTGGGTGCGTGCCGCACCACAAGGAGTCACATATGTCCGCTTCCATGAGTCAAAGCGTGTCGATGAGGGGGCTGCTTGCGCAGTTCGGCCTCAGCCTGCTTGCAGTTGCCCTTTTCGCGCCGCTCTGCGTGGCGCCGCTCGGCGCCCAGAGCTCCACCACCGTGAGCGTGGACGCCAGCAAGAATCAGCACGCCATCAACCCCAACATCTACGGGTTTGGCATGTTCATGAACTCGGATGACGTGGTGCAGTCGGCGCAGCTTGCCACTATGAACGCTCCGGTCCATCGCTTCGGGGGCGACCTCAACAGCACGTATAACTGGCAGCAGGACGCCTGGAACCTCAGCAATGACTGGTATTGGGAGAGCTATGCCCTGAGCAATCCGCTCGTGGAGGGCGGCTTCGCCGACACGTTCATCTCGGCGAGTCAAGCCGCCAACTCCGAACCGATCATCACGGTTCCCATGCTTCCCTGGATCGCCAAGACTCAATCCGGCAGTTCAGGCTGTGGGGCTTCGCTTTGGTCGTTCTCGGTCAAGAAGTACGGCGCGCAGGAATATGAACCCAACCACCTGGCAGACGGCAGCGACCCCTACTGCACCGACGCCGGCACTGGAGTTATTAATGCATATTCCAATCCGATTACATACATTACCGGCAATAACCCCAACGATGACTACACGCCCAACAGCGTCGCCATCCAGACAGCATGGATCAACCACTTGATCGGCAAGTGGGGGCTGTCTACGACTACCACCGGAGTCAAGTACTACATGCTGGACAACGAGCCGTCGGACTGGATCGGGACCCATCGCGATGTCCATCCAAATCCGGAGACCTATGACGAGCTGTGGGCCGATATTCAGGCTTACGCGGCTCCCATCAAAGCTGCCGACCCAAATGCGAAGATTATCGGTCCGGAGGAGTGGGGTTGGTGGCCAATGTGGCTGAGCTCAAAAGACCAGGCCGGCGGAACCGGCGCAGGCTCCGATTACGCTACCCACGGCAATATGTACTACTATCCCTGGCTGCTCAGCCAGCTTGCCGCGTATAAGCAGGCCAACGGCGTCAGCTTGATCGATATATTGAGCGTTCACTGCTACAGCGATACCAATTCGAATTACAACCAGGATACGCGCATGCTTTGGGATCCGACCTACACGGATGCCGGCGGCTGGTTTGCCGACGGCGGCCAGAACGGGGGAATTGTTGACTATATTCCCACAATGCAGGCATGGGTAAAAGCCGCCTTCCCCAATGGCGACGGGCCGCAGATCGGCTGCACGGAGTACGGCGGCTGGGGAGAAGACGACACGACGCTGGCAGGCGCAACCGTGCACGCCGACGTGCTGGGCATCTTTGGATACTACGGCTTCGAGATGGGAGCCTATTATGGAATTCCTCCCAACCCCGCCATACTGGCGTATAAGATCTACCGCAACTATGACGGCAAGCTCTCCACCTTCGGAGACACCAGCGTACAGACCACGGTTGCCAATCCCGATAATTTATCCGCATTTGCCGCTGTGCGAACATCCGACGGCGCAATGACCGTGATGGTGATCAACAAACAGACCAGCAGCACGGCGGTCACCGTCAACCTGGCAAACTTCTCGAACGGCAGCACAGCGAAGGCCTATCAGATATCCTCCGCAAGCCAGACTTCCATCAACAGCCTCGGCAGCGTGACGGTAACGGCCAACGCGATCAACGCCACTGTTCCGGCACAGAGCGTCACGCTCTACGTGATTCCGGCCGTTACGGTTGCGCCTACCGCGCCGACCGGCCTGACGGCCGCGGGCGGCAATGGACTGGTTACGTTGAACTGGACCGCCAGCACAGGCGCAACCAGCTATAACGTCTACCGCGGCACGACAGCGGGCGGCGAGAGCACGACACCGATCGCCACCGGCGTTACCGCCGTGACCTATGTCGACAGCACGGTGACCAACGGAACGGAGTATTACTACGAAGTAGCCGCCGTCAACAGCATTGGAACCAGCGGCATGTCCAACGAGGCCTCGGCTACGCCGTCGAACACCGATCCCTTGTTTACGGCAACGGCGACGGCCGCGCCCGCCTCCGTTCAGCAGGGCAATAGCACCACCCTCACGGTCGCGGTCAAGTGCACGGAGAACGCGATGACGGGCGGTTCGGTCTCGATCGTTGTTCTCGATCCCAGCGGCAACGTGGTGCAGACTACGCCTGAGGCTTCGCAGAGCTTCACCAATGGCCAGACGCTGACCTACACGCCGACTGTTGCAATAGCCGCATCCGCCACGGTGGGAACCTACACCGTGGAAGTGAATGTTTCCGGCTCCAGCGGGCAGTTGTGGACCGCGATTCCCTCGGCCGGAACATTCGCTGTAACTGCGGCGCCGCCTCCGGCAGCCCCGGCCTTCACGATTACCGGCAGCGTCTCTGACCCTTCGGTCAGCGCCGGTGGCAGCACCCCGATTACCGCCACGTTCACCGATACGGGCGGTGCTCTCACGAATGGCAATATTGAAGTAGTGGTTTATAACGGTAGCGGTACAGCTGTTGGTAGCAGTGCCGATTGCACTGCGGCTTCGACTACGAATAGCAACGTAAATATCGCCGCTGGTGGAAATCAGGTAATCAGTTGCACGTGGACGGCGACTGGCC
>Ga0187863_10000513_pt1 | contig 32906 bp, 35 predicted proteins | sample June2016WEW_11_1_FD_132975 | JGI IMG/M metagenome (GOLD analysis project Ga0187863, IMG submission 132975) | Peatland microbial communities from SPRUCE experiment site at the Marcell Experimental Forest, Minnesota, USA - June2016WEW_11_10 | ecosystem: Environmental > Terrestrial > Soil >...
ATTTCAATTGGATTCGGAGCCCGTTTTGCTGACGATGACGCGCGCCGGACGGAGCAGCCGGCCGTTCAGGGAATACCCCTTCTGGATCACGGAGAGCACCGTGTTGGCGGGCACTTCGCGGTTCTCCTGAGCCACCATGGCCTCGTGCCAATTCGGGTCGAAAGGCTGACCCGACGGGTCGATGACCTTGATGCCCCCCTTCTCGAAGGCCCGGTTCAACTCCTTGAGTGTCGCCTGGGCGCCCTCGAGCACGGGGCCCGGGCTTGCGGCCCCGGCGCGGATGCCGGCCTCCAGGGCGTCCCCGACCGTCAGCAGCTCTTGCGCAAAACGTTCGATGGCGAATTTTCGGGCATTGTCGATCTCGCGCTCGGTGCGCTTGCGGTAGTTGTCGAGTTCCGCAACCGCCCGCATGTAGCTATTCCAGTTCTCCTGTGCCTTGGCCTCGGCCGCGGCCAGGGCGTCAGCGACAGCCGCTTCACGGGCCGCCGTCTCGGGGTGTACGGTCTCCCCCCCCGCTTGCTGCTGGTTGGTCTCATTCACTGGCAATGCCCTCGAAGATGGCGGGTAATCCCGCTCGAAGCGCCAAAGCTGGGGGCTATTTACGCGCGTTCAAGGCCGAACCGAGGAGTTTTGCGGTCACATCGACGATCGGGATCACCCGCTCGTAGGCCATTCGGGTGGGTCCAATGATGCCGAGCACTCCCACCACCTGGTTGTTCAGGGTGTAGGGCGCCGTGACCACGCTGATGTCGTCCAGGATCCCATAGCCCGACTCTTGTCCGATGAAGATCTGGATCCCCTCCGCGCGCAGGCAGTTGTCGAGGAGCCTCAATATGTCGTGCTTCTCGTTGAAGGCCTCGAACAGCCGCCGCAGCCGGTCGACGTTCGACAGCTCGGCGAAACCCATGAGGTTGGTCTCGCCGGCGATGACGTATTCGACCTGTCCCTCGGTCTTGGTCTCGAAGACCTTCTGCGCGACCTGGATGGCGTCCTGCATGAGCTGGTCCATGCTCTGCCGGGTCTCCTGGAGTTGCTTGAGCAGGAGCGACCGCACTTCGGGCAACGAATGGCCCGAGAAGGCCTCGTTCAGGTAATTGGCCGCGCGCCTGAGCTCCTCCGAGGAGTAATGGCGGTCGAGCTGGACCACCCGGTTCTCGACCTCGCGGTTGTTCATGACCATGATGGCGAGCGCACGATTCTCGGAAAGTCCGATGAACTCGATCTGCGAGAGCGCCACGTAGTTGGGATTGGGGAGCGTCACCAGACCCGCCATGTGGGTCACGCTCGACAACATTTGGGAGACGGTCTGCACCAGCGCCCGCCCATTGGTGGCATCGCTTCTCAGCCGCCGCTCGATGTCCTCGATCTCCTCGTTTTGCAGCGGCTTCAATTTGAGCAGACTGTCGACGAACAGACGGTATCCCTTATCGGTGGGTATGCGCCCGGCGGAGGTGTGCGGGGAGACGACGAATCCGAGATCCTCCAGATCCGCCATGACGTTGCGGATGGTGGCCGATGACAGACTCAAGCCGGAGTCGCGCGACAAGGTGCGCGAGCCGACCGGCTGACCGTCCCGAATATAGTTCTCGATGAGCGCCTTGAGCAGCAGTTGCGCCCGTTCACTGAGCGATTCGTCGGCACCCTCGTTCATCGTATGATTCATATAACATGTTTGGGGCTTTAGGGAATACTCCGATACCTCCGTTCGCCCCCGGGGTAAGTCAAGCCGCCGAGAATCGGTCAAATCACCCGCCTTGCGCGAGTGACCGGCTTGCGGCGAACATGCTACAAGGGCGACGTGCCGCAATCATTCAAATCAATCGCCCTGGTCGGCAACGCCAAGGATCTGCGGGTCGCCGAGTGCATGTTGAGCCTTGCCGGATATTTTATGGGCCGCGGCCAGCGCGCGCTGGTCGACCCGGGTGTCGGCATCGAATTTCCCCCGGGCGCGGTGGTCCCCTGCCCTGAGCAGTCCTTTGCCGATAAAGCGGACCTGATCGTCGCCATCGGCGGCGATGGAACGCTGCTCTACGCCGCTCGGCTGCTCGCCGGGCGTCCGATCCCGTTGCTCGGCATCAATCGAGGGCGCCTCGGGTTTCTCACGGACGTGAGTCCGACCTCGATGCTCGAAGATATCGAGACGGTCATGGCCGGCCGCTACAGCGAGGATCGCCGCTCGATGCTGTCGGCGCGCCTCGAGCGGCGCGGCGCCGCGCCGGTGCACGCGCTCGGTCTGAACGATGTGGTGCTCAACAAGTGGGAGACGGGACGCACCTTGGACTTCGAGACCTCGATCAATGGACGCTTCGTCAATTCCCACGGCGGCGACGGCATCGTGATCGCCACGGCGACGGGGTCGACCGCCTACGCGCTCTCCTGCGGCGGGCCCATCGTCGAGCCCGACCTCGACGTGTGGGTGCTGGCGCCCATCTGCCCCCACACCTTGAGCGACCGTCCGATCGTGGTCCGCGCCGGGAGCACCATCAAACTGCGGCTTTCCGACCGCCCGGAAGCGCGCGCGCAGGTTACCTGCGACGGAACCGCTCTCGGCGACATGGAGCGCGGCGACGAGCTCATCGTCGAGGGAGCGCAAGCTCAAATCACCCTGATTCATCCGCCGGCGTACGATTTCTATCGCTTGTTGCGCTCGAAGCTGCATTGGGGCAGAGGCGGCCACAACGGCAACGGCGACTGAAGGGACCGGCTTCATGCTGACTCACCTGAAATTGCGCGATCTGGTGATCGTGGACGAGGCGGAGCTCGAACTCGGCCCGGGACTTCTCGCGCTGACCGGCGAAACCGGCGCCGGCAAATCCATCGTGGTGGATGCCTTGATGCTCATCGCCGGCGGCCGCGGCGCCGGCGATATCGTGCGCCACGGAGCCGAACGCGCGGAAGTTGCGGCGGGCTTTTCGCGCCTGTCCGCCGGCGCGCGCGCCTGGCTGGATGCGCAGTCGGTGGAGCACGAGGGCGAGGTCATCGTGCGGCGCGTGATCGGCGCGGACGGCCGCTCGCGTGCCTACATCAACGGTCAGCTCGTTCCGCTCCAGTCGTTGCGCGAGCTGGCGGAATTCCTGATCGAGATTCATGGCCAGCAGGAGTATCAGCATCTCATCAAGCGCGGCGCGCAGCGCGAACTCCTCGATGAGCGTCTCCCCAACTTAAGCCTCGCCGGCACGGTCGCGGAAATCCACGAGCGCTATCGCGTCTGCCGGCTCCAGCATGAAGCGCTCGCGGCGGCGGTCGAGAACCGCGATGCCCGGCTCGACCTCCTGCGTTACCAACTGGCCGAGCTCAGGAGCGAGGTCACGACCGTGAGCGCCATCGAAGAGCTGTTCACGGAACAAAAGCGCATCGCCGGACGAGGTCGGCTCGCGGCCGCGGCGGGCGCGGCGCTCGCCGCGGTGTACGAAAGCGACGATGCCAGCGCGCACGACCTGCTGGCCAAGGCGTCCACGGCGCTTCGTGGCGCGGCGGATACCGATCCGGGCCTCAAACAGCCCGCGGATCTGACCGGCGAGGCGGCCATTCTGGCGCGCGAGGCCGCCGAGTCGCTGCGCCATTACCTGGAGGCTCTGGACGTCGATCCCGCGCGCCAGGAAGAGATCGAGCGCAAGGCCGCCGCGCTCGAGGCGCTTGCCCGCAAGCATCGCCTGAGCGTGACCGAGCTGCCGGCGCAGCTCGCACGCACCGAGGATGAGATCGCAAGGCTCGCCGAAGCGCAGACCAGCTTGACGGCGATGGAGCAAGAGGTTGCGGCGCTTCGCCGCGAGTTCGATGCGGCCGCGCAACGCCTGACAGAGGCGCGCAAGCTCGCGGCGGATGCGCTGGGAGAGGAGATCAGCGCGCTGATGCAGGAGCTCGGGATGGCGGGCGGCCGGTTTGCGGTGAGCGTCACCACGGCAAGCGACGGCGTCGGCGCTCATGGACGGGACGACATCGAGTTCCTGGTGAGCGCCAATCCCGGCCAGCCGCTGAAGAGCCTCGCCAAAGTGGCCTCGGGCGGCGAGCTGTCGCGAATCAGTCTCGCCGTCCAGGTGGCCGCCGCCGCGCTCGGCGCCACCTCGCTCTGCATGGTCTTCGACGAGGTCGATTCGGGGATCGGCGGGGCGGTGGCCGAGATCGTCGGCCGCCAGCTGCGCTCGCTCGGCGAGCGGGGTCAGGTGCTTTGCGTGACGCACCTCGCGCAGGTCGCCGCGCAGGCGCACGGGCAGTTCCGGGTCACCAAGTTGACCGATGGCAAGACCACCCGCACAGCCGTGAAGCCGCTCGGCACCGACGAGCGCGTGGATGAGATCGCGCGCATGTCGGGTGGGATCGACATCACCGAGCAGGCCCGCGCGCATGCGCGCGAGATGCTCGCGCGCGCCGGCCGGGAATCCCCGCCGAAGAGAAGGCGCGCGCCCGCCGGACGCAGATAGGACGGGCTACTTGGGCCGCTTCTGATTCGGGCAGTTGAGCTTGCGGCAATGTCCGTACAAGATCAGCGAATGATCGCTGATCTCGAAGCCGAGGCGCTTGGCGACCGCCTGCTGCCGCTCCTCGATGCCGCCGTCCATGAACTCCTCCACCCGACCGCAGTCCACACAGACGATGTGATCGTGATGAGCGCCGTGGTTCAGCTCGAAAACCGCCATGCCGCCCTCGAAGTGATGGCGGGTCACGAGGCCGGCCGCCTCGAATTGCGTCAGCACGCGGTACACCGTCGCAAGACCGATGTCCTCGTTCAAGACCAGGAGCTTCTTGTAGATATCCTCGGCGCTCATATGGCGGGCCGTTGAGTCCGCGAGGATGTCCAGTATTTTGAGCCGCGGCAACGTGACCTTGAGGCCGGCATTGCGCAGGTCGTTACCTTCGGCGGTGGGAGGGGGTCTTAGGCGCTGCGGCATAATGCGGCATCCAGTATGATAGGGGCGGATTATCGATCATTTGGGAGCGCTGCACCACCTTGAAGAAGATTCTTCGACCCTTGTTCCTCGCAGCGGGCCTCGCGCTCGCCGCGACGGGCTGCGTCTACCGCATCAACATTCAGCAGGGCAATTTTCTGGATCAAGCCGCCGTGGACCAGGTGAAAGCCGGCATGACGCGAAGCCAGGTGCGCTATCTGCTCGGCACCCCGATGGTGGCAGACAGCTTCAACAAGGAACGCTGGGACTACATCTACTATCTCAGGAAGGGGCGTACCCGCCATATCGACTCGCGCCGCGTCACGGTGTACTTCGATGGCGAGAAAGTCGCCCGTCTGGACAAGCCGAGCGATGCCGTGGCCGCCGAGCAAGCCGCCTCGGCCGCCAGACTCAAGAACGGCCGCACTTACTAGCTCGCAGGGACCTGCCGCGCTAGCGCGGGCGGCGCGGAGCGGTTGCGCCCTGACGCGCCGACTTTTGCGAGCGGGCCCGCAGCACGCGCTCGCGGCGTGCGTTTTTCGGATCGGCAGCCAGGGTGCGGTACAGCTCGAGCCGGTCGCCTGGCTGCAACACCCGCCCCATCGGCACCGCCGTTCCGAATATCCCGACCGTGGATCCGGCCACGTCGATGGCTGCAAAATCGAGATCTGCGGCCGCGAGCGCCAGCGCATCGGCGACGGTCGCGGGCGGCATCAGTCGATATGCTTTGATGATCGCCCGGTCGGGCAGCGCGCAAATGATCTCGACGATGAAGGGGTCGGTGGTGGCCACGGCGATCCAAATCGGCGCTCAGCGGTACATGCTTTGCGCGCGCTGGACGAAGGCATCCACGATGGAATCGCAGACCGAGCGGAAAATGGGGTTGAATGCGGTGGCCAACATGCGGCTCTTGAATTCGAAATCGATCCGGAAGAGCACGCGCGACCCCCGCTCCCCCACCGCATCGAAATTCCAGCGGCCGGTGAGACGGCTGAACGGGCCCTCGGCAAGCTGCATGAGAATCTCGGAGTCCGGCCGCGAGCTATTGCGCGTGGTGAATTGCATGCGCACCATGCCCTTGGCCGCTTCGACGGCCGCCAGCGTTTCGTTCGGTGCGATCTGCTCGACTTGAGCGCTCACGCACCACGGTAGAAACTCCGGATAGCGCGCGACATCGTTCACCAGCGCATACATCTGCGCGGGAGTAAACGTCACCAGGGCGCTGCGTTCGACGATCGGCAATTTTGAGACTCCTCGACGGCGCGGCGCCGCGCCGGCCAGCGCCGGATTCTCGCACAGGCCACCCGGTTCGCCCATGAATCGAGAGGCACAGACTCCGATGAGCTTGTAGACTTCGACGCCCAGCAAGGGATCCAGCGTACATGGCGAAAGATTCGGACAAACTGCCCCCTATCGCGGTGAACCGCAAAGCGCGCTTCGATTACTTCATCGAGGAGAGCTACGAAGCCGGCATCTCCTTGCTCGGCTGGGAGGTCAAGAGCATGCGTGCCGGCAAGGCTCAAGTCGCCGAGGCCTATGTGTACCTCAAGAACGGCGAGGCTTTTTTGTACGGCGCCCATATCAGCCCGCTGATATCCGCCTCGACGCATGTGGACACGGACCCGACACGCACGCGCAAGCTCCTGTTGAGCCGTCGACAGCTCGACCATCTCGTGGGGGCGGTGGAGCGGCGCGGCTACACGCTGGTGCCGCTGCAACTCTATTGGAAGGAAGGCCGGGCGAAGCTCGAAGTCGGACTTGCCAAGGGCAAGAAGCAGCACGATAAGCGTGCCACGGACAAGGACCGCGACTGGCAGCGCGACAAGAGCCGGATCATGAAAGCCAGCCGTCGTTGAGCGTCAGAGCAGGCAAGCTGGCATGAGCCGGGCGCCAAATGGACCATAATCCGAAGTTAAATCAATGATTTGCGCAGCCACGGATCAAGAGTGCATTGGCTTTTGATATATGAAGGTCGCAAACACTTCCTCGTAATGACTGGCGGCGACTGCATCGCGAAGCGCTCCGAGCTTCGGTGACACGTGCATGAAATCCCTGTGATGGTCGCCGATATTCGTCACCAGCAGACCGCCGCCGTTCATCGCCGCATCGATGCGGGTGAAATACGCCGCCGGGTCATAAACATGCTCGAAAAATTCCAGTGCAAAACACACATCCATCCTCGGCAGATCCGGGATCGGCCGCTCGAGGGTGCACTCGAGAAACGTGGTCGGTATTCCGGTGTGTCGCCCCCACCAAAGAAGAAAATCCTTGCGTACCGTTGGAATGTCCGCCAGAGCCAGGCGTACCTTGATTCCCTGATCGCGCAAGTATTCTGCAAGAGTTCGAGACTGTTGGGCGAGGCCACAGCCAAAATCGACGATCGAGACTTGCTCGCGCCCCTTGAGTCGCTTGACGATGGCATCGTCGTCGAACCAGCGGGGTTCGGGGTACGTCAGCATGGTCAAGAAATGCACATGCCCGTGGATCTGATAGGCACTCATCACTTCGCGCGGGCTGTCATCCGCAAATACCTTGAACACATCGTAACAGTGGCCGTGGAACTTCCCGAAAGCCTTTCCGCTGTGGCCATTCGGAATCGCATTCCATGACTGCACGTAGCGCTCGCGGCTCTCCGCGGGAGTGATGCCGAGACGCTCCGCGTTCCAGTCGATGAAATACTGCTGCGTTCGCGTTGGCTCGGAGATGGAATGCTTCGACGGCCTGGACCGGACGAGCGCGGTTGCGCCACCGTCCTTCAACATGCGGTCGCGCGACCGCCAAAACGCCAACCCACGTCTGCGGTACGTGATCAAATCCTCTGGCTCAAACATCCGGATCCCTCGATTGCGTGGCCCACGATCAGCGTGTGCTTAAAAAGCTTTATAATTCAATTTGTTACGATTGGCAAAGCTCCTGCACGGCCGTGCAGGAGCGCTCAATGGTGGGCCGGGGACTAACTAAAAATCCCCGGAACCTCTTGATAGCACTATGGTATCCGAAATCCAAGCATGGCAGTTGCCCCCGGAGTTGCCCCTCTAGGCTCAGTCGTCGCCCGCGAAGGTTTTTCCGGGCGGCCTTTCTGCGTTTATGTATGCCCGGGTGGGCGGCCTGCGTCGCGATCAGCAGCGAAATTGCGCTCCCGGGCCCCAAACAGCCGGATGCGACCGGCCACTTTCGAGCAATCAACCCTCGAACTCTCCCAAAAACGAGCATTGGCGCCGGTGCACCAAAAAGGACGGCGATTTTCATGAGATTAGGGCCCCCGGGTTCGAAGGTGCGCAGCAGATAACCCGCGCGTGAAGCGCTCGTACATCTGCACGTACAGATCCTCAAGATTGCGGGCGATGAGTTCACTATCGAACAGCGGCGCTGCAAGGCGCGTGCGGCGCAACCTGCCAGCAAGCTCGGCGAGATGACTGGGATGCTCGGCAAGCTCTATCGCCAGCGCTTCGTACGCCTGCGGCGTGGTGGTGATCAGCTCCGGTAAGCCGACGGCCTTCAACAGACTGCCTGCCACTCGGGCCGCAAACGACTCGCCGCTACGCGTCAGCACGGGTAAACCGGCCCAAAGCGCGTCACTGGCCGTGGTATGCGCGTTGTACGGATACGTATCAAGAAAAAGATCCGCCGCGCGGTGACGAGCCAGGTGCTCGGGCGGCGGTATGCGCCGCCCAAACACCAAGCGAGCACCGCTCACGCCCCTTGCCTCGGCCTCGCGCCGCACATTTGCGGCTGCCCGATCGCTGTCAAATAAAAGCCAGAGCACGCTCCCTTCCACGCGCCGCAAGATCCGCATCCACACATCGAATGCGACCGGTAGAATCTTGTAGGAGCTATTGAAGCAACAGTATACGAAACCCTCGGGAGGCAATCCGAGCTCCTGCCGTGTGAAATTCTGATCTGCGATGGGGCGCTTGCGATCGTTGGCTTGGTAGCTGTGGGCCACATAGGCGATCTGCTCGGTGTAAAATTCGCGCGACTCCGACGGTATAAGGGTCTCATCGGCGATCAGATAATCTACATACGGTGCGGCCAACGTCCCTGGATAGCCCAGATAACTGACTTGAATAGGTGCGGCGCGGTGCGCAAAGATCCTCATCCGCGCGCCTTCGGTAAAGCCTTTGAGGTCCACTGCAATATCGATCTTGAGCTCGCGCGACAATTGGGCGACCTCCTGATCCGACCTCGCGCGCACGTCCACGAAACGATCGAACGCCGCGGTCAGGCGCCGCCGCATCTCGTCCTGCCTCGGAGGTCCGAAGGAAAAGGCGGTCAAATCGAAACGAGACCTGTCGTGCTGCTCGAATAAGCCTGCAGCCAGAAACGCCGTGGCGTGGTCATGATAGTCGGCGGAAAAGTACCCCACACGGATCTTGCCGGCCTTCTCCGGCTCACGGGCCGCGGACCAGGGGCTGGGCAAGCTGCCGTTGTGGTTCACCCATATTCCGGCGGCCTGCAGTTGTAGGGCCGGGGAATCCGTGAGCGCCAGCACCTGAAAAGGCAACACAGCCTTCTTCGACTGTGCGACCTCCTGAAGAAGCTGGGTCACCTCGAAATCGAGGTCTCGCCAGTCGCACAGTTGCATCTTCGAGTGCAGCCAGTTGCCGTGTAGCCAATTGAGATCCGGCTTGATTTCGCGCGCACGCTGATAGCGGTCCAGCGCTTCTTCCCAGCGTCGCAACCGCACCAGTGCGTTGCCGAGATTGGAGTAGACATCGGCGTCATCCTGTTTGATCTCAAGCGCTCGCTCGAAACTCTTGAGCGCTTCGTCCGGACGCCCGAGCTCTTGCAACACGACGCCCAGGTCGTTATGGACCTCGGCGTAGCCCGGCCTAATCGCAAGCGCCAGCTGGTAGCTCATCACCGACTCATCGGGGCGTCTGAGCTCTCGCAGCACCCTGCCGCGCCCAGCGTGGGCATGGGCGTCTGCGGGTCGGAGAGCGATCGCCTGCTCGTAGCTCGCGAGTGCGTCCTCGAGGCGCCCCAGCCTCTCCAGCACATCGCCGCGGTTGCGGTGGACGCCGGCGTCGCCGGGATTAACGGCAAGTGCCCGCTCGTAGCTCGCGAGCGCCTCGAGCGAGCGGCCTAGCTCGTGCAGGAGGGCGCCGAGGTTCTGGTGGGCCGCCGCGTGGTCCGGCTTGATGGCGAGCGCGCGCTCGTAGCTGTTGAGCGCCTCCGGGACACGCTGCATCGCTCGCAGGACCACGCCACGGTTGAAGTAGGCCTGGGCATCTTCAGGCTTAAGCTTGATCGCGCTTTCGTAGCTGGCAAGCGCCGCCTCGGGCCGTTCCAGCTTCTGCAGCAGCGCACCGCGATGTTTGTGGAATTCGGAATGATCCGGCGCGAGCCTCAACAGCCGCTCGCAGATCGCCAGCGCTTCATCGAAGCGGTTGAGTTCGGTCAGAGCTCTACTGTAATTCGCCGCCGCGCTGCTATCGTCCGGCTTCGCGGCCAGGGCACGTCGAAAAAGATCAGCGGCTTCAGCCGTGCGGCGTGTTTGGGCCGTGATGATGCCGAGAAGATTCAACGCCTGGAAATGATCCGCCTGCGAGTTGAGGACGATACGGCATACCCGCTCCGCCTCTGCCCAGCGGCCGCGGCGTAGCAAGTCGGCTGCCTCTTGGATCGCCTGTTGAATCGTCCGCATGCCTGCAATGGTACCGAACCCTGAGGGGACCGGTCCGCTCGGCACCCGCTATAGAGGGTACAACAGCCGCAGACACCAGATTAGCGGGACGCTGTACGGTCACGGCCGCCGTTGGTCAATGGCGCGGAGGCCTTCCTTCGAGTGCTCGAGTCAGTACGAATCAAAGAATCAATTTGCGTTCAACCTGGAGCCTCCAGTGAAGCCCCTGCGCGACCCCAATGAACGGGCGCTGAGGCTGAGACAGGTCACCCAGCTCACTGGGCTCGGCCGCTCAGTGATCTACCTGATGCAGGCGGAAGGACGGTTCCCGCAGCGCATCAAGCTGGCTCAAATATCGTCGATCCCAGCGAAAACCGCCGCGCCGCGAAGGCCGCACAGATAGCTCCGCCGCTCCCAGGATCCTAAAAGCATAAAAAAAACCCGCGTTTTATGCGGGTTTAGTGGAAGTCTTCGGACCTTATCGGAAGTTATCAGATCGCCCAAATGGTGGAGCCGGGGGGAATCGAACCCCCGTCCATAAGTCCTACGCTTCAAGACCTACGTACGTAGCCACAGTCTATTGGTCTCGCCGCTCACTACCCGACGGGCAGGGAAAGCGAACAGCCAGCCCGGTAACGATTCGCAAAATACACCCCAGACACGTGTATCCCGCTAGCTGATGAGCGCTACCCCTGAGCCGTTCGCACCAGCACAGGCCGGTCAGGGTTCAGCCGCGATTAGGCGGCTAGAGCGTAGTTGTCTTCGTTGGCAACTATAAGTTTGCAAGTAGTTTTACGAGGTAACTCGCACCTCGGTACGCACCTGAAGTTTCGCAACCCATGTCGAAACCGGTCGGCCCCGAAAAGGCTGTCAATCGAGACCTGATCATACTCTCTCCCGTCGCATGCTCCAAACGGTGCCGGTGCGCGGCCCCACGGTGTTAGGCTGGCTGCGCGGGACGCCCCCGCGTAAGGAGCACCGCATGGCGGAGTGTTCGCCCGGGCAGATCACGGTTCTGTTGGTGGATGATCACGCCGTGGTGCGCGAGGGATATCGGCGCCTCCTCGAGCGACAGGGCGACATTGTCGTGATCGGCGAGGCCGCCACCGCGGCAGACGCTCAGGCCTCGTTCATCGCGTTGGATCCGGCGATCGTGGTGATGGACATCACTCTTCCCGGGCCGAGCGGCATCGAGGCGATGCGGCAATTGTTGGCTCATAGACCCGGCGCCCGCGTGCTGGTATTCAGCATGCACGAGGAAGCGATTTTTGCGAGACGCGCTTTGCAAGGAGGGGCCTTCGGCTATCTCACCAAGGCGAGCGCGCCCGATGTGCTGGTCGAGGCCGTGCGCACCGTCGCACAGGGCCGGAAGTACTTGAGCGCCGATGTCGCCCGCAAGCTCGCCCTGCGCGAAGCAGATCTCGCTCAAGATGCGGCGGATCGATTGTCGATGCGCGAATTCGAGGTATTGCGCCTGCTCGCCCAAGGCCGTTCGGTGAAGCAGATCGCCGACAGTCTGGGGCTGAACATGAAGACCGTCGCGAACCATCAATCCTCCATCAAGCAGAAACTGGGCGCCGACACCGCGCTGCAGCTGCTGATCAAGGCGAATCAACTGGGGATGGACGCCGCAACTCGATGAGCTCGGCGCAAGCGCGGATGGCGCGGCGCCCAGGTGCGGATTACCATGTTCCCCGACACCATGACACGGCCCACCTCATGACTGAGATACGCATCGGCACCCCGCCCCGCAGACGCGGCGGGCGCGGCCTTTTGTACCTGCTCATCGTCCTGATCGTGATCCTGGGCGGAACCTCCCTTTGGACCTGGCTTACGCTGTCGTGGGCATACGCAGATGGAACCCGCGCCGGGGTGCTGCAAAAACTCACGCACCGCGGCTGGCTCTGCAAGACGATCGAGGGTGACCTGGCTCAATACATCGTGCCCGGCATTTCACCGCAGATCTGGAAGTTCAGCGTGCGCGATCCGGCGGTTGCCGCGCAGCTCGAGAAGAACGTGGGCCGTCAAGTGCAGCTGCATTACACCGAACACCCCGGCGTGCCGAACGCTTGCTTCGCCGACACCCGCTACTTCGTGGACAACATCACCGTGACGGACGCCCCGAATCCTGCGAGTTCGGCGCCGCCGGCTGAGGCGCAGCCCCGCGGCACTGGCACGCCGCCTGCGGCGCTGCCCTCGCCCGCCGCGCCGATCCCCGGGCCTGCGGCGGCGGCGAGCGCTGCCGGGGGGAACTGAGCGGCTGCCGCTCGGATGCGGTGCTAGGCGAACCGCGTCATCGAGGCCGTCACCTGTTCCGTGATGGCCAGAGCAACCTTGAGCGCCTTCAGGCCGTCCTCGCCCGTGACCGGCGGCTCGCGTCCGGCCGCGGCGGCGGCCAAGAAAGCCTCGATCTCCGCCTTGAGCGCATCGCCTTGATCGTAGGTGGTCTCCTGGATGTCGACCAGCGGCATTCCGTCCGCGCCGTTCCCACCCGTCTTTCGAATCACCGTGAGGACCTTTTGCTGCAGGTCCACCGACACGTAAGCGTCGTCCTGGAACAGCCGGAGCTTGCGCTCGGTCTTCAGGCTCACGCGGCTTGCAGTCGCGTTGGCGACGCATCCATTGGCAAAGCGCAGGCGCGCATTGGCGATGTCGATCTCCTTGGAGAATACGCTGCTGCCGATCGCATCGACCGACACCACCGGCGAACCCACGATGCTCAAAATGAGATCGATGTCGTGGATCATGAGGTCGAGCACCACGTTCACATCGGTGCCGCGCTGCTTGAACGGGGCGAGCCGCGCCGACTCGATGAACCTCGGCACGGACACAATGGGTTGCAGGGCCTGCACGGCTGCGTTGAAGCGCTCCAGATGCCCAACCTGCAATATGCGCTGCGCACGGCGCGCCGCCGCGATCAGACTCTCGCCCTCCGCCAAGGTGGTGGTCATGGGCTTCTCGACCAGTACATGCACGCCGGACTCGAGGAAGTCCTTGGCAATGGTGTAATGCAGCGGCGTTGGCGTCACGATGCTGACCGCATCGACGGCGCCCAGAAGCTCGCGGTAATCGGCGAACTCGCGCACCCCGAGCTCGGCTGCCACCGCGGCCCTCGCCTCTCGGGAGGGGTCGGCCACACCGATCAGCTCCGAGCCCGCGAGGCTTTGATACTTCTGTGCGTGAAATCTGCCGAGGTACCCGACACCCACGACGGCGGTGCGCATTATCGCGGTGTCTCGCGCCGCCATTTGCTGCGGGCGCGGTAGTCCTGTCGCATCTGCAGCGTCGCACCGCCGACGACCGCTATTGCGGCTCCGGCGACCAACGACAGACCCCGCCACCAAGTCCAATAACCCACCGCGAGAGACCATCCGCTCATACCGAGCACGAGCACCGCCCCGATGCTGATGAGTACCCAGGGCTTGGCGTCGTAGAGAATTTTCGGCATCCAGGCGTGCATCCCGTTAGTTTACAGCCACAGGCGGCAGAGCATGCATTTCGTTACAATGACGCCGTATGCGGTTTTCGCAAATGTTCCGTCGACTTACCAGATTGCGGGGCTGGCCCCGCGAAATAGCGCTGAGCGCCCTCGCCTTGGGCGTAGGCTTCGCCCTCATGCCCGTGCTCATTTTCTACGCCGGCTCCTCGCTCCTCGGTCGCTACGAGGGGGCGAGCGTCGCGCATTTATTTCAAAGTCTCTACAGCGGGCTGCGGGCAGGCTCCGCCGCCTCCTGGATCGTCCTGTTGGGGCCCTACGGGCTGTATCTGCTGTTCAGGGCGCTTGGGCTCTGGTGGCGAGCCAGCGCAAGGCTCGCCTGAACCGCGGTCCGAATCGCTTAAGTTATGTAGAACGCGGACGCTAACCTCATTGGGCTTGATGGCCCTGTGATGGAGTGTCCGCGCGTGAATCCCGAGATCGAAGCCCATCTTCGCTCGCTGGTCAATTTCCCGTCCCCGCCGGGCGTGGCGACGCACATCATCGAGCTTGCCCGGGATCCCGACATCGAGATGGGCAAGGTCGCCAAGGCGTTGAGCATGGATTCGGCGTTGTCGAGCAAGGTGCTGCGCATCGCCAACTCGGCGCTCTACGCGCAGCGCCGAAAAAGCGAGAATTTGCGCCAGGCCTTGGTCGTGCTCGGCCTGAATGCCACGCTGACCCTCGCCTTGAGCTTCTCGCTGGTCAAATCACTGCGTCAAGGCAAGGCGAACGGCATCGATTACCCGGCGTACTGGCGGCGCGCGCTGGTGGCCGCCACGGCCGCGCGCGCACTAGCGGATGCCATGCGCCAGCCGATGGCCGAGGAGATCTTTCTCGCGGCACTGCTGCAGGATGTCGGCATGCTGGCGCTCGACCAGGCGGTACCGGACCTGTATCGCGGCAGCGAGTCCTTTCAGCGCGATCATGCCGCGCTCGCCGCGCACGAACGCAAGCGCCTGCAAGCCGACCATGCCGAGGTCGGCGGCTGGCTCATGAACATCTGGAACCTGCCTCCCCGGCTGTGCCGCGCGATCGAGCACAGCCATCGCATGGAGCTTCACGCGACCTCCGATCCGCTGCAGATCTTCGAGCGCTGCGTCGCCCTGTCGGGGCCGGTCGCCGATCTGTTCCTGCGCGATCCCGCCGACCGCCAGTTCGCCGAGACCGCGCTGTCCGCCGAGCGGGGCCTCGCGATGGACAAGATGGCCTTCGGCCAGGTGCTCGGCACGATTGGTTCGATGCTTCCCGAGACCGAGGCGATATTCGAGACGGATCTGCTCGCCAGCCAGCATCCCGAGCTGATCCTGGAGCAAGCGCGCGAAGCGCTGATGCTGCGCAACCTGGTCGCGTTGCGCGAAATCAACACGCTGCGGGCGGTGGCCGAATTCTCCAGCTCGCGCACGCAGGAGCTCGAGGAGGAGACTCGCCGCGATGCCATGACCGGCGTCTACAACCGCGCCTATCTCGACCAGGTTCTGACGCGCGAGTTCGAGCATTCGACGCGGCACAAATGGCCGTTGAGCGTGGCATTCGCCGACCTCGACAATTTCAAAGGCATCAACGACAAGTACGGTCATCAGGCCGGCGATCGCATCCTGCAGGCCACGGCGCGGATTTTGCGCGGCAATACCCGCGAGACCGATCTCATCGCCCGCTACGGCGGCGAAGAGTTCGTCGTGATCCTGCCCGCCACCGACGCGGAAACGGCTCAAGGCGTGTGCGAGCGCATCGTGGCCGCATTCCAGAACACCGGACATGTGATCGGCGCCGATCACGCGCGCGTGACGATCTCGATAGGCTGCGCGACGCACGGGGCCGACATCACCTTTGCCAACGTCGCCGAGTTCGTCAAGGCGGCGGATCAGGCGCTCTACACCGCGAAACTGCGCGGCCGCAACCGCATCGTGCCGTTCGACCGGCAACTGCCCAACGTGCTTGCCGGCAATTCAACCCGGGCCGCTTCCGGGAGCGTCTGACTGTAGCCGCGAAGGGCTCGATGCGGCGGATTAAGTCGCACGCACGCCGCGTTAAGTTTCAGGGCGGCCGCGTTAAGTCGCCTGCGGTTTGACGCACGTCACAGTTCGATAATTTCCCCGTGGAGCCCCTGTCGCAATTTGGGAACATGTACCGCGAAGGCCGCACTCAACATACGACGGCCTCATCGATGACGGTCTTTTTGTTTGAGGGAAAGCATGATGGCGAATGGCAACAAGTCCGATGATCGAGATCCGAAATTCAGTTTCGGCACCCGCGAGTTGCGCGAGGCGCGCCGCGCGCAACCTCTGACGCTGGCCGAGCCTGCGCCCAAGAGCGCGCCGGGTGCGGCGGCCGGCTCGGGTTTCGATCCGTACAATACTTCCGGCAGCTTCGACCGGCGCAAGCACTGGGAGCGCATCGGCAAGCGCTAGTGCGCGGGACGTGCGCTGCACGCCCGCCGCCCTTGCACCGCCCGGTCTAATCCACGGGCAGCGGATGCGCGCGGTTGCCGCTGAACTCGCTGTTCGGAAACCAGCGCGGGAACCGACGCGAGTTCGCCAGCCGTTCGCCCACCGAGCGGTAGAGTTCGAGATCCTCCACCGCGCCGCGCACGTCCCAATCTTCCGTGTACCGATCGCCCGCCTGACGGTAGCGATGCGCGCGATACTCCTCGGACTGGGCCTGTCCCCATTGCGGGCCACGCGCTTCATCGTCCACGCCCGATTTCACGTACAAAGTCGGAATACCGTGCAGGGCGAAGCTCAACTGGTCAGAGTCGTAGTACCTGCCGAGCTCAGGCCGGTTGTCCGGGCGCACCTCGCGCCCCTGCAGAAGGGCGGCTCCCCGAACCGATTCCTCGAGCTCGGAGTTGCCGGCACCGAACACCATCACGTCGCGCGTCCGCCCGCCGATGTGCAGCCGGTCCAGATTGATCGCCCCGCTGGTCAGCTCGAGCGGGAACACCGGATGCTCGACATAATAGCGCGAGCCGAGAAGTCCCGATTCCGCGCCGGTGAACGCGATGAACACGATGGACCGCTCCGGCGCCGGTTTGGTGCGGCTGAACGATTGCGCGAGTGCGACCAGCCCCGCGACACCGCTCGCGTTGTCCTCCGCCCCGCCGATCACGGCGCCGTTTGCATCCCGCCCCAATCCATCCCAATGGGCGCAATAGACGACGTACTCGTGTTTGCGCTCGCCCCCCGGCAACAGCGCCAACAGATTGGCGGAGTCGAAGCGGCGGATGGCATTCTCGATCGCAGCGTCGACCGTGAGCCGCATCGGCATCGCCTTGAAACCGGCACGCGCCGCGGCACGCAGCGAGCTCTCGAAATCAAGACCGGCGGCGGCGAACAGGCCGCGCCCCGCTTCGCTGCTGAGCCAGCCCTCGAGCGTCGCGCGACCCGTGTGCCCGTCGGCAGCGGCGAGTTCGAGCTGAGGTCCCGTCCAGGTGTTCACCACCACGTTCCACCCGTAGCCCAGAGCTGCGGCATCGTGGATCAGCAACACGGCGGCCGCGCCATGGCGAGCGGCCTCGGCGACCTTGTAAGCCCAGCGCCCGTAGTAGCTCAAGGCATTGCCCTTGAAAACCGTCGGATCCTTGCCGCCGGAACCGGGATCGCCCACGAGGACGAGCACGGTCTTGCCGCGCACGTCGATGGCGGCGTAATCGTTCCAGTTGAATTCCGGGGCCACGATGCCGTAGCCGGCGAATATCAGCTCGCTTTGAGCGAGCGCGACCGTGGGCACCTCGCGCTCGGTCCACACGACCATATCCTTGCCATAGCCGAGCGTCGCGACGCCGGCAGGCCCGGTGATCGACAATTTGCTGTTCCTTCCCGGCGTGAGCTCGACCATCGGCACCGCCTGCACCCAGCTGTCGCCGTTGCCGGGTTTCAGCCGCAATTTCTTGAACTGCTCCGTCAGCAGGGAAAGAGTTTTCTCCTCGCCCGCGGTTCCCGGCCTGCGTCCCTGGTACTCCTCCGACGCCAGGGTGCGAATGTCGTTCCTGACCAGCACTTCGTCGATGTCGGTCGAGGGGGGCGGTACGCGATGAGCGGTACACGCGGCCAGGAGCGCGGCCAGGCACCCTCCCGTGAGAGTGCGAAGACCTCGTGGTGGCTTGGAAATCGAACTTCTCCTCGGATGGTGGATCAGACGCGCGGCCTTCAGAAATGGCCCGTCGCCTGGCCGAGGAAACTACTGGCACTCGCCGCGGTCAAATCCGCGAACGCCAGGAGACTCAGCGGGAGTTTGGGCAATTCGCTCGACAGATTTGGATGTCGGCCGGCCCACGCCCCCAACACGGTCCGCACTGCGGCCAGGCTGCAAGCGGCCGTGCCGGGGCAGATGCCGATCAAAACCGTGAACGGACGCATATCTTCAGGCTCGTATACACTTGGCTTGCGGCATCTGCTGGTCTAGCCTTGGACTCATTGCGCGGCTCATTTTACAGGAGAACGGGAACTTCATGACGGTCGTGACGAAACGCGGACCCCCGGGCAAGCGCCCGCGCTGGGTCACCGCGATTGCCGTGTGCTTGAGTGCCGTCGGCCTGGCCGCCCTTTTGGGCGCCGCCATGACGCCATCGGCGCCTCCGGCGGTTCCTGCAACAACCCAGATCCTGCAGGCGACCGAGCAGGAGAATTATGTGGCGCGCCGCGTCAGCGACATCATCGCGCGCGAGCATTACCGTCGGGCGCCGCTCGACGATCATCTCTCGAGCCTGATCCTCGACCGCTACCTGGACGCGATCGACAGCCAGCGAAGTTACTTCTTTGCGAGCGATATCGCCGAGTTCGAGAAATATCGGTACGAGCTGGACGACGCCATCAAAGCGGGCGACGTCGAGCCTGCATTCGTCATATTCAGGCGTTTCCAGCAACGCAGCCGCGAGCGCATGAATTACGCGGTCGAACTGCTGCAGAAAAAACCGGATTTCGATCTCGATGAGTCGTTCACCTTCGACCGCGAAAAGGAGCCCTGGCCGGCGAACGCGGCGGAGATGAACGAGCTGTGGCGCAAACGCGTCAAGAACGATGCCCTGTCGCTGATCACCGCGGGCAAGCAATGGCCCGAGGTCGCGGACCTCCTGCGCAAGCGCTACGAGCACGTCGAGAAGCGCATGGATCAAAGCAAGCCGGAGGATGTGTTCGAGGCGTTCATGAACGCCTTCGTGCTGTCCCTCGATCCGCATTCCAATTATTTCTCCCCGCGCAATTCGGAGGAATACAACATCCAGATGAGCCTCTCCTATGAGGGCATCGGCGCCTCGCTCCAGCTCACCGACGACTACGTCACCGTCATCGATGTGATCGCCGGCGGCCCGGCCGCCGTCTCCGGCAAGCTCGCGGCCAATGATCGCATCACCGCGGTCGGCGAAGGCAAAAGCGGGGAACTGGTCGATGTGATCGGTTGGCGGCTCGACGATGTCGTGCAGAAAATCCGCGGCCCGGGTGGTACCACGGTGCGTCTGCAGCTGCTGGCGGCGGGCGCCTCACCGGGATCTGCGCAGAAGGTGGTCGAGTTCACGCGCAATCGCGTCTCCCTGGAGGCTCAGGCTTCGCACAAGGCAATGAAGACGGTCGCGCGCAACGGCCGCGAGGTCAAGGTCGGCATCATCACCGTCCCGAGCTTCTACCAGGACTACGACGCGAGCCGCGCCGGCGCCAAGGACTTCCGCAGCACGACGCGCGACGTTCAGCGGCTGATCGGCGAGCTGCGCAAGGAAGGCGCCGAGGTCCTCATCATGGACCTGCGCGCGAATGGAGGCGGTTATCTGCCCGAGGCCGAATCGCTCGTGGGCCTGTTCATCGACCGGGGGCCGGTGGTCCAGTTGCGCGACACCACGGGGCGCATCGAGGTGGATGACGATCCCGACCCGTCGGTTTTCTACAACGGCCCGCTGGTGGTGCTGGTCGACCGCTTCAGCGCATCGGCCTCGGAGATTTTCGCCGGCGCGATCCAGGACTACGGCCGCGGATTGATCATCGGGCAGCAGACCTATGGCAAGGGCACGGTACAGAACGCCCACCCGCTCAACTACACCATATTCGGCCGCAAGCCCGAGCTCGGGCAGCTCAATGTCACCATCGGCAAGTACTATCGCATCACCGGCGAGAGCACCCAGGACCGCGGCGTGACTCCCGACATCACCATTCCGTCGCTGATCGATGCCAGCGAGGTTGGCGAGAGCACCCGTGACCGCGCGCTGCCCTGGGATCACATCGAGCCCGCTGCCTTCAAACCTGAAGGCGATCTCAAGCCCCAGGTGTCCACGCTCACGAAATTGCACGAGGAACGCACCGCCGGGAGCGCGGATTTCCGTTATTTACGGGCGGACATCAGCGCGCTCGATACGATGCGCAATCAGAAGACCGTGTCGCTCAACTTGAAGTCGCGCGAGGAGGAGCGCAAGCGCCAGGACGACGATCGGCTCGCCCGCGAGAACGCCTTGCGAGCGGCACGCAACGAGCCGGCGGTGAAGTCGCTCGAGGACATCAAGGACGATGCTTCTGCAGGAATCATCCTCGATGAGGCCACCCAGATCGCGGGCGATCTGGCGGTGGCGACGGTTCACAAGAGCGGTCCCACGCAGGCGCGCAGGATCGACGCACACTAGCGCAGAAGCAGGTTGTAAAGGTCCCAGTAATCCTCAGCGAGCACGTTCCAGTTGGAGGCCGATGCGGCGGTTGCGGCGGCCAGCGAGTCCGCGGTGGGCACCGTGTCGGCGCTGTTGCGGTATTCGGAGATTCCTCGCAGGCGTTCGAGCTTCGCCCTGACGGCTGCGGTGATCTGCTTCTGATTGGCGATGGCGGCCTGCGCTCTTTGCACTCTTTGCATGTAGCCCTCGCAGTCCGCGCGCGAGCCGAAGCTCATCTCGTGAACCCGACGCGCGACGGCTTCCTTGGCGCGCGCGGCCAGCCCGAATGCGTCCACGTGTTCGCACAGCGATTCCGCGTAGCTGATGATGGCAAGATTGATGTTGCGCCGCGCTCCCAGCGAGATCCCCGGAAACTCCGCCAGCGCTTCGTTGCTGATGGCGCTGCGTTCCGCATGCAGGTCGCCGACGGCGGCATCCGCGAGCACCACACCCTGCTTCAGCACGTCGAGCGACTTCTGCAGCCGGCGGCGCCGGAAGTAGTGCCAGAACGCCGTCAATCGCGTGAGTTCGTTTTGCGCCGCGGCCAGTTGCTCGCGCTTCAGATCGGCATCGGCGGCCGCCTCCTGAAGTCTTGAGTCCACGTCGGTGAGCCGCAGATTTCTCTCGGTCTCGCATTCGGACTTGTGTCGCGCCGTTTCGCGTGCTTCCTGCTGGCGGGTGAGGTCCGTCGCGAACTGCGACAGCTGCTGGTGACAGGTCTTCCAGAGGCCGCGGAGCTGATAGAACACGAGCGCCGCAAATCCGGTGCGCGCGTCGGCGAGAAGATCGCCGAGCGCATCGAGCTGTTCCTGAACGCGGATGGTCGCTCCCTCCTGCTGTTTCAGGCGGTCGCGCAATAGATGGAATTCGTCCTTGAGATCGGCATAGGCCTTCTTCAGGCCCGCGCGATTCTGGAAGAGCTGCATGAGCCGCTCCTCTTCCGCGCTCACACCACTCCCCTCGGACCCTCCCTTGAGAAAGCTCAGCTTGTCGATCAATGTCCCGCCTCGAACCTGCCGCTAGCCTGCGGGACCTAAGGGGCTCTGCCCGTCAAAACCGATGGCCACGCTCGGCGCAATATTCCAGCCATTTATTTAACATCATGTTTCGCGTCCAGCGCTGATCCAGTTCACGCTTGAGTCCCGACTCGACCTTGACCAGCTCGGAATGGCGCCGAAAGCCGCGAAAGCTGCGCACTTCCGCCAGGCGGGCGTCGTGGTAGACGCAGACTTCGAGATCCGGGTCACGAATGCATTCCCCCTCGAGCGCGAATTCGTATGTGAGGCGAAACACACTCGTGTAACGCGACAGCTCGAGCGGCGTGAGAAAGAGATCACAGTCGGAACCGGCGCGCGACACGGTGCGCTCGGAAATCGAGCGCAGATCTCTCGTAAGCCAGCCCAGCCGCACGAAATTACTCTCGTACAGCGTCATGAGACTGACGAAGCTGCCGGGACGCGCCCGCCATGTGGTTTCACACCATTGGTCCGCGATCATGGCCCGACTATACCATGCGCCTGCGTCTTGCCAGCGACGCAAGTCCTCATCAGGGACGCAGTCGGCGCTCGATGCCGGTGCGGTCGAGGATCCGGCTCGAGATCTCTTCGATGGAGCATTCGGTCGCGTCGATGAACGGAATTCCGTGGCGCTCGAACAGCGATTCGGCAGCCCGCACTTCGAAGGCCACCTGCCGCGGCGAGGCATAGCGGCTGTCGGGGCGGCGCTCGTGGCGGATCTGTTGAAGTCGGTCCGGCTTGATGGTGAGGCCGAACAGCTTGCGCGAATGCGCCTCGAGCCCGCGCGGTAATTTTCGGGACTCCAGGTCGTCCTCGGTCAGGGGATAATTCGCCGCGAATATGCCGTATTGCATGGCGAGATACAGACACGTCGGCGTCTTTCCCGAGCGCGAGACCCCGATGAGAATCACATCGGCCCGCTCGTAGTCGCGGAGCACCGAGCCATCATCGTTCGCGAGCGCAAAATTAGTGGCATCGATGCGCGTCGCGTAGGAATGGGTGTCGGCCATGCGATGAGTCCGACTCATGGCATGGGAGGATTGCGTCTTGAGTTCGTTCTCGAGCGGTGATAGGAACGCATCGAAAAAGTCCAGAAACAAGCCGGTGCTCCCGCGCACCACGTTGCGCACGTCCTCCTGCACCAGCGTCGAGAAAACGATGGGGCGAGCCCCCTCCTGTTTGCCCACCAGATCGATCTTGCGCACCGCCTCTATCGCCTTGTCAACGGTGGAGATAAATGGCACAGTCACCTGCCTGAATTCTATGCCGTCGAACTGTGTCATGAGGCTGTGGCCCATCGTCTCGGCGGTGATGCCGGTCTGGTCCGATACAAAAAACACTGTTCTTTTGTTCACGGTCGTCCCATGGCCTGTTTGACCGGAAGTGTTTCACTTAACCCATGCGCGGACAAGCGGCGATTCTCACCAGGACACGAACCTAAGCCAGCGCCGGAGAAGCGATGAATCCCTACGTCATTCCGTTCGAGAAACTGAAGAGCAAGGATATCGAGGTCGTCGGCGGCAAGAACGCCTCGATCGGCGAGATGATTTCGCGTCTCGCGGGACTCGGCGTGTCGGTCCCGGGCGGCTTCGCCACCACCTCGCAAGCCTACCGCGATTTCCTCGCGCAGGGCGGCTTGGATGAGCGCATCCGCGAGGCGCTCGCGACGCTCGACGTGGACGATGTGGACCGCCTCGCCGCCGTCGGCAAGCAGATCCGCGGCTGGATGCTCGCCACCCCATTTCCGGCGCGATTGCAGAGCGAGGTGACCGAGGCATGGCGCAAGATGGGCCAGGGAGACGAGTTCGCCGTTGCGGTGCGCTCCTCCGCCACCGCCGAAGATCTGCCCGAGGCCTCGTTTGCCGGCCAGCAGGAGACTTTCCTGAACGTGCGCGGCGAGCAGCATCTGCTCACCAGCATGCACGAGGTCTATGCCTCTTTGTTCAACGACCGCGCCATCGCCTACCGCGTGCACAGCAACTTCGATCACAACGCGGTTGCCTTGTCCGTCGGCGTGCAGCACATGGTGCGCAGCGACCTGGGCGCCGCCGGCGTCATGTTCACGCTCGACACCGATTCCGGCTTCCGCGACGTGGTGTTCATCACCTCATCCTACGGACTCGGCGAGACGGTCGTTCAAGGTGCGGTGAATCCCGACGAATTTTATGTCTACAAACCCGCGCTGCGCGCGCAGCGGCGCAGCATTTTGCGCAAGAATATCGGACAGAAGGCGATCAAGATGATCTACGCCGATCCGGGCAGCCGCGAGCGGGTGCGCACGGTCGACGTGTCCCACGAGGAGCGGCAGCGATTCTCAATCGACGAGGCCGACATCGTCGAGTTGGCCAAACAGGCGCTCATCATCGAGGAGCATTACGGCACGCCGATGGACATCGAGTGGGGCAAGGACGGCTCGACCGGAAAGATCTACATTCTTCAAGCGAGGCCCGAGACCGTCCAGAGCCGGGCCGGCCGCACCATCCAGCGCTTCACGCTCAAGGCCCGTTCGACGGTGATCTCGACCGGTCGCAGCATCGGACAGCGCATCGGCGCAGGCCACGCGCGGGTGATCCGCGACGTGAAGGAGATGTCGCGGGTGCGCGCGGGCGACGTGCTCGTCGCGGACATGACGGACCCCGACTGGGAGCCGGTCATGAAGCGCGCCGCGGCCATCGTCACCAACCGCGGCGGCCGAACCTGCCATGCGGCCATCATCGCGCGTGAGCTCGGCATTCCCGCGGTGGTCGGTTGTGTGAACGCGACGCAGTCGATCCGCGAAAATCAGGCGGTCACCGTGTCCTGCGCCGAGGGCGATACGGGCTACGTGTACGACGGCATGCTCGAATACGACCAGCGCAACATCGAGCTCGACTCGCTGCCCGAGATTGCGGTGAAGATCTCGATGAACATCGGCAACCCGGACCGCGCATTCGAGTTCGCGGGATTGCCGAACAAGGGAGTAGGTCTCGCGCGGCTCGAGTTCATCATCAACCGCATGATCGGTGTGCACCCTCGGGCGCTGCTCGAGTTCGACAAGCAGAGCCCGGAGCTCAAGGAGGCCATCACGCAGCAGATTGCGGGCTATCCCGACCCGGTGAGCTTCTACGTGGACAAGCTGTCCGAGGGAATCGCGCAGATCGCGGCCGCGTTCGCGCCCGAGCCGGTCATCGTGCGGCTCTCGGATTTCAAATCGAACGAGTACGCGAACTTGATCGGCGGCAAGGCCTATGAGCCGCACGAGGAGAACCCGATGCTCGGGTTTCGCGGCGCCTCACGCTACATCGACAAGGCGTTCCGCCCCTGCTTCGAGCTCGAGTGCCGCGCGCTCAAGCGCGTGCGCGACGAGATGGGCCTCACCAACATTCAGGTGATGGTGCCGTTCGTGCGCACGCTCCTCGAGGCGAAGACCGTCACCCAGCTTCTCGCGGACAACGGATTGAAGCGCGGCGACAATGGCCTGAAGCACATCATGATGTGCGAGCTGCCGACCAACGCCGTGCTCGCGGACCGCTACCTCGAATATTTCGACGGATTCTCGATCGGCTCGAACGACATGACGCAGCTCGCACTCGGGCTCGACCGGGATTCTGGCGTGGTCGCGAAGCTGTTCGACGAGCGCGACGACGCGGTCAAGGCCTTGATGGCGATGGCCATCAAGGCCTGCACTTCGCAGGGCAAATACGTGGGGATCTGCGGCCAGGGCCCGTCGGACCATCCGGAACTCGCCCGCTGGCTGGTAAAACAGGGCATCGACAGCCTGTCGCTCAATCCGGATACCGTGGTCGAGACCTGGATGTTCCTGGCGGCTGACAGCGCCGCACCGACTTAGAGCGGCCTGAGCAGCCGCTCGCGGTAGAACTCGAGTTCACGTATCGACTCGCGCACGTCCTCCATCGCCAGGTGCGTGGCGCTTTTCTGGAACGCCTGCGCGATATGCGGTGCCCAACGCTGCGCGAGCTCCTTCAGCGTGCTCACGTCGAGATTGCGATAATGGAAGAATCGCTCCAGGGTCGGCATCTGGCGGGCGAGGAAACGCCGGTCCTGGCAGATGCTGTTGCCGCACATGGGCGAGCGGCCCTTCTCGGCCCAGGTCTCAAGAAATGTCAGCGTTTCGCGCTCCGCGGCGGCCGTATCGATCCGGCTCGCGAGCACCCTGGCACTCAACCCGGAGCCGCCATGCTGCCGCCGATTCCAGTCGTCCATGGCGTCGAGCACCTCGGCACTCTGATGAACCGCGATGACCGGGCCTTCGGCAAGCACCGTCAGGTGTTTGTCGGTTACGATCGTGGCGATCTCGATGATGAGGTCGGTATCGGGCTTGAGCCCGGTCATTTCGAGATCGATCCAGACGAGATTATCGGGAGATTTCATGGGCCCGCATGGTAGCAGAGCGCCGCAATCCATAGGCGCACACGGGGTTGGGACCGTGCTCGCAAGCTACGGGCGGGGCGTTTTGGTGGAGTCCGGTTCAGAGCTCCTGCATTGTTCGCTGAAGGGCCGCAAGCTTCGCATCGTCTGCGGCGACCGCGTCGTCTGGGCCCAGGCCCCGGAGGATGGAGGCCCCGCGATCGAGTCGGTCGAGCCGCGGCGTAATCTGGTCGAGCGGATCGACGCACGCGGCCGCCCCGAACCCGTTGCCGCCAACGTCGACCGGCTGGCCGTCGTCCTCGCGCCCGAGCCCGCGCCGGATTGGTTCCTCGCAGACCGCTATTGGGCCGGCGCGCGGCTCAAGGACTTGGAGACGCTCCTGATCGTCAACAAATCGGATTTGGGCGTCGATTCCCTGCGCGACGAATTGGACTCCTACCGCGCGCTGGGACTTCCCTGCTGCGAGGTTTCCGCCCTGGCCGGGCGGGGCGTCGAGGAGCTTCGGGGCGCCCTCGCCTGCGGCACGGCGCTCCTGGTCGGTCAGTCGGGCGTGGGAAAATCCTCGCTGATCAATATGCTCGCTCCGCTGGCGGCGGCCGAAACCAGGGAGCTGACGCGCGATGCCGAGGGGCGGCACACCACGACCACGGCGCGGCGCTATCGGTTGGGCCCTGACTCCGCGGTGATGGATGCTCCCGGCGTACGCGACTTCGCCCCTCCCGCGAGCCTCGCGCGCGCGGCAGAGCGCGGCTTCATCGAGGTTCACCGCTTCGCCGCCGACTGCCGCTTCAACGATTGCCGTCACATGCAGGAGCCGGGATGTGCCGTGCGCAGGGCCGTGCTCGCCGGCGAGATCAGCGCGCGTCGCTATGAGAGCTATCGACGCCTGTTCCGGCTCTACGAGAAACTTTCGCGCTGAGACTCAAGTGACGCTGGTACGCCCCGCGAGCGCATGCGCCAGGGTCCCGCCGTCGACATACTCGAGTTCCCCGCCGACGGGCACTCCGTGCGCGATGCGCGATGCCTTGGCGCCCGCGCGCAGCGCGATCTCACCGAGATAATGCGCTGTGGCCTCGCCCTCGACCGTTGGATTGGTGGCGAGAATGACTTCGCGCACTTCACCATCGCAGAGCAATCGCTCGAACTCGTCGAGCCCGAGCTCCGCGGGCCCGATGCCGTCGAGCGGAGACAGATGTCCCATCAATACGAAGTAGCGGCCCCTGAATCCGCCGGACTGCTCGATAGCCACGACGTCCGCCGGCGATTCGACCACGCAAAGCTGGGAGCTATCGCGCTGCGTGGAGGCGCATATCGAGCAAAGATCGCTCTCGGTCAACATGCGGCAGCGCTTGCAGTGTCCGACCGCGGCGAGCGCTGCGGCGAGCGACTGCGCCAACGCGCTGCCGCCCTCGCGATCGCGCTCGAGCAGGTAGAACGCCATGCGCTGCGCGGACTTCGGACCGACGCCCGGCAGGCAGCGCAACGAGTCGATCAATCGGGCGAGAGCCGGTGTGTACTTCATCGGCTCAGAACGGCAGTTTCATGCCCGGAGGCAGATTCATGCCGGACATGAGGCCCGCATACTTTTCCTTAGTGCGGGCCTCGAGCTTGCGCGTGGCGTCATTGATGGCGGCGACCACCAGGTCTTCGAGCAGCCCGATATCCTCACCCACGAGCTTCGGCTCGATCGTCACCTTCTTCGCCTCGTGGCGCCCATTGATCAGCACTTTCACCATGCCGGCGCCCGCCTCTCCGGTCACCTCGAGCTCCGCCAACTCCGCCTGCGCCTTCTGCATGTTCTCCTGCATCTGCTGGGCTTGACGCATGAGATTTCCGAGTCCGCCTTTCATCATGTCGCTTTCTCCTGGAACTGAGGGTCCGCAGCCTTGACCGATGCCAAGTCCACTTCCGCGCCGAAACGCTCCTTGAGTCCCTTGACGGCGGGATCCTGTTCAAAAGCAGCCGCCGCCCGGAGCGTGCGCTCCTGGTCCGCCTGGACGCGCTGCCTGGCCGGCGTGGCGAGGCCATCCGACACCTCGAATACCACTCGAATGTCGCGGCCCATGTACTTGGTCAGGCCCTGCGCCAACTTGTCCTCGATCGGCTTCGAGCGTCGTGAGTCCGCCGCGGCATCGAGCCGCAGCACCAGCACGGCGTTGTCGAAGGACGCCGGCACGCAATTGAAGGCGAGCTGTCGCACCATGCCGCCGAAACCGGCAGCCTCCACGACAGCAAGCCAATTATCGGCGTCGATCGATGACACGGCCGCGGTGGCCGATGCCGTCGGCGGGGCATCACCCGGCGGCCGAGCTGCGGCCGGCGCAAGCTCGGTCGCCGCCCGATGATCGCGCACAGCCGGGCCGGCCCCGGCAGAGCGTCCCGCGGGCGGTGCAGCGCTCGCCGCACCCGCCGAGGCCGGCGCGGCAGCCTCCGGTCGAAACGCCAGCATGCGCAGCAGCGTCATCTCGAATCCGAGCCGCGGGTCGGGCGCCATGGAAAGATCGCGCCGGCCGGCGAGCGCGATCTGATAATAGAGCTGCACATCCTCGGGACCCATGGCTTTGGCCAGACGAGTCAGGATCTCGGGATCGAATTCGCCGTCCTCGACCGCGGCGTCGGGCACGATCTGCACGATCGCAAGCCGCTGCAGGAGCGCCGCGAGCTCCACCAGCGCCCGGTCGTAATCCGGCGCATCCCGGTCCAGCTCGCCCACCCGCGCCATCAGTGCCGCACCGTCGCCGAGCGCCAACGCCCCGACGATTTGAGCGACGTGGCCGCGGTCGATGGTGCCGAGCATCGCCCGGGCATCCGCTTCGGTGAGCGCAGCGCCGCCGAAGGCGATGAGCTGGTCGAGCAGGCTCAGCGCATCGCGCATGCTGCCCTCGGCCGCGCGCGCGAGCAGCGCGAGGGCCGGCGGCTGATAGTCGAGCTTCTCGGCCGCCGCGATGAACTTGAGCCGCTCGCCGATGAGATTGGCCGATAGCCGCTTCAGGCTGAATTGCAGACAGCGCGACAGCACGGTAACCGGCAATTTCTGCGGATCGGTGGTCGCCAGCAGGAATTTGACGTGCGGCGGGGGCTCCTCGAGCGTCTTCAGCAGGGCGTTGAAGGAGTGATTGGACAGCATGTGCACCTCGTCGATGAGATACACCTTGTAGCGACCGCGCGTGGGCGCGTACTGCACGTTGTCCAAGAGTTCCCGGGTGTCGTCCACCTTGGTGCGCGAGGCCGCGTCCACCTCGATGAGGTCGACGAAGCGTCCCTCGTCGATCTCGCGGCAGGCGCTGCAAACCCCGCAGGGGTTCGCCCCGACGCCGGTCTCGCAATTCAGTGACTTCGCGAGGATGCGCGCGATCGTCGTCTTGCCCACCCCACGGGTGCCGGTGAACAGGAACGCATGATGAATCTTGCCCGAGTCCAGGGAGTTGGTCAGCGCCTTGAGCACGTGCTCCTGCCCCACCATCTCCGCGAAGCGCTTGGGGCGCCACTTTCGCGCCAATACGATATAGCTCATACGATCAGTTTATCCATAACACCGCGCAAGGGGTGATAGGGAGGCGGCCCGCGCCAGCAGGACTTCGGCGCCCGACTTGATCCTCTACCGCTGCTCCCTTCCGGGCCTGACGGGGTTCGTGGCAAGTCGCCGCGAAGATGCCGACGCGAGCCGCCATAGACTCGAGGAGCGCATTGTTGGCGGAGAGGGTGGGATTCGAACCCACGAACACCTTTTGGGATGTTACTCACTTTCCAGGCGAGCGCCTTCGACCACTCGGCCACCTCTCCGCTGGGAACGCCAATGCCGAACCTACGCGGGCCCGCAAGGGTACCGGAGGCGGCCGGGGCGAGCAAATCTGGATCTAGCTGCTGGGCGTTCCAGCCTTGTTGGCAGGTGCAGCCTTGTACCGCGGCGGGGTATCCAAACACGCCTCATGAGGCCCCGGTGGAGGCGCCACGAGATCCACCGTCGGGATGACCAGGGCACCCTGGGTATTCGGCGAGTCCAGCCCCTCCGGCACCTTGAGCGGGGCGCGCTGCACGGCGCGCTGATATTCCTGGGGTTTATGGCAATCCGACGGCAGACCGTGGATCAGACGACAGCCATTCAGCAGTACTGCCGCGGCGATCAACGCTACCGGTCGAATGGTTCTCACGCTGCCTGATCCTCGAGTCTGATGCCCGCTGCGCGCATGGCCCCGAGCACGACGTCGTGCTGGGCAGGCGGCAGTTCGACCAACGGCAGCCTCAAGGTGCTGCCGATGAGTCCCATACGGGCGACCGCCCATTTTACCGGTATTGGGTTGGCTTCGACGAATAAATTCTTGTGCAAGGGCTGTAATTCGGCATCGATCGCGCGTGCGGTCGCCATGTCTCCCGCGAGCGCGGCCGCGCAGGCCTCACGCATGCGCCTCGGCGCGGCGTTGGCGGTGACCGAAATCACACCATGGGCTCCGGCGGCGATCCAATCGATGGTCGTGGCATCGTCGCCCGACAACAGCGAGAAATCCGCCGGGCAGGCGTTCTGCAGGTCGCGCAACCGGCCGAGGCTCGCCGTCGCGTCCTTGAGCGCCACGATCCGGGGGTGGCGTGCGAGGCGTCCAACCGTCGCGGGCTGCAGGTCGACCGCGGTTCGATTGGGGACGTTGTACAGCACCACCGGCACCTCGGAGGCGTCCGCAGCCGCGCTGAAATGCCGGAAAAGGCCCTCTTGCGGCGGCTTATTGTAGTAAGGCGTCACCAGCATCACCCCGTCGACGCCGAGGCGCGACAGGCTACGGGTCCGCGCCACGGTGCTTGCGGTCGCGTTGGTCGCGGCGCCGACGATCAATTTGACTTTGCCACCGCAGCGCTCCACCGCGCGGCGCGTCAAAGCTTCGGTTTCCTCGAGCGACAGGGCCGGCGACTCCCCGGTCGTGCCGGCGATCACGATTCCGTCGGTGCCTTCGTGCAGGTGGAAGTCGAGCAGCCGATCCCACGCCGTGAAGTCCAGGCTCCCATCGGCGGTCATCGGCGTGACGATGGCAACCAGGCTTCCGCGCAACATTCAGATCGCTCCTCGGGAGAATGAGACGCTACCTTAATTGGCCGACATGCACCGTGGCAAGCGCCCATCCGGTAGAATTTGATCCGATGAAACAACATATCGTGATAAGCGCGGTCGGCGGCGACCGCGTCGGCATGGTTCATGAGCTGTCCAAGGCGGTGGCCGATTGCGGGGGAAGCATCAGCGAAAGCCGCATGACCTCGCTGGGCAACGAGTTTGCGATGCTGCTCCTGGTGAACGGCAATTGGCACACGCTCGCGAAACTCGAGGGCGAGTTCAAGAAGCTCGCGGACGCCACCGGCATGAACATCCAGCTGCGGCGCACCGAAGAGCGCGCGGCGCGCAACGACATGCTGCCCTACTCCATCGACGTGGTGTGCCTCGATCAGACTGGCATCGTCGCAGGACTCTCCGGTTTTTTCTCGCAGCGCGGCGTGGACATCGCCGAGCTGTCGACGCGTTCCTACGCCGCCGCCCACACCGGTGCGCCCATGTTTTCAGTGCAGATGATCGTCAACGTGCCCAGCCGCCTGCACATCGGGGTGCTGCGCGAGGAGTTCATGGATTTTTGCGATCACCTGAATCTCGACGCCATTCTCGAGCCGGTCAAGAATTGATACCCACCCCTAGAGCACAGCATCATGAGCAAGATTGAGATCGGCAAGAAGGCCCCTGCTTTCACCCTCGAGGGCACGGCCGGCAAGTGGCGCCTCGCCGACGCCGGCGGCGGCCCTTTGGTCATTTATTTCTATCCGCGCGACAACACCCCGGGCTGCACCCAGGAAGGAGAGGCTTTCGCCGCCGCTCATGCGCAATTCAAAAAGGCGAAGACCACGATCGTCGGGATATCACCCGACACCGTCGCCTCGCACGACAAGTTCAAGGCGAAGATGGGCTTCCCGTTCGAGCTGTTGAGCGATGCGGATCAGGCCGTGTGCAAGCTCTACGATGTGATCCAGGAAAAAAGCATGTACGGCAAGAAGTACCTAGGGGTGGAACGCAGCACCTTCCTGGTGGACGCCAAGGGCGTGCTGCGGCATGAGTGGCGAAAGGTCAAGGTGAACGGCCATGCTGCGGCGGTTCTCGAGGCGGTGAAGGCACTGTGACATCTCCATTGCGGCCGGTGTCGGCCGGGGCCGCGAAATTCTCCAAGTCGAAGCCCGAGCGGCGCATCTTCGTGCTGGACACCAATGTCCTGATGCACGACCCGACCTCGATATTCCGTTTCGAAGAGCACGACGTATACATCCCGATGACCGTGCTCGAGGAACTCGATGCCGGCAAGAAAGGCGTGTCGGAGTCGGCGCGCAACGTCCGTCAGGTGAGCCGCTTCCTCGACGAATTGATGCGCGACGCCACCAAGAAGGAGATCGATCGCGGACTCGCGCTGCCGGCCGGCGTGCAGGTCAACCACGGCAAACGCCCCCCGGCGGGGCGTCTGTTCTTTCAAACTCAACTGCTCGATTCGTCGCTCCCGGACGGCTTGCCGGGCCATGGGGCCGACAACGCCATCCTTGCCGACACGCTGGCGCTGCAGAGAAAATTCCCAGAGGCCCGCGTCACGCTGGTATCCAAGGACATCAACCTCCGGATCAAGGCCGCCATCGTCGGGGTTCAGGCCGAGGACTATTCCAGCGACAAGACCATCGAGGATGCGGACCTCCTCGAGAGCGGCGTGCAGAAGCTGCCCGCCAATTTCTGGGAGAAGCATGGCAAGGGCATGGAATCCTGGCAGCAACAGAGCCGCACCTTCTACCGGGTCCGCGGCCCGCTGGTGCACGAATGGCAGGCCAATCAATTCGTCTACGACCCGGGCGAGAACGGCGTCGAGGCCATCGTGCGCAAGCTCGAGGGCGACTCCGCGGTTTTGGA
>Ga0187863_10000517_pt1 | contig 32612 bp, 20 predicted proteins | sample June2016WEW_11_1_FD_132975 | JGI IMG/M metagenome (GOLD analysis project Ga0187863, IMG submission 132975) | Peatland microbial communities from SPRUCE experiment site at the Marcell Experimental Forest, Minnesota, USA - June2016WEW_11_10 | ecosystem: Environmental > Terrestrial > Soil >...
ATCCGGCCGCCCCGTTTTAAATTCTCCGCAACGAAAACCGTCCCGCCCGGCTCACTCAGCCTGGCGCGGCATCCCAGGCGTGGCGGCAGGGATCCCGTGCGCCACACCAGCCCCACCAGTTACGCACTGGCTTCGTGATCAACCGATTGGTGCTGCCCCAGGGACACCAATCAGTTGATCACGAACGCCGGCCTGGGATTAGTGGGGCTGGTAGGGGGCATTGCGGCTGGCGGGGCAGGAGGGCCGCCTCGGCTGGCGGGGCAGGAGGGCCGCCTCGGCTGGCGGGGCGGGGTTCCCAGGGGTATCAGCGGAGGGGCGCGAAGCGGTGCGCGGTCGGCGGCAGTCCCGAGCCCGCGCCGGACCCGGCCTCGCCCGCAGTCCGGGCGGCCCGGACCGCCGCGGCGACCATCCGCGCGTAGAGCCGGGCCCCGCTGGGCTGCGGATGCACCTCGTCCGGCCACAGCAGGCTGGTCCGGTGCTGGATGGTCGCGAACCAGTTGGCCATGACCACGTTGGAGTACCGGCGGGCCGCGGCGGCGATGACCCGGTTCACTCCCGCCTCCCAGGGCCGCGCCTCGTAGGTGTTGACCAGCACCAGGTCCCGGTGCGCGCCGACCGCCCGGATGAGCTGGCCCATCTGCTGGGAGGTGAACGCGCCGTTGGTGCCGAGCGCGAACACCACGACCGGGCGGAGCCTCCCGGCCGCCGCGAGGCGCTGCACGATCGACAGTCCCGCGCTGACCTGGCGGCTGACCAGCGCGTCGATGGAGATGCCGGGCAGTGCGGCCGCGAGCTGGACAGCCGAGGCGAGCATGACGGAGTCGCCGACCGCGAAGACGTCAGAGCCGGTCACCCGGGCCGGCGCGGTCGCGGCGGTGGCCGCGGCCGGTACCGGCGAGGGACTGGCGGCAGGGCTGTATCGCGGCGCCGCGGTACCCGGCAGTGTGCCTGCGTGGGTGCCGGCGGATCCGCTGGCCGTGGGCGTGAGGGCGGCGTGGCCGGCCGGGTCCTGCTGGCTGACCTTGACCCCCTCGCTGATCTGCTCGGCCAGCCCGCGGGAGGAGTGGGCGTGCACCAGCCCGTAGCCCGCAGCGCCCGCCACGGCCAGGGCGGCCACCACGGCGAGCGCGGGAACGACGCGGACGGGCGATCGGTGCGCCCCGGCCAGGGACCCGGCAACCATCCGGGCCCGGGCCCGGACCGTGGACCGCAGCCCGTCGCGGATTATAGGTTCCTCGACCCACCGCCAGGACACGGCGGCGAGGCCGACCGAGAGCGCTGCCTCGGGCAGCCAGATCCACCCCGCCGTGCGCTGCCGCGGGAACGCCGCGATGGCCAGCGCGATGACCGGCCAGTGCCACAGGTAGATCCCGTAGGACCTGATCCCGATCCAGCGCAGCACGGACCGGCCGAGCGCCCAGCTGACCAGGCCCGGGCTCGCTGCGGCGAGCACCACCCCGCCGGCCGCCAGGGCGGCGACCAGCAATCCCGCTGGGTAGAGCACCCGGTCCGTCCCGGTGAAGTGGCCCGTCGCCCAGGCCAGCACGGCGATCCCGGCCAGGCCCAGTGCGTCGGGGACCCGGGCGCTGTCGCGGCTCAGTGCCTGCAGTCGGCGCAGCGGCCAGGTCAGCGCCAGCGCCGACCCGATGAACAGGGCCGACGCGTGCGTGTCGGTGCCGTAGTAGACCCGGGACGGGTCCGCGCCGGGCACGTAGACCAGGACCATGGCCAGGGCGGACAGGGCCGCGCCGAGCCAGGCGAGGGCGGCCCGGACGCGGCAGGACTGGCGGGTCTTCAGGATGACGATCAGGACCAGCGGCCACACCAGGTAGAACTGCTCCTCGATAGCCAGCGACCACAGGTGCTGGAGCGGTGGCGGCGGCCCGAACTGGGCGAAGTAGGAGTGGTGCGCCAGCGCCTGCCACCAGTTGCTGGAGTAGGTGACGGCGGCGAGCAGTGCCGCCCGCAGCGCGGCCAGCTGGGCCGGCTCGATCACGGCCGTGGCCGCGGTCACCGCCACGAGCAGGACCGCCAGGGCGGGCAGCAGCCGGCGCGCCCGGCGCGCCCAGAACCCGAGCAGGTCCAGGTGACCGTCCCGGTTCCAGCTGGCCACCAGCAGGTCGGTGATCAGGTATCCGCTGAGCACGAAGAAGACGTCGACCCCGAGGAATCCCCCGGAAAATGCGGACAACTGCTCATGAAAGGCGACAACGGCAATAACGGCCAGGGCGCGCAATCCATCCAGGCCCGGCCGACGTGAAGTGGCCTGATCGGATGTCGTGCCTTTCACGGCAGGTGTCGTCACTGCGCTGATCCCCCCCGGCTCACAGCAATGTTCAGAATTCTCGCCCGTTCAATGCGGGAAGAAACGCCGTGACGGGTAATAGGTGGGAAGAGATTTGGCCGCGTGCAGTCCCCGGGGTGCCCGGACCCAGTGTGGTGGCACAGTGTGGTGGCACAGTGTGGTGGCCCGGCGTGCTGCCCAGCGGCCGGGCTTCCAGTTACTGGTCTTCGGCCACCGCGGTGAGCTGGCCGTCGGCGAACCGCAGGGTGAGGCGCTCCCCGTGCTGCACCTCCGCGGCTGCGCGCACCACGCTGCCGTCGGGACGCTGCACGATGGCGTAACCGCGGCTCAGCGTGGTGGCGGGGGACAGGGCCAGCAACCGGGCCCGCACGTGGGACACGTCGTCCCCGGCGCGGTCCAGCGTGGCGGACAGCCGCCGCCGGGCCCGCTCGGTGAGCCCGGTGATCAGTTCCTGGCGCCGTTCGATCTCACGGACCGGCGAGGCGAGCGCAGGCCTGGACCGCATGTCGGCCAGCCACGCGGTCTCGCGTTCCATCCGGCCGCTGAGGCAGCGCCAGGCCCGGCCGCGCAGCTGGCCGATGAGGGCGAACTGCTCGCTCACGTCTGGCACGATGCGGCGCGCAGCGTCGGTGGGCGTGGACGCGCGGACGTCCGCGACCAGGTCGAGCAGGGGAGTGTCCTGCTCGTGCCCGATCGCGCTGACCACCGGCGACTTCGCCGCCGCCACGGCCCGGAGCAGCGTCTCGTCGGAGAACGGCAGCAAGTCCTCGATGGAGCCCCCGCCCCTGGCGATGACGATCACGTCCACCGACGGGTCGGCGTCCAGCCGGTGCAGCGCGTCCACGATCTCGCCTACCGCGTACTGTCCCTGCACGGCAGCCGGCTCGACCCGGAATTGGACCGCGGGCCACCGATGGGCGGAATTGCGCAGGACATCCTTTTCCGCGGCCGAGTCACGTCCGCAGATCAGGCCGATCTTTCCGGGGAGAAATGGCAGCGGGCGCTTGCGCTCGGCCGCGAACAGCCCTTCGGCGGCCAGGGCCCGGCGGAGCCGTTCCAGCCGGGCGAGCAGTTCGCCGATGCCGACGGCCCGGATTTCGGTGGCGGAAAGGGCGAAAGAGCCCCGGTTGGCGTTGAAGTCGGGTTTCGCCCAGACCAGCACCCGGGCTCCCTCACCGGGTGGCGGGTCGGTGGCGTCCAGCACCGTGCGCGGGCAGATCACCCGCACGGATACCGCTGCGACCGGGTCGCGCAGGGTCAGGAACACCGTGTTCCCGCGCCGGGTGAGCTCGGCGATCTGCCCTTCGACCCAGACCCGGCCGAGGCGGCCGATCCACTCGCTGGTCAGCCTGAGGATGGTGCGCACCGGGACTGGTGCTTCTGGTGAGGTGTCGAGCGCCATGGCGGGTGGCTGCGGCGGTCCGGCTGGTGGCGGCCGGGTGCCTGCTAGCTCAGCTGCCTTCGGTGAGCTTGGTGAGACGGCGCTCGAACATGGTGATCGTGGCCGGCCGGCCCTCGTGGGCCTTCTCGTAGTCGAGCAACACCTGGACCTGGGCCGCGTCCAGCACCCGCAACCGAGCCCGCAGCGACGCCACCGAGAGCTGGTCGTAGTTGGGGACGGGCAGGGCCTCCCCAGCCGTCGCCGTCGCCGCAGCCGCAGGTGCGGCGGGCTCAGCGGAGGCCACGTGGGGCGGAGCGGGCACCGCGAGGGCGAGGTCGGCGGGGTCCGGCACGGGGGCGAGGTCGGCGGGGTCCGGCACAGCCGGGGCCAGGTCATCTGGGGCCGGCTCGGCCGGGGTGGTCACGGCCGGAACTGGCTCGGTAGGCGTGTACTCAGCAGGTCCCGGAACCGGCTCAGGGGTCGCGTCGGCGACTGGCCCGGGAACGGATGGTTCGGCGATGGCGGGCTCGGAGACGCTCGACGTAGCGGGGATCGGCGCTTTCTCCTCGTCCTGCTCCTCGTCTCCGTCGAGCAGCCTGACGTTCCCCGTCTTGTCCAGCGAACGCCACCGGGTGCTCCCGGCGTCCTGGGCCGGGGCTCTGCGCGATGCGGCGGGCTTCGCCGGGGCTCTGCGCGAAGCGGCGGGCTTCGCCGGGGCTCTGCGCGATGCCGCGGGCTTCGCCGGGGCTCTGCGCGATGCGGCGGGCTTCGCGGCGGGTACCGGGGCCGGGGCCTGCTCTGATGCCGGGGAAGATGTCGCCTCGCCGCTGCCCGCGGGTTGCTCGGCGGTACGCGCCCGGAAACGGTCCGCGACCAGCAGGAGCTGGCCGATGGTGGCGAACATCGTCCGCAGCGCTTGCGCAGGGATTTCCTTGAGGCGGTCATTGACCTGCGGCAAAGGCATCTCGATCGTTCTCCTCAGGTATGTCCTGCCGTTATGGGGCTCCGGGGGCCCGCGCGCCCCCACGGCGCCTGCCTGCCGGGCCTGCCGACCCCGGCGGCGCAGCGTGGGTCTGTGACAGGCACAGTCGTATCAGATCGAGCATGACACTGTCACGGGCTGCTGCCGGGCAATTGGTGCTTCCGCGGCGGCGATCCGTGAGGTTGGGGGCCGGTCCAGTCCCTGGGTGCCGCGCTGGCATCGGGCACGCCGGGCTCAACTACCATAGGGGACATGCCCGCGACCACTCGACGCGTCCTGCTCGCTAAGCCCCGCGGTTATTGCGCGGGGGTTGACCGGGCGGTTCAGGCCGTCGAGACGGCCCTCGAGCGCTACGGTGCCCCGGTCTACGTGCGTAAGCAAATCGTGCATAACACCCACGTGGTCCATGATCTGGAGACCCGCGGCGCGATCTTCGTGGACGAGGCCGATGACGTGCCCGAGGGCGCGGTGGTGGTCTTCTCCGCCCACGGGATATCACCGGAGGTGCGCGAGGAAGCGAAGCGTCGCGGCCTGCGGACGATCGACGCCACCTGCCCGCTGGTCACCAAGGTGCATAACGAGGCCAAGCGGTTCGCCGCCCAGGATTACGACATCCTCCTCATCGGCCACGAGAACCACGAGGAAGTGGTCGGCACCACCGGGGAGGCGCCGGGCAGCATCCACCTGGTGGACGGGCCGGAAGGCGGCGCGGACGTCCAGGTGCGAGACCCAGCCAGGGTGGCCTGGCTGTCGCAGACCACCCTGTCCGTGGATGAGACGCTCCAGACCGTGGCGGCGCTGCGTGAGCGCTTCCCGAAGCTGGCCGACCCGCCCAGTGACGACATCTGCTACGCCACCCAGAACCGTCAGTCCGCGGTGAAGAAGATCGCTAACGACGCCGACCTGCTGATCGTCGTGGGGTCGGCGAACTCGTCAAACTCGGTGCGCCTCGTCGAGGTGGCCTTGGACGCTGGTGCCCGCGCGGCCTACCTGGTCGAGGACGCCACCGCGATTGACCTGGCCTGGCTGGACGGGGTGCGCACGGTGGGCCTGACCAGCGGCGCCTCTGTTCCGGAGGAGCTGGTGACCGGCGTGCTCCAGTACCTGGCGGAACAAGGTTTCGGCGCCGTCGAGGAGGTCGAGGCGGTTGAGGAGCGGCTCGTGTTCGCGCCGCCCCCAGAACTACGCCGTACCGCCCCGCGCTAGCGTCCGCCAGGCGGCTGAGGTCAGCGGTAGTGTCGCGGGCCGGGCCGGTACGCGGCCCGGCTGTCTGTGGCCTGGCCGCCCGTGGCCCCCGAGTTCCCTGATCGCGGCGCCTGCAGATCGGGGCGCAGGTCGCGGCGCAGGTCAGTGACGCACTGAGGCAGTCCGCGCACCCAGGCGATGATCAGGTACAGGATCACCCCGGCGAACAGCCACGGCGCGACATTCGCCAGGGTCAGCGCGGTTCCCTCCACCGTCGAGATGATCGTGCTCCCGTTCGCGGTGAGGGCCTTGACGCAGATGAGCGCACACAAGAAGAGCAGCGGCGGGCTGACCGCGATCACCAGCAGATCACGCCGCCTCGTATACCGGGCCGCGGCCCCGCTGCCGATCACGAAGCTCGCGCCCGCGAGCCAGCCCCACTCGAGCCAGCTGGCCACCAGCAGGGTGAAGAAGAACAGCACGAGCATGCCCGCGACCGCGCCGCGCCCGGTCAGCGTGAGCGCGCCGCGCTCTCCGGCCGGGCGTTGCGCGGCGTCGGTGGTCTGGTCGGCGTCGGTGGTCCGGTCGTCACCCGTGCCCCGCTCCTCGGCCGGGCCGTTTTCCGGAGCCGCGCCGCCCTCCGCGGGGTCGGGCGGCCATTCCTCCTCGCTCTGCGTGGGGTCGGAGTGCGGATCGGCCACGTTCCGTGGACGCCCGGCGACGGCGACATCGATCCGCTCTGGGGACCAGGGGTTCGCGGTACCCGGGGAGGAGCCTGAGCGGCTTAGTTTCGGTCGGCCCTGGGGCCAGGATGCATCGGGCCGTGGCTGGGACACCCTGTGCTCCCTCCCCGGTGCTGCCGTGCCGATGACGGCGTGCTGGCCACGCTACCCCGGCCCTGCGCCCGATCCGCTCCATCGACACGCCTGGAGGCTGCGCGATGGCGAAGATGGCGTCGCTGAAAACAGCATCCGGTCGTACTCGAGGTGACCGGACGGACCGGGCCGCAGGCGCAGCCTGGGCGGCCCGGACTTAGCTTGCGCCATTGCTGCCTGGTATCGCCATCACGGCCCCCGGTGATCCATCGGCGCTGGATATTTCCGGGCGTTCCGGGCTGAGCCGGCCGGTCTCGCGGGGATCCGGTTGCGGGGAGACGGCGAGTTCCGGGGCATCCGGCTGTAGGGGCACGGGCAACTCCGGCACGGGCAACTCCGGCACGGGGAGCTCCGGGGCGGCCAGTTCCGGGGCGGCCAGGGCCCTGGTGGCCTCCTCGATGAAGACAGGAGTCTCCAGGTCCCCCTCCACCACGCCGAGCTGGTTCAGCTTGCGCGCGCTAACCAGGACCCGGCTCTCCAGCGAGCCAACGGTCTGGTTATAGGTGGTGACCGCCGAGGTGAGCGCGCGGCCGAGGCGGTCCATGTGCCGCCCTAGGCCAGATATCCGCTCATAGAGCTCTCGGCCCAGGTCGAAGGCGGCCCGCGCGTTCTCCGCCAGCGCGTCCTGTTGCCACGCGTACTGGGCGGTGCGCAGCATCGTGACCAGCGTGGTGGGCGTGGCAATGTGCACCTTGCGTGCCATCGCATGCTCCAGCAGCGCCGGATCGTGCTCCAGCGCCGGGGCCAGGAACGCCTCACCGGGAATGAAAAGCACCACAAACTCGGGCGCCGGGCTGAGCGTGGCCCAGTACGACTTGGCCGCGAGCCGGTCTACATGCTCACGCACGTGCCTGGCGTGGGCATCCAGCCGGGCCGCGCGGACCGCGTCGTCCGGGGTCTCCGCCGCCTCCAGGTAGGCGGCGAGCGAGACCTTCGAGTCGACCACGATGTTCTTCCCGCCGGCCAGCCGCACAACCATGTCAGGCCGGAACGTGCCCTCGGCGGACTGGACGCTGACCTGCTCGTCGAAGTCGCATCGCGGGGCCATCCCGGCTAGTTCCACTACCCGGCGCAGCTGCATCTCGCCCCACCGGCCACGGGCTTCCGGCCGCCGCAGGGCCGTCACGAGGGCCTGGGTCTGGGCCCGCAAATCGTCCGAACTCTGCCGGGTGATCTTCATCTGCTCGGTCAGGGCCGCGTGGGACAGGTGCCGCGCTTCCTCGGTCTCCCGGAGCTGGGCCTCCACCTTGGCCAGCGTGTCCCTCAGGGGCTGCACCAGGTGCTCGACCGCGGCCCGGCGCGTCTCCAGTTCGCCGGCGGCCTTGGCGTTGGCCGCGCTGAGCCTGCCCTCGGCGATCTCCAGGAACATCGTGGCGCTGCGGTCGAGCGCCTGGGCCGACATGGCCTGGAAGCGCTCGGCCAGCTGGCCGTCGATCAGCGCGGCCCGTTCCTGGGCAGCCCGCTCCAGGATGGCCGCCCGGTCCTGGGCGGCCCGGGCCCGCTCCTCGCCCGCGCGGGCCTGCCCGGTGAGGTCGGCGGTCACATTGGCCAGGCGGCCGCGGGCGTACAGGTAGCCGATAGCCGCTCCGACCACGGCACCGACTGCGAGTAGGGCGAACATCAAGACGACGTCCATGGACCGTCATGGTGGCAGCGGCCACTGACAGTTTCCGGTCCGACACGCGTGATCCGGGGCGGGGGGCCAGCGGTCCGCCCGGCGGGTTCACCCCGTGACCCGTTCTAGACTCGCGCAGGTGAGTCTCTCGATCGGCATCGTCGGCCTGCCCAACGTTGGCAAGTCCACCCTGTTCAACGCGTTGACGAGAGCCAACGCGCTGGCCTCCAATTACCCGTTCGCGACTATCGAGCCGAACGTGGGCATCGTCGGCATCCCCGATCCCCGGCTGGCGGTCCTCGCCGGCCTCTACAACTCGGCCCGGATCGTGCCTGCCACCGCGCGCTTCGTGGACATCGCAGGGCTGGTCCGCGGAGCGTCACAGGGCCAGGGGCTGGGCAATCAGTTCCTCGCGCACATCCGCGAAACCGACGCCATCTGCCAGGTCGTCAGGGTGTTCAGCGACCCTGATGTCAGCCACGTCGATGGCGATGTGTCGCCCGCGCGCGACGTGGACACCGTGGCCACCGAACTGATCCTGGCCGATCTGCAGACCCTGGAGAAGGCAGTACCCCGCCTCGTTAAGGAAGCGAAGTTCGCCAAGAATCCGGAGCGCCAGCGGATAGCCGATGCTGCCGATGCCGCACAGCAGATGCTGGACGGCGGCACAACGCTGTTCGCCGGGGCGGCCGCGGCCGGCATTGACTTGGCTGACCTGCGCGATCTCCACCTGCTCACCGCTAAGCCCTTCGTTTACGTGTTCAACATGGATGAGGCCGAACTGGCGGACGAGGACCTGCAGGCCAAGCTGGCCGCTCAGGTCGCCCCGGCCGAGGTGATCTTCCTGGACGTGAAGACCGAGGCGGAACTGGCCGAGCTGCCCGAGGACGAAGCGGCGGAAATGGCCGCCGAACTCGGCATGGGGGAGCCGGGTCTGAACCGGCTCGCACACGCGGGGTTCAGCGCCCTGGGCCTGATGACCTTCCTGACCGCAGGGCCGAAAGAGGTCCGTGCCTGGGAGATCCCGGCCGGTGCGACGGCCCCCGAGGCGGCGGGCGTCATCCACACCGACTTCCAGCGCGGCTTCATCAAGGCGGAAGTCGTAGCGTTCGACGACCTGGTGGCCGCCGGATCGCTGACCGCGGCCCGCGCCGCGGGAAAGGTGCGCATCGAGGGCAAGGATTACGTGATGCGCGACGGCGACGTCGTCGAGTTCCGCTTCAACGTCTGAACGAACGTCAGACCAAACCCGGCCACCGGCCGATCGCGTTGCCCCACGACAAGGGCGGCAGCGGTTACCCAATCGGGTTATCGATGGCGATCATGCGGCAGGCAGGGCTCAAGGGAGGCGACGAGTGATGGCCGGAGAGGTGTACACCGTCCGGGTTCACCACGAGCCGGGCCAAGAGCTCTGGGCCGAAGTCCTTGAGCTGCCCGGTTGTTTCGCCGCCGGCGCCGGCATGGAGGAGCTACGGCAGGCCCTGACCGAGGCCATCAGCCTCTACCTGTCCGAACCTGGCGACGTGAAGCACGTCGAACTAGAGGACGAGCCAGGATCAGTCACCGAGCACCGGATGCTAGCGCGAACCGCCTGACGCAGCGGCCGGGGTCGGTGATGTCGAGAACCGGTCTTCATGCACGGCGCGCAGCCTGAGTCGCTCACCGGGAACGAGATTCGTTGGCGATTCCGGAGCAGCCCGGCCGCCAATCCGGTGTACGGGAGTGGGCTCGTGGGCGGACCGTGAGATTCGGTGGCTTCTGGGACCCGATAAGCCGGATGATTTGCGGGCGCTAAGGGCCGACAGAGCGTAGTGCTTTAGTGGTGATGAAGTCCGGTCGCTGGCTGGCAATCGCATCGATCAGTCCGGCGGACGGGCCCGGTGCCAGGGTGCCCGGATGGCGGTGCGACACGGCTCACGGTGCTCGCCCAGGCCCGCAGACCCAGCTAAGATCCATCGTAAGGCGTCGCGTGCAACTATTTTTGTTGTGTGCTGCGGGACAAGCTGACGGGGGTCGACCGAGAGTCCCCAGCAAAGCTGCGAATCGACGTCGTCGCAGGTCAGAGTCCACATAGTGACTAATCGTGCTGCTCTCAGGCAGGTCAATGGGCGGTTCGATTGCTGGTACGCGCGGTGGCGGGCCTCGCGAAAGGGGGTCCCCGGCCGACGGGTTATGGCGCAGAATAGGGCGATAGACGGCATAGGAAGGCACCGCAACTCTTTGCTGCGCGTGCGCAGGAACGGGCGGAGGTGCGATGGTTCGCCGGTCAACGGTTGATCGCAGTCCGCATTTTGGTGAGCACGGGCTGGACTACGAACCGGGGACCGAGTATTCCGGGCGCGACCAGGTCGGCCGCTCACGCTCGGGGCGAACCTGGGGCGGCGCGGGCGGCCGGTGGCTCGTGTGGCTCTTCCGGGGCGTCGCATGGGCCGTCTTGCTGCTCATCGGTTACCGCGGCGTCGTCGCGATCCTGTCGGATGAGTCTCACTCGGGGCAGGCGGCGCCGGCCGCGTCCGCGCCGGCGGCCAGCGGCTTCCCGGTTACCCTCGCCGGTGCCTATGCCCTGCAGTTTGGCCAGGTTTATCTGAACTACAACCCGGGCAGCGCCGCCCAGCGGGCAGCAGAACTGAGCGCCTTCCTGCCGAGCGGATCGGATCCGCAATTGGGCTGGAATGGCCAGGGAACGTCTCAATTGCAGTCCGAACAGGTGGCTGGCACCAGCGTGCAGGATGCTCACCACGCCGTGGTGACGCTCCTGGCTCGGGTGAATGGCCAGTTGATGCAGCTAGGGGTCCCTGTCTACGCGTCCTCGGCCGGGGTCGTCGTGTCCAGTGCGCCGGCCTGGCTGCCTGCTCCAGCGCGAGCCGCCCTTCCCTCGGCCGCACCTGCAAGCTCTGATTCCGCCACCCAGGCGGTGCTGACGAACCAGCTTCCGGCGTTCTTCCAGGCGTATGCCAGTGGAAATCAAGTGACCCTGGGCCGGTTCCTGGCCTCGGGCACCTCACTGACCGGGCTAAACGGTGCGGTGAACTTTCAATCCATCGCTAACGTCAGCGTCCCATCGGGCGGCGCGACCCGCCATATCATTGCGACCGTCGTCTGGAGCGTTCCGGCCAGAAGCCCAGCAGGCCAGGTCCGCAAGGACGGGACGCCTGCCCAGCTCCAGATGAGCTATGCGCTCACCGTCGTGAAGCAGAATGGAACCTGGTACGTCAGGGACATCAGCGCAGCAACCGAGTCACCGGGGTCGCCGTGACCGGACTTCGAAGGCCGCACGCCCCCGCCCGGCCAGGCGTGATCCCCCATAACCCGGAGTAGACCGATGTCGTTCCAATCGCTGATCATCGCGGCCCCGTCGTCGCTCAGCACCTCGGGTCTCGTGAGCTACTTGCAGGGGCTGTTCGGGCCCCTGTTCCTTGGGATCGTCGGGATCGTGGCCCTGTTCTTCTTGTTCACTCGGGAAATCATCCGGTTTGTGCAGTTCCTCGTGCTCGCCGTCGCGATCGCGGTGATCTTCTACACCCCGAGCATCGTGCAGACACTCGCTCAGGGCATCGCGAACGCGCTCGGCGTCCACTGATCTCCGCCCAGGCCGGAAGGAGAGCGCCCGGTGGACTTGCCCACCTATACCAGCATCTGGCGAATCGAAAAGCGGCTGTATAAGCTGTACGACTTCAGGCTGCCGATGCCGGTCCCGGTTGGCCAGATCGCTGTGTTCGCGGCGATCACGGTGCCGTACGTGATCCTGCTGACCATCCTCGGGCTTCCCTTCAACCACACCCTGTTCTGGCTGTACGTGCTGCCGCCGGGCGTGATCACCTGGCTTGCCACGCGGCCCGTGCTGGAAAGCAAGCGACTCCCTGAGCTGGTCATTTCGCAGGTGCGCTACCTGGGTGAGCCAGGTACATGGTGCCGGATGGCTCCACTGGCGGAGAAAGACGACATCGTGGTGATCGGCAAGGTCTGGCGGCGGGACGAGGAGCGCCCCCGGCCGCCAGCCGAGGCCCCGGCTCTGAAGCCCGCGACCGCCCCGTCAGTCGCGCGGCGCCCGGCCCCGGTGCGGACGGCCGCAGCGCAAAAAGCCGCCGCCCAGGCCACCCCGTCCGGCTCGCCCGTCCGTGTGCCGCAGGCCTTCCCGCCGCCCCGGCCTGTGGCGGAGAAGCGGGGCCGTGCGAGCCAGTGGCCCGGTGTCGCGCCTGGCCCCGCAGGAGTACCGTCGGCCGTGGCGGGGCATTCGGCGCCGGCCGAGATCGCCCATGACGAGCGGCAGGCCCCGCTCCGCCCGGCAGCCGAGCCCACAGGCCGCCATGCCGCCAGGCCGGGGGGCCCGGCCGATACGCCGGGGCGCCCCGCCGGACGCCAGGAAGGCGTCACGCGGCAGCCTCGTCCCGAGAGCCTGGCGGTTCCTGCCCGGCCGCCCGCCGCGGCGTGGCCGGTGAAGGACCCGCATGCTCCTGCCTCGACGGCGAGCCCGGCCGGGCCAGCCTGGACCACTCCGGTTCCGCCCGGCCCCATTCCTCCGGTCTCCGGGGCCCGGGGGATGACCGCGGGAACCGCGGTGCCCGCAGCGGCGGATCCAATCCCGGCCGCGGGAGTTCCTGTCCAGGCAGCGGGTGATCCGGTTCCTGCCGGACCAGATCCCCTGCTGCGGAAAGCCGATTCGCTGGCGGTGCCGGACACGGCTGTGCCTGCCCCTCCCGCGGGGCCCGCGGTGAGCGTGCCGGCCCCGGCAGCCCCGCCGGAGCCGGCGGCCGGCACGTCAGCCGGGCCGGCCGGATTCTTCATCGGCCCGGTCCGTACCGAGGCGGCCGATCGTGGGCCGGCCCCGCACGATCGGGCCGACGATCACCCTGCCGCTCTGGTGCCTGCAGCGCACCAGACGGCTGCGCGCGAGAACGCCGCGGCCCAGACCCCCGCGCCCGAGGGAGTCGAGGGTGAGGCACCTGAGCCTGGGGCACCTGAGCCTGGGGCACCTGAGGGCGAGGCATCTGAGCTTGAGGCTTCCGAGCTTGAGGCAGCCGAGGGCGAGGCTGCCGTGCCCGAGCGGGGAACAGCCCAGGACGCCACGGCCCAGCCTGAGGCAGTCTCCTCGGAGTCGGCCGACTCCGAGGAGGCCGGGCCGACCGCCCGCCCTGAGGCCGCGAGCCCTGAGACCGCCGAGCCTGAGACCGCCGAGCCTGAGACCGCCGAGCCTGAGGCGGCAGTGCTGGTGACGGAGGAGGCGCCGGCGCCGGAAGCATCACGCGAAGACGCTGCAGTGGCCCAGCCAGGGTTCGTGCCGGAGTCACACGCCCCCGGCGAGACCAGTGCGCCCGCCGGGGCTGACCGGCCGAACACGTCAGACGATCTGGCCGAACCAGATGATCAGGGGGCACAAGACCAAGACCTGCCAGACGAAGGCCTTCGAGACGAAGACCCGTCCGGCGAGGACGGAGCCGATCAGGAGCCGCCGGGTGAGGCCGCCGCACCTGCTGCGGGCTCACCCTCGGCGCCGGTCAGCCCGTGGTCGCCGCCGATCGTCGTGGTCCGGGGCAGCTCCACTGCCCGGCCGGCCCTGGTGGAGCGGGCGCTGAGCGGTCCGGGCCAGCACCGCGGCGGCAGCAACTGGCGGGAGCATGTCAGGGTTGTGCCGGGCGGTCACGGGCCCGGCCGGCCCGACTTGGAACGGCGTGACCTGGCCCGGGTCCTCCTCCCGATCCGCGGTTCCCGGCTGATCGTGGTGCTGGGCTGCACGGTCGGCGCCGGCCAGACGGTGACCACCCTCATGCTCGGCGACGTGCTGGCCAGCCTCCGCGCGGAGCCGGTCGCGGCGCTCGACCTCAATCCGGGGCAGACCTCCCTCGCCGACATGGCCCGCACCTCCCCTGCGGGGACCGCGCGGGGCCTGGTGGCCGGGGCCACGCCCAACGCGGCGGGCCAGCGCGGGCGGGGCCACCTGGATCTCATCGCGCACGACTCCGTCCCGGACGGGGGCCAGGCGCTCGCCGACGAGGAATACGCCCGGGTGCTTGAGATCCTGACGTCCCGCTACCCGCTTACCCTGACGGATCCCGGCGCGTCGGCCGTGGCCAGGGTCCTGTCCGCGGCCGACCAGCTTGTCCTGGTCGCTCCGGCCAGCGCTGACGCGGCCCGGGCGGTCGCGATGACGATGGAGTGGCTGGACGGGCACGGTTACGGGGAGCTGTGCACCGGGGCAGTCACGGTCATCAACGGAGTGAGCAAGCGCAGCATGTCCCATGTCGAGCAGGCTGAACTCGTCGTCCGCGGCCGTTGCCGGGCCATCGTGCGGGTGCCCTGGGATGATCACCTGGGCGCTCCACCGGCCGAGCGGAGGATCAGCGACTGCCTTCCGGCCGCCGACGCCGAATCCCGGTTCGCCCAGCTCCGTCCGCCGGTCCAGCACGCTTACACGGCCCTGGCGGGAGTGCTGGTCTCGGCCCTCGCGGTCGGTGCGGACAGCCGGGCCGACCCGCCCGGCCCCGTGCCACCCCAGGGCACGCCGCGGCGATGGGCCGCCCGGTGAGCGCCATCCGGTACCAGCTAGCGACCCCGGGCTGTCGGGCCCGGGCGAGCGGGTGGTGGGTGGGTTGCGGCTGGCGGGCGGGTCGTTGCCGGATGGCCCGAACTTCTAGGAGGACACCGTGAGCGCCCGGACGGGAGGACGGTCGCGCCTGTCTCTGCGTTACTTCGATGACCGGATCCTGCTCACCGAGACGCACGCGTGGGCGTATTACCGGCTGCCGACGCAGCCGTATGAGTTCACCACGCCGCTGGAGCGGGAGGCGCTGGCCACCAATATCACGGTCGCGCTGGCCGCGATCCGGATGCCGGATGCGGAGGTTCACCTGCGTATCGTGCACCGGTCGTATCCGGCGGCCGAGTGGGCGGCCCAGCTGGACGCCACGTCGGACGGCGGATCAGGCTGGCGGGACTACCTGGATGAGATGTACCGCCACGTCTGGGCGAAGGATTTCTGGGCGAAAGAGGTCTACCTGGGTGTCCGGCTGGGGCAGCGGGGCATGCGCGCGCAGCTGGGCGGCGGGGTGCTCTCCGGGTTCCTCAGCGCCTACCGGTCGGGCGAGCAGGCTATAGGCCTCGACGACGAGGCGATCGGCGCCGCCGAGATCGCCCGCTGGACCGAGCACGCCGAGCGGCTGGGCCGGGCCCTGGGGGCCAGTGCCCTCGCCGCGCGGCACGCTTCGAGCGACGAGATCGCCTGGCTGGTCCGGCACACGCTGATGGGCACCGCAGGGGACCCGCGGCCGTCCGCGGTCCGGCGCCGCCGGTGGGGGGCGGGGGAGATCGAGTCCCTCTACGAAGGCCAGGTGCACAACGGGCGCACGCTGCTCCGCCTGGAGCACCCGGAGGGGGAGTCGTACGAGGCGTTCCTGTCTTTCTCCCGTTTCCCCGACGTGATGTCGTTCCCGGACGGGGAGCCGTGGCTGCACTTCGCGGACTCGCTGCCGTTCCCGGTGGAGATCAGCTCCCGGATGCGGCTGATCCCGCCGGCCAAGGCCAGCAAGGATGTGGGCCGCCGGCTCGCGCACGCCCGGGACATGGATGCGCACATCAGGGAGGCGGGGGTGGACGCGCCGATCGCCTTGGCCGAGCAGATCGTCGCGGCCCGGATGCTCGAGCACGGCATCACCAAGGAACGCCTGCCCTTCGTCTACGGCTGGCACCGGCTCGTGGTATCCGCCCCGACCCGGGAACTGTGCCAGCGCCGGGTAGAGGCGGTCGTCGAGCACTACCGCGATATGGGCATCGACGTGGTCAACTCGACCGGTGACCAGTTCTCCCTGCTCCGCGAGTCGCTGCCCGGGGACCGGGTCCGGCTGAGCTCCTACGTGCAGCGCCAGCCGCTGTACACGATCGCTGGCGGGGTGCCGACCGCCACGGTCGACCTGGGTGACCGGCCCAACAGCGGCCAGGGCTGGGTCGGCCCGTATATCGGCGAGACCCTCGGCCGGGCCCGCGCCGTGGTCCATTTCGATCCGCTGCTCGCCGCTGCGCTGAACCGGCCCACTGCCATCGCCATCACCGGTGAGCCCGGCGGGGGCAAGACGACACTAGCGTTGCTGCTTATTCTGCAGTTGGCGCTGCGCGGGGTGACGGTCGCGGTGATCGATCCCAAGGGCGATGCGGAACCGCTGGTCCAACTGCTTGCCGGGCGCGGCCGCAAAGCGCGGGTGCTGCCGCTGGGTGCCGCCGCACCGGGCCTCCTCGACCCGTTCTCGTTCGGCGACGATCTGGCCGAGAAGCGGACCATGGCCACGGAGACCCTGCGCCTGCTGCTGCCGCGGATGAGCGAGGAGCGGGAGAGCGCGATGATCCAGGCGGTGGCCAGCGTGGCCAGCCGGGAGCGGCCGAGCCTGGGGAAGGTCATCCGGCATCTGGAGGAGTCCTCGGACCCAGCATCCAAGAACCTGGGCGCGGTGCTCAGGTCGATGTCGGAGATGCGCCTGGCCCGGCTCTGCTTCGCGCCCTCGGGCGGGCAGCAGATCGACACGGCCGGCTGGACGACCGTGTTCACGCTGGCCGGCCTGACCCTGCCCGACACCGGGGCCGGCCGCGAAGACTATTCCTACGAGCAGCGCCTGTCTGTTGCCCTGCTGTACCTCGTCTCACAGTTCGCCCGTAGGCTCCTCAACGGTATTGATCGCCGGCTCCCTAAGGCGATCTTCCTCGATGAAGCGTGGGCGATCACCGCGACGCCGCAGGGGGCCAAGCTGGTTCCCGAGGTGTCCCGCATGGGGCGGTCCCGGAACACGGCCCTGATCCTGGTCTCCCAGAACGCGGGGGATCTGCTTAGTGAGCAGGTCACGAACTGTATATCCGGGGTCTTCGCGTTCCGTTCCTCGGAGCGGGTCGAGGTGGCGAACGTGATGGCGCTGCTAGGGGTGGAGGCGTCCGAGGAACACAAGGCCGTGCTGCGGGGGCTCGGCAACGGGGAATGCATTTTCCGTGATCTGGAAGGCCGGGCGGGCCGGATCGGCATCGACCTGATCTCCGATGAAGTGCGGCAGTGGCTGGACACCAACCCCACCCGGGCCCGCCCTGCCGAGGAACCCTCGTCACCCGATGGCGACCCTGCGCAGGGCGCCGGGCTGCTCGGCGCGACGCCGCCGGGTGACCCCGCAGGGTGACCCGCGGTCACTTCTTGCCCCGACCAGCCTCTCCCCCCAGGCTTCAGGAGCCCACCATGGCCAGAGTCTTCCGCCGGACCGCCAAGGTAGTCCGCAGAACCCTCGCCGTGCCCGGTGTGATCATTGCCGTGGCCGGGGCGGCCCTGCTCGGGTCGCCGGCGATCGCGCAGGCTGCGGTCGGCGCACCCGCCGCGACCGGCCAGCATGCGGTGACGGGCCAGCACGCGGTAACGGGCCAGCACGCCGCTGACGCGCGGCCCGGGGCGCGGGCTGCCGCCAGCACCCCGGCCGACCGGAACGCCCCGACCGGCATCTGCTCTGTCCCCGGGATCGGCGACATCGGCGGCCTGCTCGGCTTCTGCAACGCAGGGTCCAGCGGTTTAATAGGCGACCTCAACAACATCTGCCAGCCTTCCGTCCCCGCGCCGGAGCCGGCGGCGGGCGGGATCGATTCGCTGATCCAGCCGCCCGTGAACGGCGGGAAGCAGGCCGCCACCCTGTACGACAGCTACGGCATGGCGGGCCAGTCCTGGGCGGCCTACGACATGCAGTGCTCGGACATGACCTCGCTGATCGGGAACAGCGTCGCGGGCATGGTATTCGACGCCTCGAAGGCGCTTGACCGGGTCACGATCACCGTCTACCAGTCCGCGGCCGGCGAGGGCATTCTGTCGTGGCTAACCAACGCGGTGGACCGGCTCATCACCAGCCTGGGCAACGCGATCTACTTCCCGTTCCTGGCCCCCGTGGTCATCATCGGCGCGATCTGGCTGGCCTGGCAGGGGCTGATCCGAAAGCGGGCCACCCGGACGATCGAGGGCACCATCTGGATGGTCATCGCCTGCGCGGCGGCCATCTGGCTCATCGGGCGCCCCGCCGACTTCACCGGCCTGGGCAAGACCGTGTCCAACGGGATCACCCAGACCCTGAACGTGGCGTTCGCCGGGCTGCCGGCCCCGGCCGCGAGCAACTGCGTCCCGGTGCAGGGCCACGACCCGCAGGTGAACGCGGCCAACTATAACTTCACCGGCGGGTCGGGCATCGTGGACCAGAACGCCAACGAGCTGTGGGCCGTGCTGGTCTGCAAGCCGTGGCTGGACGGTGAGTTCGGCACCACCACCTACACCACCGGCAAGGGCGCGAAGCCCACGGTGGTCAACCAGTACGCCCGCCAGCTGCTGTGGGCCCAGGCCATCGCCACCAACGAGAACCCCACGCCGTCCCTGATCCAGGCCAAGGAAGACGCCTACGCGGGCATCGCCCAGTCAATCAAGCAGAACGATCCCGACGTCTACTCGCTGTTCCAGGGGAACCAGTACCCCACCCGGCTGGAGATCGCGTTCGCGGCACTGTTCGCGGCGCTCGTCGCGGGCGTCCTGGTGCTGCTGATCGCGATCACGCTGATCATCCTGAAACTCGGGTTCCTGCTGCTGCTCGTGGCCGGGCCGTTCTTCCTCATTGTCGGAACCCATCCCGGGTTCGGCCGGGTGGTCGCGCTGCGCTGGGTCGAGATGCTAGTCGGCGTCCTGCTCAAACAGGCGGCCGTGGCCCTGGTCCTCAGCATCCTGCTGTACGCCTACTCCCTGATCATGGGCACCAGTGACGCGGTGCTGCCCTGGGCGCTGAAAATCCTGATGATCGCCCTGGTCACCGTCGCGGTGTTCATCTACCGGAAGCCGTTCGTGCACCTGTTCTCCGCGGTGGGGTACGGCATGGTCGGCTCCCGCGACCGGGCCGAGGCGGGCCTGGCCCAGGCGGGCAGCACTGCGCGGCGGAACACGCTGGACGCTGCCACCGTGGGTGTCCCCGGCTTCGCCGCGTACCGGGCGGCCCGGTGGGCCAGGCGCAACCCGGCGCAAGCCGCCGGCCTGGCCGCGACGGCCGCGGTGGCGGGCGGTGTGGGCGCCGCGGCAGCGGGGGCGTCGGCGGCCTCCGCGGCGACGGTGGGCGGTGAGGAGGGGCCGGAACAGGCCAGCGCCCCGGGCGATGCGTCCGACGAGACCTACCAGGGCGGATCGGGCCGGAATGGGCTGGCGGCCCGCGGCCGGGGCCGGGCCGCCGCCGACGCCGAGGGAAGCACGCGTGCGGCGCCACCGCTGGACCTGCCGGACCGGGACGGCGGCAGCCAGCAGCGCTCACCGTCGGGCTGGGCCCGCTCCGGCGCGGCCGACGCCGCCGCAGGCCGGACCCGACCGGACGGGGGGAGCGGCCAGCGGGCCGGTGCACCCTCCGGCGGTGCTGCCGCCACCGGAGCCCCCTCCGGTGGTACTCCCTCAGGCCGGGCTCAGACCGGCCGGGCACCAAGCGCACCCGCGAGCACCCCGCCCGCCGGGTCGCGCCCGGGAGCGGCCCGGCAGCGCTGGCCAGATACGGCGCCGCGCCCACCCGCGGCGGCGCCGCCGTCCGGGGGCAGCGCGGGGACGGGCGCGGCACCGCCGACGTTCGGGGCGGCCCCCTCACGGGGCGCTCCCTCCCGCACCGGCGCGCCGGCCCGGGGCAGGAGCCCCGCCCGGAGCGCGCCGACGCGGGGCGGCGATCCCGGGTCGAGCACACCAGGGTCCAGCAGCCAGGGCAGCGGGTCTCCCTTCTGGGGGAGGCCGTCCCGCGGTGCCAGCCCGACCCGCAGCGCAGGGCCGTCCCGGGGGCCGTCCCGGAACGCGGCACCACCGTTGCGGGGCAGGGACAGCGGCCCCGGCGGCGGCACGGGCCAGTCCGCCGCGCCGCCCTCCGGACGTGGCCCGGGCGGGGGCAGCCAGGCCGGGGGCAGCCAGGCCGGTGGCAGCCAGGCCGGGGGTGGCCAGGCCGGGGGTGGCCGGGGGAGCGGCCCGGCCGGCCCCGGCGCGGAGCCCGGCCCGCCCGGTCCTTTCTGGCTGCGCCCGGTGCGCCGGAAGAAGTAGCGGACTGACATGGACCTGAGCCCAGCCCAGCGGGTGCTGGCCTTCCTCGGCATTGTCGTCGTGCTCGGCGGCATGGGGGCATATCTGCTCATTCCCGGCGTGCGGTCGGCGCTGGGGCAGGGCCACGGTCCGGCCCCCGCGACGCCCAGCGCGTCGGCGAGCGGCGCCGCGGGGACGTCCCCGGCCGTCCCCGCGGCCTCCACCGCACCCGCCACGCCCGCGTCCCCGGCCGGGTCGGCGCCCGACATCTACCAATGGCTCCCGTTCAGCCAGGCCGACCTGGCCAAGGCGGCCAGCGTTACGGAGGCGTTCGGGACGGCATACGACACCTTCTCCTACCGGGAGGGCACGTCCGGCTATGTGGCGAGCCTGCGCAGCCTGGCCACCAGTGAGCTCAGTGCCACCCTCGCGCGGGCGTACGGCACGCCCGGCGTGGCCAGCCAGCGCACTCGGCAGCAGCAGGTCTCGTCCGCCCGTACGGTGATCGACTCGATCCGGACCTTCGGATCCGGCAGCCTGACCTTCGTGGTGACCATCGTCCAGACGATGCGCACCAAGCAGGGGACGAGCCGCAGCAACGTGCAGTACGCCATCACCCTGACCGGCAGTGGCGAGAGCTGGCTGGTCAACGACATCGAGCTGGCCTCGGCAGGGAATTCGTGAGCTGGCGCTTCGGCTTCAGCGCTGGCAGGCTCGCTGTGCTGGTGGCGATCGGGGTGGCGGCGCTCCTGGTCACGGCCGTGGCTGTGATCCCGATGGCGATGGTTGGCGGGGCCAGCATGCTCTTCGCCGCGGGCGTCGGCTGCCCCTCGTCCGGTACCGGCGCCACGACCCAGCCCGTGGTGACCACCGCGGCCCGCAACTCCATCCCGGCTGACTACCTCGGCTTGTTCAAGCAGGTGGGGCAGCAGTACGGGGTGCCCTGGGTGCTGCTCGCCGGGATCGGCGAAGTGGAGTCCGACGACGGGCGGTCCAGCCTCCCCGGCGTGCACTCCGGGTCGAACGCCTTCGGCGCGGCCGGGCCCATGCAGATCGGCATCGGCGGCGCGTCCGGCAACACCTGGGGTGGTGCGCCGGTGCATCCGGCCTCCGAAGTGGTCAGCGGGGTGGCCACCGACGAGGATGGCGACGGCGTGGCCAGCGTCTACGATCCAGCGGACGCCATCGCGGGCGCGGCCAAGTACCTGCTCGCGCACGGGGTGCAGAACAACGTCAGCGGGGCCATCTTCGCCTACAACCACCTCCAGTCGTATGTGCAGACCGTGCTGTACTGGGCGGGCGTCTACAGCCGGGGCGGCTACACCGAGAGCAACACCACCACGGTGAGCGCGCCGGAGTGCCTGACCAGCGCGCAGACGGCTGCGGTACCGAACCAGGCGGTCTCCACGATGATCGGATACGCCCGGGAGCAGCTGGGCAAGCCCTATCTGTGGGGCGGCACCGGCCCCGATTCGTTCGACTGCTCCGGGCTGGTGATGATGGCCTACCGGGCGGCGGGCATCAGCATCCCGCGGACCTCGCAGCAGCAATGGGCCTGGGGGCCGAAGATCCCGGCCAGCCAGGTACAGCCCGGCGATCTGGTGTTCTTCGCGGGCTCGGACGGCACGCCGACGGCCCCGGGGCATGTCGGCCTGGTCATCGGCAAGGGCATGATGATCGAGGCCTACGCGACCGGCTTTGCCATCCGGATCTCCGCTTACGGCACCTCCGCCGCGGCGCCGGGAGACGGCACCGTGGTCGGCTTCACCCGCCCGTGGGCCCACGCCGGCATCAAACTGCCGCCGGTCCAGTGAGCCCGTGCCGTGCGGGGACGATCAGGTCCGGCTGAGGTCCGGCGACCCCCAATCGGGCGCTGACCTGCGTGAAAGGTCACGCCTGCCAGCTTTGCCCGGCATATCGGCGACGTCAGCTGGCATGGGGCGCCCACCCGGGGGCAGACCGGGAAGTGAGCGCACGTCGTGGCCGAGGAGACCAGGGAGGAAGGTGCCGTGGCCCGTCATATCACCGTGCTGGGCACTGGATATCTCGGGGCCACGCACGCCGCGTGCCTCGCGGAGCTGGGTTTCGATGTACTCGGCCTGGACACCGATCCTGACGTGGTCGCCGCGCTGGCCGAAGGCGAGCTGCCCTTCTACGACCCCGGGCTGGACGAGCTGCTCGACCGGGGCCTGAGGTCGGGCCGGCTCCGGTTCACCACCTCCTACGCCGAAGCTGCGGAGTTCGGTGACGTCCACTTCGTCTGCGTGGGCACGCCGCAGCGGGCCGACTCCGGAGGTGCCGACCTCTCCCAGCTGCTGGGCTGCGTCGAGGCGCTGGCTCCGCGGCTGGAACGGCCGTGCCTGGTCGTCGGCAAGTCCACGATCCCGCTGGGCACGGCCGCGACGCTCGCCGAACGGGTGGCGGAGCTCGCCCCCGCCGGGGCGGCGGTCCAGCTGGCCTGGAACCCGGAGTTCCTGCGCGAGGGGTTCGCGGTGGCCGACACGCTGCGGCCAGAACGGATCGTGGTGGGGGTGCGGTCCGCGGAGGCCGAGGCGATCCTGCGCGAGGTGTACGCGGAGCCGATCGCGGCAGGTGTGCCCTTCCTGGTTACCGGCTACGAGACAGCCGAACTGGTGAAGATCGCGGCCAACGCGTTCCTGGCCACGAAGATCTCCTTCATCAACGCCATGGCCGAGGTCTGCGAGGCGGCCCACGGGGACGTCACCGAGCTGGCTGAAGCGCTCGCCTACGATCACCGGATCGGGCCGGCCAGCCTCCGGCCCGGGCTGGGGTTCGGCGGCGGCTGCCTGCCCAAGGACATCCGGGCGTTCATGACCCGGGCGGCGGAGCTGGGCGTGGCCGACTCCGTCTCGTTCCTGCGTGAGATGGACGCGATCAACGGCCGCCGGCGGACCCGGATGGCAGGGCTGGCCCAGGAGCTGGCGGGCGGGTCGCTGGCGGGGTGCAGGGTCGGCGTGCTGGGCTTGTCGTTCAAGCCTGATTCCGACGACATCCGCGACTCCCCGGCCCTGGCCGTGGCGGCCGAAGTCCACGCCCGGGGAGCCCAGGTCACCGCATACGACCCGGTGGCCATGGACCGGGCCCGGCAGGCGCACCCGGAACTCGGCTACGCCGGCTCGATCCTCGGCGCGGCCGCCGACGCCGACGTGCTGCTCCTGCTGACCGAGTGGCCGGAGTTCAGCCAGGCGGATCCGGAGGTCATCGGGAAGGCCGTGACCCGGCGGAACGTCGCGGACGGGCGGAACGCCCTCGACGCCGGAACCTGGCAGGCCGCGGGCTGGACGTACCGGGCCCTCGGCCGCGCCTAGCCGTTCAGTGTGCCGCCTGGGCGATTCCTATCGCCCGGGGGGCAACCGCACCGGCCGCCAGGCCAGCACGCTCCGGTCCTGCAGGGTGGGCGGCCCGAACACGTTGGTGAGGTAACGCCCGAGCCGGGAGTCCCGGCTGGTGACGGCGACGATGGCGGCCGGGCGCCAGTACCTCAGGTCGGACCGGACCTGGGCGGTGGAAGGGGCGACGGCTCCCGGCTTGCCCTCCCACAGGTCCTTGAGATACCTGGCGGTCGGCTTCCTGCCGCTGCTGCATATCTTCGCCAGGCCCGTGCCCGGGACAGGTGCGATGCAGTAGCCGCCGATCACGGAACCGGGCACGCCGGTGTCGGCCTGCCAGCGCATCACCGTGGCGGCCTGGAGTGGGACGACCAGTACGGGTGCGTCGCTGGCCAGGTGCAGCCGGGCGAAGGCCTGCTGCCAGCCGGAGGGGGTCGCAATGATCGGCGCCGCCTGCAGCGGGAGCGGGATGATGGGCACGACCGCCAGGGCGATGAGCGCCACGGCGGCGGCCTTACGCCAGGCTGGGGCCCGGGATGAGGCTGAGGCCGGGGCCTGCTGGCGGGCCGATTCCCGCCCCCAGGCCAGATCCAGGGAGAACGCGAGGATCATGGCGGCCGCGCCGTCCGCCAGCAGCGAGAACCTGTTCGGCAGGGTCTGGTTCAGCAGGGGCAGTCCCTGCAGATAGTGCCAAGGGAGCAGGGTGGCCGGGTAGTGCAGGCCGTGCACCACCACGGTGTGGCTGCCGAGGCTGAACACCTCCAGTACCGCGAAGGTGAGGGCCAGCGCCCGGACCCGAAGGTCACTCCAGAACCGGACCACAGCTAGCAGCAGCACGATCAGCAGGGGCCAGCCCAGGTAGGCGAAGTACTCGACCATCCGTACGGCATGGTGGTCCAGGTAGTGCACCGTCGCCTGCGAGTGGAACAGGAACCCGGTGGGCCCGTCCACGAAGTCGCCCGGGCGGTTCCGGAAAAGCCCAGGGCTCCATGGGGCGCCGGTTTCGGCCAGAGGCCCGTGAAGCTGGATCCACAGGGGGTAGCCAGCCGTCACCAGCAGCACGCACGCCGCACTGGCGAGCCCGGTCACGGCCCCGCGGACCAGCCCCGGCACGGCGCGCGGACGCGAGGCCGCCAGCACCGCGACGATCAGCAGGCCGGCCCAGGCCGTCAGCGCCACGGCCTCCTCGGCGATGAACAGTTGCGCGGCGGTCAGCAGGCCCAGCCAGGCTCCGGTGGGCACCGGGCGGCCGCGGCCGGTGACCAGGGTCAGCAGCGCGTCGATGATGAGCGGCAGCAGCACGGCGAACTGCAGGTGGTAGTGCCCTACCGCGGCGACGCGTATCGCGGGGGAAAAGCCGAAGAGCGCCCCGCCGAGGGCCGCCGCGGGCAGGCTGGCGCCCCAGCGGCGCAGGACCCAGAACATGGTGGCCGCGGAGCCGGCGAATCCCAGCGTCAGCACGGTGGTGAGAGTGGCCTGCGGGCCGATGAGCAATGTCAGCGGGGCGAACACCACTCCAGGCAGCAGGAACGAGGTGTTCCACATCAGGTTGATGCCCTGCGGCGCGTTCAGTGCGGTGGTCACCAGCTCAGGGAGCCGCCCGTGGGCGATCGCGGTGGCTTCGTACCGGAAGAACCAGGCGAACAAGTCGATGTCGTGAGAGACGCCGTTGGCGGGCACGACCTGCGCGCGGCCCGCCGGGTCGCCCCACAGATGCCAGGTCAGCGCCACGGCGCACAGCAGGTAGGCGCCCAGGATCAGCCAGGGAGCCAGGCGGGCAGCCCCGCGGGGGCGGTCGCGGGCGGGAGTCTGCCACGGCCGGGCAGCCAACTGGAGCGGCCGGGCCGCGCGCCGGGCAAGACTCACCCCCACCTCCCGCTCGGGTAAGTGAGCCGCGCGCGCTAGCTGGACAGGCGGCGGCGCTGGGCTTGCTTGGATGTGATCCGGATGCGGGTCAGCAGCCAGACGGCCTGGACGCCGTCCTTCCAGGTGATCTTCTTGCCTTGCTCGCGGCTTCGGGCCCGGTAGGTGATCGGCACCTCGAACGGGCGGATCTGGCGTGCGAGGAGCTTGCCTGTGATCTCCGCTTCCATGCCGAACCCGTTGGAGGTGATGTCCAGGCTGCGGTACAGCTCCAGCGGCATCAGCTTGAAGCAGGTCTCCAGGTCGGCGATGTAGGCATTGAACAGGATGTTCGCGACGGTTGTCACGCCTTTGTTGCCCATGACGTACCAGAACGAGTAGGCCGAGTGACTGCCGAACGTCCGGCTCCCGAAGACCACTGTCGCCTCGCCGCGGAGCACCGGCTTAAGCAGTTCCGGGATGTCTTCCGGCTGGTATTCCATGTCGGCGTCGAAGGGCTGGATGTAGTCGCCGGTCGCGGCGGCAGCCGCCGTGCGGACGGCGGCCCCCTTACCCTGGTTGACGGTGTGCCGGAGCTTGACCAGGCGGTCGTCATGCAGGGCGTCGATGATCTCCGAAGTCCCGTCCGTGCTCGCGTCGTCCACAACCACGAACTCGACCTGGCAGGGGAAATCCACATCCAGCAGACGCTTGATCGCGTTCTGGACCGTCTCAGCCTCGTTGTAGACCGGCATCAGGATCGATAGCTTCACGGCGGTCCCATCCCGTTATCGCAAATTGGTCAATGGACTATATACCGAATATGCCCGAATCCTCGGCGGAGCAGGCAAAATAACAGAAAAGCATCGGCCGGCCCCTGCTAATTTAGCGCCGCCACACCACCACCCGGCCCGTCGTGAAGCTGGGCGGCCCGAGAACCGTGGCCAGCAGCCGACCCAGTGGGGAACTGCGCCGGGTCACCGCGACCACGGCGGCAGGGCGCCACCCGGCGAGGTACCCGCGCAGTTGGCCCGCTGTGGCGCTCTTGTACCGGCCGGAGCCGGTCCACAACGCATCGACCGACCGGGCAGCGGCACGGACTCCGTGGCCGCCATAGGTCACGGCCTGGCCTTTCCGGTTGGGGCCGATGAAGTAACCGCCGTTCATCGAGCCGGGGTTCCCCGTCTCCGCATACCACCGTAGCGGTTGAAACACGGCGCCGTACGGCACGGGCACGACCAGGACCCGCGCGTCCCGCGGCAGCGCCAGCCTGGTAAAGGCCGCCTCGTATCCGGCCGGGACCCCGGCGACCTGGATGGTGTTCATCGGCAGTGGGATCAGGGGGGCCACGGCGATCGCTGCGATCGCCACCGGGATGCCCTGGCGGCGCCAGCGGGGCTGGTCCGCTGCGGACAGGGCCAGCCCGAGAGAGACCGCCAGCACGACGGCGGCCAGCCCGTCCGCCAGGATGGACAGCCGGTTGGGCAGCATCTGGGCGAGAACCGGCAGGTGTGCCAGCCAGTGCCAGGGCAGCAGCGCCGGGGGGACCCTCACGCCGCCGACCACCTGCGTGCCGCCGAGGGACAGGATCTCCAGGACCGCGCAGGCCACCGCCGCGACGCGGACCCGCGCGTCGCGCCAGTACCTGACCGCGGCCACGATCAGCACCAGGAGCAGCGGCCAGCCGAGGTACGCCACGTACTCGGCGGCCCGGCCCGGGTCCCGTGCGATGGTGGCGGCGCCGGACGAGGTATGCAGCAGCATGTTGCCGGCCGGGACCACGAACGAGGCGGCCCGGTTCCGGTAGTGGTTCCCGTCCCATGGGCTGCCGTGCTCGGCCAGCGGGCCGTGGAACTGTATCCAGAGCGCGTATCCGCAGATCACCAGCGCGACCACGGCCGCGGTCGCCAGGCCGGTCACACTGCGGCTAACCCGTCCGGCCATGGCGCGCGGGGCCATGACGGCTGCCACGATGAGCACGACGCCGGCCGCGAAGACCGTGTCAACCAGCAGTTCTTCCCCGATGAAGAACTGCGCGGCGACCAGCAGCCCGAGCCAGATGCCGGTCTTGAGGGTGTGACCGCGGCCAGTGACGATGCGCAGCCCGGCGTCGATCATCAGCGGTGGCAGCACGGCGAACTCCAGATGGTAATGCCCGACCGCGGAGGCCAGCATCGCCGGGGAGAAGCCGTAAAGGGCCCCGCCGAGCGCCGCCGGGCCCACGCGGACCCCCCAGCGCCGCAGCACCCAGTACATCGCGGCCGCCGATCCTGCGAACCCCAGCGTGAGCAGCAGGGTCAGGCTGGTCTGCGCACCGGCCAGCAGCGTCACCGGGGTCAGCAGCACGCCCGGCAGCAGCAGGGACGTGTTCCACATCAGATTGATGCCGTGCGGAGCGTTCATCGCGGTGGTGACGAGGGCCGGCAGGCTCCCGTGCGCGACCGACTCGGCCGAATAGCGGGCAAACCAGGCGAACAGGTTGACGTCGGTGAGGTCGCCGGCCTGCATACGCGAGGCGGGGTCGGCCCACAGCCGCCAGGTCAGCGCGACCGCCCCGAGCAGGTACAGGCACAGGACCAGCCACGTTGCCCCAGGCGTGGCCCGCAGCCGCGGAGGGCCGGAGGTCGGGGACGTTTTCACCGCCGAAGGGACGAGGTCCACCGTCACCTCCAAACACCAGGGACCTGCGGCCGCCCGGATCGAACACCCCTTCATGGACCTTATGCCGGATCCGTCCCGGTCGGCACCTGGTTGGCACGGCCCCGCCCGGGCCAGTCCGGCAGCGTGCGGTCAGTTCGGCGGCCGAGGCCGCCGCCAGGGGCAGACCGGAGCGCCCGCGAATCAGGCAGGGCATCACGTCCGCTCGTCCGGTGCCCCGTGATGACAGCCTGCTGTCAGGCAGGCTGAAGAACTGCTTATGCTTCCTTGTTCCCCGCGTCAGGTTCGAGGGCAAACCCGTACGCGCTGGGTTCCCGCCTCAGGTCTGGTGCCACGGACGGGCTGGCCGGCTGATCAGTGGCCGATCCAGGGGGGCTGGCCGACTGATCAGTGGCCGATCCAGGCGGGGAGGCCAGAGTCGTGCTGAGTGACGTGGCAGGCTCTCGCCGCTTGCCGGAATGCGGGCCTGCCAACGGCCTGGAAATGGCCGGTAGCGGTTGCCCGGCCGCGCGGGTAAGGGTGACCCGGATGGCTGCGCCGACCAGGACGGCGAGGAGCGCGAGGCCGCCGAGCACGAAGGCGTTGCCGGTGAGTACTTGCCAGCCGTGCCAGTGGTATTCGGTGAACCAGGGGCGGTCGCCGCGTGCCGAGACCCTGTCCGGGGTGGAGCCCGGGACGGGGATCACACCCAGGCCGTAGTTGCCCAGTATGTGCGACTTGCCCCATAGTGCGCCGGGCCAGGCGCCGTATACAACGCATATCCCGGCTGCGAGCGCCCAGTACCCGGCCGCGGGCCAGGTCAGTGCGGCCCGTATCCAGCCGTCACGCGCCTGGCTGCGCATCGCCGTAACGGCGTAATGGGCGGCTACGGCCACCGCTGGTACCATCCACACCCAGTGGTGATCCCAGCTCACGGGGGAGACCAGCAGCCCGGTCAGCGCGCAGGCCAGCACCCCAGCCACGTCCTGCCCGGCCCGCGCGAGCAGCACCGCGGCGCCCAGCCCGAGAACCGTGACGATGGCGATCGCGGCTACCCAGGGCGGCACGCCGGCGGCAGTGCTTCCGGCCAGCCGGGTAATCAGGCCGCGCAGCGACTGGTTGCTTTCCTGGCCGATGAACACGACCACCCGGCCGCTGTCGGCGAACATCTCGTGCAGCCACCAGCGGCGGGAGTCGCCGGGCAGCACCGCATAGCCGACCACGACCGTGAGGGCGAAGCCCGCGCACGCAGCGGCGGCCTGCCGGAACCGGCGGGTCAGCAGCAGGTACGGGATGAAGATCAGCGGGACGAGTTTAATCCCGGCCGCTACCCCGATGCCGGCGCCCTTCCACCAGCGCCGGTCCGGCTGGGAAAAGTCCCACAGGATCAGTGCCATCAGGGCCAGGTTGATCTGCCCGAGGTAGATGTCCCGCATCACCGGTTCGGCCAGGAGAACGGCCGCCGACACCAGCAGGGCAGCCCCGGCCCGGCTCCGGCCCGCCCGGTAGCCGAGCATGCCGAAGGTAAACCACACCGACGCCAGGAGGAAGAGAATGTTCGCCGCTATCGACACCCGGGTCAGCAACGTCCAGGGCAGGAACGACACCGTGGTGAAGAGCAGTGCTGCAAACGGCGGGTAGGTGAAGTAATGCCCGTGTGACACCGACGGTGCCCAGTCATAGAGCGGGGCAGCCAGGTGGGGGTTCCAGTAGGGGCGCACGTGCCGGGCGACGAGCCCGCCGGAGTAGTAGACGTGCAGGTCCAGCGCATGCAAGGTCCAGCCGAGCGGATGGCGCAGCAGATAGGTGAGGTAGACCCCTAGAACAGCCGCGAAAGCGAGGAGCCCCGCTGGAAGCAGCCACTTCCCCGCCCGCTGTTCGTCGCTGGCGCTTGCTGCCGGCGAGACTGAAGTCGCTCCCACCCGGCCACCATATGTGGTCAATCCTCTCATCACCTGACGAGGCGGGAATGTGGTGCACTCGGCTCAGGGCGGGCGAGAGGCGGTTAACAGATGGGCGGATTGGCCGGCATTAGCGCCGCCACACCAGGATCCGGCCCGCCGTGAAGCTGGGCGGCCCGAAAACCGTGGTCAGCGGCCGCCCGAGACGCGAGGTGCGCCGGGTCACCGCGACCACAGCCGCAGGCCGCCAGTGCGCGACGTACCCGCGCATCTGCGCGGCCGCGGGCACCACGAGGACCCGGGCGTCCCGCGGCAGGGCCAGCCGGGCGAAGGCCGTCTGGTACCCGGCCGGGACCGGCGCGGCCAGCGGGGCTGGTCCGCTGCGGACAGGGCCCGGACCTTATGCCGGAGATCCGTCCCTGATGGGGGTCGGTTGTGTTGTTACCCAGCGTTACATCTACTGAACCGAACGTTCACATATCGTGCTGCTGGGCGGGCCGGTACACGGTGACACCGTCGGCCCGGTAGTCGAAGCGGAAGCCGGTCTGCGTCAGGTAGTCCAGGACCGCTGGGGTGTCGCGCCAGACCAGGAGCCAGCCCACATCCATCCGCCGGGCGTCCGCGCGGGCCAGGCGGGCCTGGCGGGCGTCGCTGGCGGCGCCGTTCTGGGCGGCGGCCAGCCGCGCGTAGAACGGGTGGCGGCGTACCGCCCGGAGCGTCGCAAGCGGGATCCAGGAGGTGTAGGAAATAGCCCGGGGGTGACCGTCCGAGCTGGCCAGGGCCAGGGCCTCCGGCTCGATCTTGGCGCCGTAGCGTTCCGGCAGCCCGCCCCGGATGCCGAACGGCACGTCCACCACAATCGAGCCGGAATGATCGGCGGCAATCGGGCCGTCCAGCGCCGGAAGCGAGGCAGGAATGGACTGCTTGACCGGCCCGCCGGGCCATCCGGCCTCCAGGGCCGCGCCGAGCACCACGATCAGTAGCAGGGTGCCGGCGGCCACCGCCCGGGCTCCGGGCTGGCCGGCATCAGCCTGCCGGCCAGTGTCCTGGCTGGGAACGGCGTGGGCGACCCCGGTCTGGGCCGGACGTCGCGGCAGCGGACGGGCGCGGGCGGCGAGCCAGCCCACCGTGCTGCCGCCCAGCAGCGCGGCAGGGACCAGCGCGAGCAGCGTGAACCTGTCGGCCTCGCGGAACGCGGACAGGCCGGGCAGCTGGACCAGCCAGGTGAATGGCATGACGCCGGACAGCCTGACCCCGCCCAGGGTGATCGCGGCAGGCAGGTAACTGGCGGTGCCGATCTTCAGCGCCGGGCCCATCGCCAGTGCCGTGCTGCCCAGCCAGAGCAGGCCCAGCAGCCGGGCGCTGCGCCGCCGCCAGGACAGGGCCAGGCCGGCCAGCGCCAGGACGGTCAGCGTGATCCCGAACGTCGGGACCCCTTCAGTCAGCGGAAAGTGGAAGCCGCCGGCCAGCGCTCCGAGCCCCCACGAGCGGAGCCGTGGTGACGGGGAGAACAAGGTAGGCAGCCCGGCCCCGAGCCGCCGGTACCAGCCGGGCAGCGTCGCCGCGGGCCCGGTTGTCCCGCCCGAGCTCGTTTGCCACGCCATCGCGGCGATCTGCGGGCTGGCCAGGACCAGGGCGGTCAGCGCGGCGAGCCCGCAGTCCCGCAGCCGGTCCAGCGAAGGCTGGCTGGCCAGCCAAGGGATCAGCGCGAGGATGACCAGAACCGCGGCCATGATCGCGGACTCCTGGTTGACCAGCACGGCAAGGCCGATTACCAGCCCGACCCGCAGCGCCCGGGGGGTGCCGGGGCGGCGCCGCAACCGCACCGCGGCCTCCAGCGCCAGCGGAAGGAAGAGCGTCCCGGCGGCGATGTTGAGGTGGAACCAGTCCTGGAAGGTCACCATCGTGGACAAGCCGAACAGGGCGCCGGCGGCGACTGCGCCCACCTCCGAAGTGAGCCACAGCCTCGCGACCCGGTACAGCGCGTAGCACAACACCCCGGGAATCAGCACCACCAGCAGGTTGTAGCTGAACGCCGGTCCGGCGACCAGCGTGACCGGGAGCATCAGCAGGCCCAGCAGGGGCATCAGCGTGTCGTAGCCCAGTTGCACCCCGGCCGGGGCGGCCAGCCGGGGGGTGAACCACGGGTTGGCCAGGTGGGTCACCTGGTGCGCCACCCACCACAGGCTCCACACGTAACTCGCCGGGTCGTCAATGTCCGGCAGGCGGCCGCGCAGGTAGGTGGCAAGCGGCCAGGTGACCACGACTCCCGCCACGATATAGCCGCTCAGCAGCGCGACGTGGCGCAGGGCATGATGGCCCGCGACGGACCGGCGGGAAACCTCGTGTGGTGGAACGGCCGCCGCATTACCCGCACGGGGGATAGTGGACCGGATAGCCGTCCGGGTGGACCCGCCGGACAGCCAGCGCGCTGATGCGGATGGCCCGGAGTTCACCAAGTCGCGCGTCCTCTGCCTCGTCCCCATCGCGATCGCAGACCCGCCTGCGGGCGCGTCC
>Ga0187863_10000518_pt1 | contig 32599 bp, 26 predicted proteins | sample June2016WEW_11_1_FD_132975 | JGI IMG/M metagenome (GOLD analysis project Ga0187863, IMG submission 132975) | Peatland microbial communities from SPRUCE experiment site at the Marcell Experimental Forest, Minnesota, USA - June2016WEW_11_10 | ecosystem: Environmental > Terrestrial > Soil >...
CGTCGCACCAGTTGAACCAGTCGCACCGACGTTTCCGGCAACGTTGATATTCCAGCTGGCGAATGTCCCGCTGCCCCCAATCGTGTCCACGTTGATCACCAGCGTCGTGCCCGAGTACGAAGTGACAAGGCCTTCCATGTAGTCGGCGGTGTTCGTGGAGTAGCTCGCCCGTGCCCGCGCTCCCGCGGAATAGGCAAGTCCGCTCTGCGTCGTGAAAGAGGCTGATCCGGTTCCGATTGTCAGTGAGGTCGTCGATGTTGCGGCGTACCCAGCGCCGTTCGTGCCGTTTGTCCCGTCCGTACCTGCTGCTCCCGTTGCTCCGGTCGCTCCGGTCGCCCCCGTGGCGCCTGTTGGTCCTTGGGGACCGGTAGCTCCCGTTGCCCCGGTTGCTCCTGTCGTACCTATAAGGGAAATACCTGTGGACCAACTGCCGCCCATTCTGGGCCCGAAGATCGTGTCAGTCGTGGTATTGATGTAGAAATCGCCATCTTCGCCAATCGCGGACGTAGGATTTGTTGTTCCATTGAGAATGCTTTTACCGTCGACGCCTGGGGTACCCTGCGGTCCCGCTGTCCCTGCTGGCCCTTGCGATCCCGTTGAGCCTGTGGCGCCTGCTGGACCTGCTGGACCCTGCGGTCCTGGAGGTCCCGCAGGACCCTGAGTTCCTCCCCCCATGGGGGCGGAGGCAATCCAGCTGGTTCCATTAAAGGTCAGCACCTCTCCGCTCGACGGCGCCACAGTCAGATCGAGGGGCGTCCCTTGCAGCTTATTAACCGAGATGGTTTGCTGCGTGCCACTGATGTCGCCCAGGAATGGACCGATCACATTCCACGCGGTGCTGGCCTGAAGCGCCGGAATCAGTGGGATGTCAGGAGAGAGCTGAACTCCGTCGGCATTAACCCGGAGAGACAGGTTGGCCCGGAGCTCCAGAGACGCAGGAAGGGCCGGCATACCGGTGGCGCCGAGCACCACGCCATAGAGCCCGCCGGTCACAGTCAGGGTTTGCGGGCCCGAGGTCCACAATTCGTTTCCGCTGGAGTCGACAATCGAGAAAACGAAGGGACGAGCGCCGGTTACAGGCGCGTTGGACTCAAGCAAACGGCCTTCATATGCCAAAACGGGACTTGGCGCTGGATCCGCCGCTTGGGCGGTTACCTTGCGAGCCAGGCACAGAATCAAGATTGACGTGAGAAAGAAGAGCTTGATACGCAAGTTGTTGTCTTCCCAAGCCGGTCGACACGGACTCCCTGGGCACGGCGAAAAACGCTCGCCGGACTGATGCAACTATCTCGTCAAGACTAAATTGATGGTTCCGCTGCGGGGCAGTAGCTGGAATAGCACTTTTGTTCAAAAACGCACTGTACCAACGGACAGGTAGAGGCGCGATTTGCGTTTTATACGAAGCATGCGTTGTCGGGTCGTTTCAGGTGCGTTCCGCTTGCGACTACGCTGACGTTTCAAATGTCAATCGATATGCAAGATAACAAAGAACAAATGCAATGCCGTCCGATTTCCCAATCCAACTGTTTCCCCATCAGACCTGAGACAAAAGTTCTAGGATTCGTCACATTAACAAATCAATTCTGCTTACAGAACAAAGCGATTTCACACACAGGAAGCAATTTGCACGTCTGATCTCGCTTCGATTTCCCGGGCGTTTGAAGAGGCGGTTGGCGTGCGAAAAAAATAGGCTGGTAGGGCCGGTGTCGGCTGTTCCGACTGGCTGCCAGCACAGTGCGAGCGATCAACCTCTCGCTACGGGCAGCTGGTGTCGGATCCCGTGCAGACTACCGGAATGGTGAAGCCACTGCGTATTTGGACATTATTGCCAGAATCCGCGGAGGCCACAGACGGAACAAGTTGGCCAACGATTCCAGCGCTCTGAATCGTGCCAGATGCCTGGATGGTCCCCGAGGCCTGTGTTAAGTCGGGGTTGAGTTCCGCCCCCACTTGCGGTGCCGGAAGCACTTCCACCGCCGCTGAACCGCTGATGATTTTGCCCGCCGCCGGATTGGACGGGGTCCATGTCGCGATCACGCTGTAGGTTCCCGCCGTTCCGGATGCCGTGTACACGCCTGAGCTCGTGATTGTTCCCCCGTTAGCGGGATTGACGGCCCAGGTTAGGGAACCTCCTGCGGGGGTACTGGGCGTATAAAGCGCGGTGAATATAGTAGTGGCTCCCGCAGCTACCGTAATGGATGAAGGATTTACAGAGACATTGATGGAGGTAGACCCGGGATTAGGGAAACCGCCGCTTGAAGAAGTAAATCCACAGCCGCCAAGGCTGAGAATAATCAAGGGCAGTGCAATAACGATTCGGTCAGGGAATATCACAGTTTATATTTACGCTCGCCGAACAAGACTGCAGCGCTCTCTTAACTTATGAGTCTGGGCACCACTCGTCCAGCAATTCCTTGAGCGCAAGAGCTAAAACGCCACCTGTTCTTGCCCAAGCTCGCAACGGCGTAACGACTGAAGCTAGCCCCATCCAGAAATCACAGTCGTTAAGCCGCTTGCCACAGCAGGAAGCAGTCGGTGGTATTCAGCTTTCAGGTCCTTTGCAATGTCCTGCCACTCAGAATCGTCATCGCCTGGGCTGCTTCTAACGGCCAACTGCGACGTGTCCCTCTCCGCCGCTTGCTTGTCGCTCGATGACTCAGGCGCTTCATCGTCTCCCAACTCGTCTTGAACTCTGGTAAGCAGAAAGTGCTCCACGGAACCGACAATTTTAGTGAGGTAAGGATCATGCTCGGCTTGCTCGGAATGGTGATGGTTCACGAGAACGTCAATAAAAGAAGGCATCAAGTTCCAACTGGTCGCGATCTCGCCGCCAAGTTGGCAATGGTCCATCCCAAAGTAGTCTCGCTCCACGGACGGATTGTCGATCCATGTTTGGGGTGGTGGACGGTTCGCTAGGATTTTCTCTTGAGACACAAGCATCCACTGGGGCACTTGCCCGATATCGTGGAGTAATCCAGCGATGTAGGCTTGCTCTGATTCGCTGTACCCAGTCCGTTTGGCCAGATGCTCGCTGAGCAGAGCCGCAAAAAAACTGTGCCGCCAAAAGCGCTTGGATTGTTTCCGTGGTAAGCCGCTACCTGCGAGTTCTACCATCGAAGTCGTTAGCACGAGCGTGCGAAGACGATCCGCTCCGAGCAGGGTTGCCGCTTGCTCAATACTGATTACGCGGCTGCGCAAACCGAATACGGGCGAACTGCACATACGGAGGAGTTGGGCGCTCAAAGTCGCGTCGGTCCGGATCAGCTTGGCGGCCTTCTTCACGTCCGCCGACGGACCGCTCAGGATAGCGGTCAGCTCCAGAACCGTATGCCGAAACGGAGGCAATCCGTTATCGACGATTTCCCGTAGGAGCTTTTGGCGCTGACTCTGCTCATCGGGTGCTAGGCTCGGTAAATCCACTGAGGGAATATTCACAAAACATACCTCGTACTGTCTCTTATACCTCATCGAGAATTCAGGCTTATGACGAGTATCGCGGTCTGTTCCAAACAACTTATGATCAAAGAGACACCTCGGCCGCGCGGTTTTGCGGCCAGACATTACCGCTTACGGCACGGGGTCCTCATATGAACATTCCGCTGAAAGCTGTGCACCACCCGAACTTTTGATTATTCGGACCTATGTTTCCGACATGCAGGGCCATAACGCTGCGGAGTATCTTCAAACAAGGTGCCATTCGATGCGCGTTTTAGTAGCTGGTGAGCGACTATACGAGGCTCCAATACTGGGGCGAGATCGCCTTCCTGGGATCTGGGCTACGCGGCGACATGGACGCTTCCCCTATCGAGGAGGCGGGTCGGCGATAACACCTTGCGCCGCAGCCTGGACCGCCGGAACAGAAATCACGAACGGAGCGTCGACGGAGCGGATATGCAAATCGCGCTGCGGGAATGGCATTTCGATTTTGTGTTCGCGGAACACGCGAAAGATCTCCATTAGCAAATCGCTCTTGACCATGACCGCGCGCTCCGCCACCCCGGTCGAGGCCCGCAGAACGATGTTGACCGCATTGTCGCCGAAGCTACTGACGATCGCCGACGGTGCGGGTGTCGCGAGGACATCCGAGTTATGGCGGGCGATAGCGAGCAGCAGTTCCCGCACAGTGTCGATGTCGCAGTCGTAGGATACGCCGACCGGCACCGAGAGCCGCACCGTACGGTCGTTCGCCGTCCAGTTCGTCACACGGTTGTTGACGAATTCCGAGTTCGGTACGATGATGACTTCGTTGTCGAACGTCCGCACCCACGTTCCGCGTGCGCCAATCCGGATCACTTCCCCATGCGTATTGCCCGCCTCGATCAGGTCGCCGACCTTCACTGGCCTCTCCCACAAAATCACAAGGCCCGCAACAAAATTGGCCACGATATTCTGCAGACCGAATCCCACACCCACTCCGAGCGCACCTCCTACTACTAACAGACTCCGCAGATTCAAACCGGTCGAGTCGAGCCCGATGATCAAACCCAGGAGAAAAACGAGGTAGACGAATCCGCGCACGATGGCATATTGCTGCCCACGATCCATGGACGTCTGGCCCAGGATTTCCTTGCCCAGGAATTTCCCGCTCATTCGTGAAACCATCGTCAGCAGGATAACGAAGATCGTGCATTTGACTAAGAACAGGGGCGTCACCGTCAGGTTTCCGAAACCGAAGAGCGGCCATTCGAGAAACCATTTTGCGTCACCATTCAGCGCGTCAAAAAGCGAATGCGGTTGAGGCCGGTGGAAGACTCCCCAGGTCACCAGTACTGAAACCCCTAGGCTAATGGAAAAAAGCAACCGATTGGCAGAGTTCATTTTCATCGAAAACTCCTTCGCGGGTAAGTAAGAACCCGCGAAGCATAACCGCTGATGCCTCTGACTTCCAACCCTTCGCGCGATACTCCGTCTCCAGGCTCGCCCTTTGATTTCAAGCTCCCCTTCACCGAAGCCAGACACTCCCGCACGCACAGTGCGGTCGCTGTCTGACTCGACGTACCCCACCGGACGCGGCGCGACAGTTCGGCCTCTGTGCGGAGCCAGTCGTCCAGTTCATTTCCCCGCCGCCGCCCATTGTTTTCAAAAGGCTCGAAAGCTTTCTTCGAGCGATCGGGCCATAGACGCCGTCGAATAGTTTCGAATCGATCTCGGTAACTTTGACGGACAGGTGTTGTGATCCCTTCACGGTTGCTTTGCTGTCGCCGATGGCGCAGTCATCTTGAATGCTTCCTTCTCGTGAGAGTCGCGCTCGCACATAATGGCGATCAGGCTTCCGCGCGCAGCATGGTTGTGAGCCAAGTTCCATTCACCTGGACCGCTATTAGCGCTACTTATGACAAATAATTAACGCAAGTACATGCCATATGGAAAGGCGATATTAAATGACACACGAGAGGGAGAAGAGATCAAGTGCTTTCGTGCTCTATGGCCTCTCCAAAGACACTGACGTCTTGGCAACTGTGCGCGTTGGCCTTTGGGGGCCGCTCGCAGAGGTTGGTGTTAAGATATACTCTGCTTTCGATTCCGGTTAACGCCATGATGATCAGCGTTTCCAAAGAAAACTATCTCAAGGCCATTGCGGAAGCTGAGGCGGAAGGCAGGACTGTTATCTCCGCACTCCTTGCTGCTTGGCTTTCCGTGACACCACCGGCAGTAACCGCTGCACTACGGCGCCTGAAAAGAGACGGACTGGTCACCATTAAGGGCGGCCGCGTTCAGCTCACTGCCGAGGGACAGAATGTCGCCGAGCGCACCATCCTTCGTCATCACCTGATTGAGCGCATGCTGTCCGAGATTTTCGGCATGGGATGGTTTGAAGTTCACGACGAAGCAGAGCGCCTAGAGCATGCTGTTTCTCCGGCATTTGAGAAGAAACTCGTCAAAATGCTCGGGCGCAGAGAGACCTGCCCTCACGGGAATGGTCTGGCCGTTATGAACCCCGAGCAACGACGAAAGAAGGGCCAGCGTTTACTCAGCGAAGCCGAGGCGGGTTCCAGATACCGAGTGTGCAGCGTATACGAAAGGGACCGCAAGCTTTTGGAATTCCTCGAGGAAAGGGGAATCCGTCCGGGCACTCGGCTGAAAGTCGAATCTCAGAACTACGATGGGACGGCTGTTCTAAAGGTCGAAAGAAAACGCATCGCACTGGGTTCTCCGGTGGCGGAGAGGGTCTGGGTGGCGCGAGAAAACGAACAAAGCCTTCGTTAATCCAAGTTAATAATATCTGGTATAGTTTGGTTTATCGCGTGGGAACATGTCTGTACGTCCTGCCTACGACGATGAAGAAAGTGCCGGGGATTCCAAGCGCAGTGCAAAGGAACCGCTTATGGGCGTAGGACCTCTGTCCAGGGTGACGGCTCAAGCCGTCACCCAAGAGGCCGTCGTTATTACCCACGAGGACGTTGATCGGGCGCACGACCGCGTGCGTGTGTCCGCGGCGCGTGCCCAGCGGGGTGTCTTCTCCAGATTCCGTCTGCTGTGGTTGCTCGTCGGACCTGGAATTCTCGTCATGCTCGGAGAAAACGATGGCCCCAGTATGCTTTCCTACGCCGCGACGGGCGCACGGTTTGGAATCGGATTCTTCATTCCCTTCGTTGTGCTCACGTTTTGCATGGCGGTCGTCGTACAGGAGATGACGTTGCGTCTCGGCTCCGCCACTCATCGCGGTCATGCGGAATTGATCTTCGACCGCTTTGGGCCGTTTTGGGGCTGGTTCTCAATGGTCGACCTCGGTATCGGGAATTTCCTAACGCTGATCACCGAGTTTATTGCCATCCGTGCGGGCCTGGGATTTTTTGGTGTGCCCCCGTGGGCTGCCGTCGTTGGTGCACTCGCATTCCTGTGTTTGGCCGTAATCACTCATCGTTATTGGACGTGGGAACGAACTCTGCTCGCAATCGCCGTTTTCAATCTCGTTTTCGTTCCGGTTGCCCTGCTCGCACATCCGAATTGGCACTCTGTCGGTCGGGCACTGATCACCTGGAAGCCGCTTCCCGCTGGTTTGAGCAAAGACATTCTGATCATCGTGCTGGCCGATATTGGCGCAACCGTAACTCCGTGGATGCTTTTCTTTCAGCAGAGCGCAACGGTTGACAAGGGACTAACCAAGAACGACATCGATCTTGGTCGCATCGATACGGTACTAGGGGCTGCTTTGGCCGCGACGGCTGCGGTTGCAACAATCCTCGCAACAGCTCCATTGTTCGCTCACCACATGACTGCCGAGAACTTTCAGGCAGCCGAATTCGCGCAAGCACTGCAGCCGTTGATCGGGCGATTCGGCGCGGCATTGTTCGCACTCGGTATCGTGGAAGCTGGGATGGTTGCATCGGTCACCATTTCCATCTCCTCCGCATATGCGTTCGGAGAAGTCGCCCGCAGGCCTCATAGTTTGAATTTGCCTATGGCGGAAGGCAGGACTTTCTACTCTGTGTTGTTCCTATGCGCGGTAACCGCGGGAGCAATCGTCTTAATCCCCGGTCTCCCTCTCGTATATGTAGTTCTACTCGTCAACGTGGTCGCAGTGCTCGCGATGCCACCCGCACTTGTGTTCCTCTTCATGCTTGCCAATGACCGGGAGGTCATGGGCGATCTTGTGAGCCCGACGTGGGCGAACATACTCACTACTGGCGTAGTGGTTTTCCTGACACTTGCGGGCATACTCTTCGGCATCAGCGTGATTGCACCGAATATCTTCGCGTTTCTCGGCGGGAAGTAGGAGGACCAAAGAATGCCCTCAGAAGACAAAGGCCACAGTTCGATCAGCTCCGCCGATCAAGAACTGGTTCTGTCGTCACTCGAGCGGGATCAACTCGCAGGGCTGAAAAAGCAGCTTATTCCCAGACGCCACCTCCGGGGGCTTGAGAAGTTCGTTCTCTGGTCTCTTCGAATCTATCTGCTGTTCATGATGGTGGTCGTTGTATACCAAGTGTGGATTGGTATGCATTAGCGGGGGAAGGTGGTGAGCGTTTTGACTCGCGGTCGAAGCGTCCTTAGTTAGAATGCTCGGGCGATTCTTGTCGAGAGTGGGTTCAGGGCTAGCGTGGCTGAGCGCCCGTCCTTGAAATCCCGCAAGCACTTGTGCCGAAGCTGTATTTTGTGCCCTCACGCCTTTCATTTTACGCCGAGTGTCGCGCCGTCCGCTTGCTCTCTTCCATCCACTGGTAAATGGCAAACGCGCCTCCCCCAATCGAAATCACGACGAGCGCAATCACCACGTGGTCGAGCCACGGCGACGCAGCCTGCTGGATGATCCACCGCCCGTAATGAACCGCAAGCGCGCCTTCGATCGCAAAGCGAACAAACCTCCCCACGCCAATCCAAGTCAAGAGTTTACTTCGCGGATAGCGGAATGCTGCCGCAGCTGCCACAAAAGCCGTAAAAGGGAACGGCGGAGGTACAAGCGACGCCACCACAAGTGCCCACGCCGCCTGCTTTTCCACCCGCTCCTGAATGTAGGCGAGATGCCTGCCCGATACGAACCTCCTCTGCCCGCTCTCGCTCCTTCGGCTGATCCAGTCTGTCGCCAGGCATCCGATCAGCGATCCCGCCGTCGCCATTACCACGTAGTACAGCGTGCGCTCGTGATAGCGTGCGCACAGCGCCAGCACAAGCAAATCGTTGCCCATGGGCACCACAAAAGGCGACGAATCGACTGCACCCAGCGTCAGTAATCCCCATCCGCCCGCACGAAACAATGCCCTGGCAATTGTGTGGATGATTGGTCTCACGTGAATTTGTCCCCATCCATTGATACTGCGGGCGCGTCTACCAAACAAGGGGCGACCTGTGGGAGGAGGTCACCCTAGAGAGGATGTCTGAGGATCGATTGGTAATTCTATTCTCCGTTTCTTGAAGCACTTCCGCAATCAGGGGTTTCCCCTATCCGCGGTCGATTTTTACCTTACGTCGTAAGCGCGGGAGAATCAAAGTAAGGCACTATGCGGTCGGTGAGGAGCGGCGCGCTGCGCACGCACCCGATGCTCCGCGTCGGTGTATCCTTCGGGAAAACCGTTACTTCACCCTGCCGGAACAGCTTTTGCAGGACAGAGCCGAGCTCGAAGCGGCAGGGCGCAAACGCGTGCGACGCCATGAGTCGCGAAACATGAGGTGCCGGTTATATCCGCGCTGTCCCCGCTCTGCGGCCCATTTCCGGACAATGGCTTAACCTATCCGCACGGGCAAGGTCCCGCCACTGGCATAGGTTCAGAGTAATAGACGATTTAGGGCCCGTATAACCGTAAGCCAACCTGTACCCTTGCCTTCGGCTACTGTTTTCTCTTTCAGCCCGACGCACACCGGCGGTGCATGGTAGACTGAACCCATGACCCAGCCTCTAGAAAGGCTTTGGACGCTCCAATGTAAGAACAGCAAATGCGAGGGATTTTTCGACTACTTCGGGCGTTTGCGTTCCGGCACACCCATCAGCTGCACGCACTGTGGAAAGTCTTGCCAATACGGTGTTGCCGATTTTATGAGACACACTCCGGCAGAGTAACTCCCTGTTTCAGGATTGTAATCGCGCCTGTGTGTCTTTCCTGATTCACATTTTCGTGACACGGGGACTTGGCGGCAGAGGCTCTGAGCCCTGAGCGAAGCACCAGCACCGACAGGGCGGCGGTGCCACGGGCACACGTACTCCTTATCCCGACCTTGCTTCCCGAGCTGTTGTAAAGTCGGGTAGCGACACCATCCTCTCATGGTTGTCTCTGCCAAGTTTTTCCGGGATTTTGCGACTGTTCTCACCCCCCGCCGGGTTGCCGCCAGCAGGTGCGAGCTTTTCTGGCGGGATTACTCGAAATCGCGAAGCGTCATCGCCATTTGGCTCAGCCGCGAGTCGGCCCTCCCGAACACGCTGTCTGGCTCGAACTTTCCCGGCGGGTCCTTCTTGCCGGCGCACACACGAGTGAGGATTTCAATACCCTGCTCGATTGTCCCCACGGGGTAGATGTGGAATTGCCCCTTCGCGACAGCCTCAATCACCTCATCGCGCAGCATCAAGTCGTCCGCATTTTCGGCGGGAATCAGCACTCCTTGCGTCCCGGTGAGGCCCTTCAACCGGCAAACGTCGTAGAAACCCTCAATCTTTTGATTCACACCCCCGATCGGCTGCACATCACCCTGCTGGTTCACCGAGCCCGTCACCGCGAATTCCTGACGGATGGGAATGCCCGACAGCGCTGAAAGCAGCGCGTATACCTCGGTGGAACTGGCGCTGTCACCATCCACGCCTGAATACGATTGCTCGAAGCACAGGCTGGCCGAAAGAGACAAGGGTTTATCCTGCGCGAACGTCCGGCGGATGTAGCCGGAAATAATCTGCACGCCTTTATCGTGAAACCGCCCGCTCAGGTTGGATTCCCGCTCGATATTGATGATGCCGGTCTTGCCCAGCGCCACCGACGCCGTAATCCGTACCGGCTTGCCGAAGGCGTAGCCGCCGATTTCGAGCACGCTCAAGCCATTCACCTGCCCCACGCGCTCGCCGGTGGTGTCGATAAACAGCAGATTTTGCTCGATCATCTCGCGAATCTTTGTTTCCAGCAGATTGTGGCGCTCGATCTTTGCGTCCAGTGCGTTCCTCACGTGTGCGGCCGTGATCACCTTGGTTCCCTTGTGCCGCGCCGCATACGAAGACTCGCGCGCGAGGTCAGCCAGGTCGAAAAATCTCGCCGTGATTTTGCCGCGCCGTCCCGCGATCCGCACGCCATGCTCGAGAATCGCTGCAACAGCGGTCCGATCAAAAGGCAAGAGATTTTCGTCCTCGGAAAGCTTCCGCAAGCGGCCCCCATACTGCCGCAGCACTTCTTCGTCCCACTTCATCTCTTCGTCGAATTCCACGCGAACCTTGAAAATCTTCTTGAAGTCATCTTCAAAGTCGTAGAGCAGCTCATACATGTCGCGATCGCCGATCAGGATGATTTTTGCGTGCACGTCGATCGGTTCCGGTTTGAGCGCGGCCGTACTGAAAGGGAAAAAGGTCTCCACCGGCTGGATTTCAAGCTTCCCATGATTGAGCGTCCGTTTCAGCGTGCGCCACACGCCCGTTTCGGTGAGGGTGTCGAGGGCATACATCACCAGAAATCCACCGTCGGCGCGCAGCAGCGAGCCTCCACGCAGGTCCATGAAGTCAGAATTCCAGCCACCCCGCGCGTCGTAGCTGCGGTGCACCGTTCCGAACAGGTTCGCATAGGTGGGAATCGTTTCAAAAATCACCGGACACGTTTCCTGCTCTCCGTGGGCCAGAATTACGTTCACGCCATAGACGCGAAACGGATCGCGGTCCCCTCGTTCGGCACGCGGGCCTGGTCCGCCCTCCGCAGGAACCTGTTCCTCTTCTCCTTCGCGCTCTTTGAACGGCTCGAGATTGTCGAGGACGTGATGCCGGACTTCCTCCAGATATTCCGCGATGTGCACGCTGGCGTATTTTTCCTTAAGTTCCTCAATCACGCCGTCCACCAGCACCGACGCAGCCTCTTGCTCGAGATAGCTCATTTCGCTCGCGAGTTCGCGTGAAAGCGAAAGCGTCTTCCGGTAGACCACGGTAAATTCCTGCCGGAAAAGGTCGTATTTCCGCTCCAGTTCCTCTGCGGCCGTGGTTTCAAGCTTTCCCTCCTGCACCATCTTGGGAATTTCCTCAATAGGCACCATCTGCCCGTCGAGAACGGGAAAAATCTCCGGCAGAGCGACCGCTCCTACCTGCATCCGGCCCAGCGCGAACTGCTCGCGCGCGATGCGCCGGGTGAAATCGTCCATCAATTCCTTTTCGCGGACGGTGAAGCGCTCTACGATCCTGGTTTTTTGCCGTTGGAAAGGCTCGCCCTCGAACACCTGCGGAATGCGCCGGCGCAGAAAATCGATGCCGGAGTCGACTTCCTTTTTAAAAACGTTGGCCTGCCCGCGCGGCAGGGTGAGCAGACGGGGGCGGTCCGCATTTTTGAAATTATTCACGTAGCAGCGATCGGGAGCGGGTTCGGACTGCGGATGCATCTGCTCGATCATCCGCACGATCATCCCCCCGCGGCTTGATCCTGAAAGCCCACAAACGAACAGGTTGTAGCCGGAGGCGGTCAATTCCACCCCCATTTGCAAAGCGCGCAAAGCGCGCGCCTGTCCTATATCTCCGGAAACCGGTTCAATTTCCGCCGTTGTTTCGTACGGAATACTCGCAGGATCACAACGCCATCGCAGCTTATCGGGCGTCAAGCAAGGGTGTCGCGGTTTGGAGTTCTGATCCATGGGACCTTCTGTATCCTGAAGGGCGCTACTCTAGCACGGCTGCCGTCTTCTTCCCACTCGCTTCGGTTTTGCTGTTGCCAGCAAGTGCGCCAGGCACATAGACATCAAGGAGAGTTGCCGCAATCGCGATAATCACCGGGCCGAGCACCACGCCCAGCAGTCCGAACGCTTCGATCCCGCCGAGCACGCCGATAAAAATCAGCAGCATGCTCATCTCCGCGCGCCCACTGATCATGAGCGGCCGCACGAAATTATCGATCATCCCCAGAACCACGCTGCAGATCCCGGCTAGAATGATGCCGGGCACCAGATGCCCGCCGAGCATCAGGCTTAGAGACAGTGGAACCCAAATCAGCGCCGTGCCGATCAAGGGAATGAAGGACAAAAATCCCATCAGAACGCCCCAGAAGATCGGAGAATTGATCCCCGTAAGTGCGAATGCCGCCGTTCCAACAACCCCGTGGACCGCCGCGGCGGTGAGAGTGGAAACAACGGTGGCAAAAATCAGTCCATGCGTTTCGTTCACCACGCGAACACGCTGCTCCTGTTCAAAGGGAAGCCCATCGCGAATCCGTTTCACGATCGTGGCGCCATCCCGGTAGAAATAGAACATCGCCAGAATGGTGAACCCTGTGTCCATCAAGATGGTAGCGGTGTTCCTCAAAATTCCTCCCACCCGGCCCGCCACATAACTGGCCGCTTGCTCCGCGGAGTTGTGGAACACATTGCCCAAGTCCGACGGAATCAAGCTGGGGAAGCGCTTCTGCAGTCCGTCCCAGAGACGATTCACCCAGGCGAAGCGCCCCAATTCCACCCCCAACTGAACCGAATGCACCGCAACCACAGCCTGCCTTACAAACGCGCTCAGCACAAAGATCATCGGCACGATCAAGATCAGCGTTACACCCGTCGTCGTGACCAGCGCCCCTCGATTGGGCCCTAACCTTTTGCTGGCTCGCGCATAAATCGGGTAGGTCAGAACAACCAGGATGGCTGCCCACAACAGCGGCGAGACAAATGGCTCAAATATCCGGTAAGCCAGGTACCCGAGCAATAGGACGACGCCATAGAAAAGCACAATGCCTAATCGCTCTTGCCTGCGTGGATCGATCGTCAAGGATTCTCTTCGTACAGATCAGAAATAAGATTCTACCGCCGTGGCGACCCAAAATCCGCCGGATCTGACAGTGTCCTAGTTTTTGATTCGAATATCTACCGGTTGCGCTTCTTCGAGCGGGCAAGGCTTCCATCCCAGAATATCGTCGGTGCAATCAGTTGGGGGTCCTGCCCATGAGAAAAGGTTCATCTGTTTCCGGAGGTTGAACAAGCCAGAGGAAATCCTCAGCCGGAATTACGAAGTCAGCCGCATGTCGCTCGATGTGCCACCGGCCGCCGGGACGTAGCACTTCAACGTGTAGTCCATCACCATGCGGTCGGCATTGAATCTCCAGCCGAGGGTGCGAATGGCGCGTTTCATCCGCTTGATCCAACCGCGGGGAAGCCCGTCGCGATCGCGCTGGTAGTAGAGAGGAATCACCTCCTCGCGGAGCGTGCGGTAGAGGTCCTCCCCGTCGCGCGTGTCATGAACGTCCATATTGGAGTGCGTGCGCCCGGTTCCGATCGCGAAACCGTTCAATCCGTCGTATGCCTCGGCCCACCAGCCATCGAGCACGGAAAGGTTTAATCCCCCATTCAAAACCACCTTTTGCCCGCTCGTACCGGAAGCTTCCAGAGGTCGGCGTGGATTGTTGAGCCATACGTCAACGCCTTGCACGAAATGGCGGCCGACGTTGATATCATAATCCTCGACAAAGACGAACTTGTTCGCAAATTGGCCGTCGCGCATCAGTTCCGCAATTTGCTGCAGCACACCCTTGCCCATGTCGTCATGGGGATGAGCTTTGCCTGCAAAGACAAATTGCACGGGCCGCTTCGCATCGTTCACCATCAGCGCCAGCTTTTCGATGTCTCGCAAGATCAAGTTAGCCCTTTTGTAGGTGGCGAACCGCCTTGCAAACCCCACCGTCAGTGCGTCGGGGCTCAGCATGCGGCCCAGGCGCCGAATATTCTCCTGGGGTTCTCCGCGGCCTTCCGCTTGTTCCATGGCCCGGCGGCGCACAAAATCGAGGAGCCGCGACTTCAAGCTCAAATGCGTTTCCCAAAGTTCACCGTCGTCGACGTTCTCAATCCCTTCCCAGATCTTGGCCTCGGCGCTGCGCTCGTGCCAATCGGTGCCCAAGTGCCGGTCGTAGAGGCGAAACATTTGCGGCGCCAACCACGAAGGAACATGCACTCCATTGGTGATATGTCCGATACGCGAGGGTTCTTCCCGGTTGTTGAGCTGCAAGCCGATCCACATCTCCCTCGATACTTCGCCATGCAATGCCGAAACCGCGTTGGCGCGCCGCGACAGTTTCAATCCCAATACGGTCATGCAGAATTCCTCGGATTGGTTCCCGGGGTTTTCGCGCCCGTAGCTCATCAGTCCCTCGTGGGAAAGCCCCATCGCCTCTCGCAACGGGCCGAGGTGTTCCTCGATCAGGTCGGCGCCAAAGCGGTCATGCCCCGCGGGAACCGGGGTGTGCGTGGTAAAGACCACTTCCCGCGCGACGCGTGGAACAGCCCGGTCAAACGAAATACCTTCATCCTCCATGCGGCCCCGAATTGCTTCCAGCACCGCGAACCCGCTGTGCCCCTCGTTCAAATGAAGAACACCGGGCGTAATCCCCATCGCCCTGAGAGCTCGGAATCCTCCCACGCCCAGAAGCAACTCCTGGCGGATGCGGATCCGGCGGTCTCCCCCGTAGAGACGCGAGGTCAGCTCGCGATCCTCCGGTGCGTTGCCTTCGACGTTCGAATCGAGAAGCAGCAACTCGCAACGTCCCACTTTCACGCGCCAGACTTTCGCTCGAATAGCGCCCCCGCGCGTTTCGATTTGTACCGTCACAGGTTCGCCAGTCTTCCCGATGGCCGGTTCCATGGCCTGCTGGCTTACATCCGTCGGAAGGTAATCCTCCTGTTGCCATCCGCTTTTATCAAGATGCTGCCGGAAATATCCTTGGCCATAAAATAATCCGATGCCGACCAGTGGAATTCCCAGATCCGAAGCGCTCTTCAGATGATCGCCGGCGAGCACTCCCAAGCCACCGGAATAGATGGGAATGGATTCGTGCAATCCGAATTCCGCCGAGAAATATGCGACAGGCCGAGGCCGCAGGATTCCGGCATGCCGCGCGCCCCAGGTGCGATCCTTCTCCAGATATTCGCGCTGCCGGCGATAGGCATAGTTAATACGGCCGTGAAGCACCAGTTCTCCGGCGCGGCGCTCGATCTTTGCGAGCGGGATCTCGGAAAGCAACGCGATGGGGTTGTGATTCAGCTGTCGCCAACGCTGCGGATCGAGATCGAGGAACAAACTGGTGGAGTCATTGTCCCAGCTCCACCACAAATTGCGCGCAAGCGACCAGAGCCGCTCTTGCGCGGGCGCGATGAAGCGATCGAGTGTGCGCGCTTCGCTGACGACCGGGCCGACTTGCGCCGCGGCTTCCGCCAGCATGCGGATTTCGCTTTCCAGAAAAAGCCGGGGCTCGCGGGTCTGTACGATCAGAACACCCTGCAGATCGCCACGATCGATCAGCGGAACTCCGAGAAATGATTGCAGTTCGTCTTCGCCAGCCTCCCGGAAATATTTAAACCGGGGATGATTTTTCACCTGCTCCACCGCTACCGGGCGAACCTCCTCCGCCACAAGGCCCACAAGACCTTCGTGCAGGGCGAGGCGCAGTGTGCCGATACATTGCGGGCGAAGACCCACGGTCGCCGCCATCACGAGATTGGCGCGGTCAGGCTCGAGCAAATAGGCCGAACAAACGTCGGTCTCGAAGCGTTTGGCGATCAAAGCCACCACGTTCATGAGGGTTTCGGCAGGCTTGCCTCCCTCATTCGCAAGATTACTGATCTCTTCCAGAGTCAAGACATAGTTCGAATCAGGCGCGTGTGCGGTTGAGCCCAAGTGTCATTCCCCTTTTAAGCCAGCCTTCAAAAATAGTGACCGTGGACGTGTTCGTCAACCTTATTAAATCTATCGGCTTCATTACTTTCTTGTTGCCCGAGGGGGCTTGTTTCGGCAACCCGCCCTTCCCTGTGTGCCGCGGAAACGCAATGGCAGCCGTCCTTAGGGAGAAACAACTGTAGTTCCTTTGCAGGCGATTCAAGTTCTCAGAAATCCATGCTAGTACCTTGGTTTGGCTTTTCTAGTACCGTGCTATTCCTAAATGTGATTCCTTCGAGCATGTCTTTGAATTGGATTCTTATGCAAGGGATGCCTACACTTGGGCTATGTTAGCTACCTCCCAACTCGATTGCCAGCTCCCGACGTTCACCTCGGCCGCGCCCTGGCGACCCGTCGCCGCCCCCCTGTTAGATCGAACGCCAATTCCTGCGAAGCTCCCCATGAAGGACACGCTGATCGCTTCGACCTTCCTGTGCGCCTACATGGCACTGTATCTGGTATTGGGATTCGTCGGACTCTCGGCCGTCGAGTGGGTCTGGACATATCTTACGAACTGATTGCAAAAATTGTCGGGATCGAGGTCTCCGGCTATTGCCCAGTTCCGAAGGTATTGCAGGCAGCCACCGAGCCCTCGTCGAGCCCCGTCTTAAACCAATGCATTCTCTGCTGTGATGTTCCGTGTGTGAATGTTTCAGGATTCACGCGCCCGGAGGCCATCTTTTGCAGCCTGTCATCGCCTACCGCAGACGCCGCTCCCAGCGCGGATTCCGCATCGCCTTTCTCAAGCAGCCCGCGCTGCTGCGTCGTGTGGGCCCACACTCCTGCGAAGCAGTCGGCCTGCAGTTCGAGTTTCACCGAGAGGGGATTCGCCTCGTTGGAATCGCGCTCTTCGAGTTGATGCACCCGGCCTTCGATCCCCAATAATTTCTGCACATGATGCCCGAGTTCGTGGGCCAGCACATAGGCCTGCGCGAACTGCCCCGGTGCACCGAACCTCTGGCTAAGCTCGTCGAAAAATCCCAGATCGATGTACACCTTCTCATCCTCCGGGCAATAGAAGGGCCCCGTGGCCGATTGTGCGTCTCCGCACCCGGAATCGATCTCTTCGCGAAAAAGCACGAGCTTGGCATGGCGGTATGCCGTGCCCGTCTGCTCCGCCAACGCTTGGGTCCATGTGTTCTGAACGTCGTCTAGAACAAACGAAACGAATTGCACGAGCGGCTTTTCCTGCTCGTCGCGCGCCGGATCCGGCTGACTGACCGCGGGGCTCGTATCCGCCACCCCCCCGCCCAATAAAGCAAACAAGTTCGTGCGAAACAGAAAGCTCAGAATCAGAACGATGATCGTCCCTCCGATTCCCAGGTGTATTCCGCCGAAGGGAAAGCCGCCTCCACCGCCCCCGCTTGAATCGCGGTCGTCCTCAATGTCGGAGCTCTGGCCTCCGGGTGTCCATTTCACGGCGGTTCTCCTTCGCCTTTAGCGCCGAACCCGACTCCAACCGCGGTTGAAAACCTCTGCCGGCTGAAAAGCCAACCTAGCAGGAAGCGCCCCAGCGAACAACATCTTCCTCGGGATTTCGCACCTGCCCCGTGCTGGTCGTGCTGGTTCGTTGAATTGCAACCCGCCCTCTCTTGGATGTAAGCTCTCCGCCAGCAGTGCCCCATCTGGTGTCTGCTTCTCGGTGAAGGAGAATCTTGGCCATCAAATCTTGTCGTAGTCTCGCTTCTGAAAATCGGGTGGACGTTGTGCTCCTTCATGAAAGGAGATCCGTGATGCTACGCATGTATCGGGTTTGTTGCCTGCCATTCCTGCTTTTCTTGGCGGCGCCGCTGCTGTCTCGGCCTGCACTCGCTCAAGTCGAATTGTCAGGCCAGTGGCACCAAAAAATGCAGGAGGACTGGCCGGAGCGAAGTCCAGGTCCGCACATCGGCGATTACACCGGCATGCCCATCAACGACGAAGACCGCGAGAGAGGCGACACCTGGGACGCCGAGAAATGGGTGATGGTGGAGCATCAGTGTCAGCCTCACCCTTCGGATTACGCCCCCCGCGGACCGGCGAATCTACGCATCTGGTCAGTCGCCGACCCCTTAACGCAGGGGATCAAAGAGTGGCATCTGACGACAAGCTGGATGCTTTCGCACCGCGTAATCTACATGGATGGCCGGCCCCATCCGCCCGCGTGGGCGCCTCACACCTGGCAAGGCTTCTCTACCGGGGAATGGGAAGGGGATGCGCTGAAGATAACAACCACCCATCTGAAAGAGGGCTGGGTCCGGCGCAACGGCCTGGCGCGCAGCGAACGGGCCACGGTGGTCGAATATCTGGTACGCCATCATCGCTTCCTCACCATGGTTACCATCGTGAAGGACCCCATCTACCTCACCGAACCCTTTATCCGGACCTCCGACTGGGTCGAAGCCGAAGGCAACGAGACCTATCCCAATTTGTGCATTCAGGGCGTTGAGATTGAGCACGACAAAGGGTGGGTCCCCTATCACCTGCCCGGACAAAATCCCTGGCTGAGTGAGTATGCGGATAAAACCGGGATTCCCTATGAAGCGGCGCGAGGGGGCGCGGAGACCATGTATCCGGAGTACCAAAAGAAGCTGGCCGCAATGGGCGCCGCCAAGCCGGCGCCATCACCGGAGAAAGCGGGCCGATGAGCGGCAACTCATCGAGAGGCGCTCGGAGGTTGCCCGGGACCTTGACGCTCGCATTGTTGATGGTAATCGCGTTTGCTCCCTGCGGCCGCGCACAGGAAGAGGAAGCAAAGGCCGACTCTCATGTCCACATTTTTCATGCGCAAGGCAACGTTTACATGTTGGTTGAGCCCACCAGCAACATCACCGTGCAAGTCGGTGAGAAGTACATCATCGTCGTTGACACGGGTGTTCCCGACCTGAGCGATGAGGTGGTGGCGGCGATCCGGTCGTTGTCTAGCTTGCCGATCATGTTTGTCGTGAACACCAGCTCCGACGATGACCACATTGGCGGTGACGCCACGCTTTCCCAGGCGGGATGGGCTTTGCCCAACGCTGGCAGCACGGGGCTAGACTCGTCGGTGTCAAAAGCCATCGTCACTCGCGTCAGTCTGGCGCCAGGGGCGCCCGTCGTGGGCCACAAGAATACGGTGAATAGGAATAGCGACCCGAAATTGGTTTCGACTTCCGTTACCTACGGCGCCGAGGGCTTTCAGCTCTTCAACGACGAACCCGTGCTTTTCTACTACATGCCGGCGGCGCACACTGACGGCGACACGATGGTGTTTTTCCGCAGATCGGAGGTCTTGAGCGTCGGCGATCTGTTTTCGACGATCAGTTATCCGGTGATCGAATCGGATAAAGGCGGCAGCATCGACGGAATCATCGACGCTTTGAACGAAATCATTTCCATCCTGGTTCCCAAGGAAAACGAGGAAGGCGGCACCTACGTGGTCCCCGGCCACGGCCACCTCTGCGACCGCAACGATGTAGTGAACTATCGCGATATGCTGACCATTATTCGCGGGCGGATCGCCGAATTGGTCAAAAAAAATATGACCCTCGAGCAGGTAAAAGCGGCGAAGCCCACATTTGACTATGACCGACTCTACGGCGCGAGCACCGGCGCCTGGACAACCGACATGTTTATCGAAGCCGTTTATCGCGACCTTGCCAAGGAAAAAACGCAGCAAAGCAAGAAGCAGTAAGGTGAAGTAAGAACCAAGTAGAGGAGCAGATCACGATGCCGCGCATGGTTCAGAGTCGCTCCGTCTTATACTTTGCTGCCTCGGCCCTCCTGTTGCTCAGTCTGCGACTTCCGGGCGGCGTCGGTACTGCGCGAGCACAGGGGGACCGGGGCGCGAAAGCTTCGACCAGCGCGAAGGCATCGGCGGTGATCGACATGACCGGCTACTGGGTCGCCATCGTCAACGAAGACTGGCGCTGGCGCATGCTGACGCCCGCCAAGGGGGATTATTCGAGCCTTCCCCTCAACGCCGAAGGCCACCGCGTGGCCGATACTTGGGACCCCGCAAAGGACGAGCGTGATGGCAATCAGTGCCGGGCGTATGGCGCCGCCAACATCATGCGCATCCCGGAACGCCTTCACATTACGTGGGCCGACGACAACACTCTGCAGATGGAAACCGACGCCGGCATGCAGAAGCGCCAGTTCCACTTTGGAGGGCCCCGGTGGCAAGGCGGCCAGACCCAGTGGCAAGGAGATTCGGTCGCGCGATGGGAAAAGCAGGTTCAATACGGAGGTGACGCCGCCTACGGAGGGCCCAGTCCAGGCAAAGGAGGCGACCTGGAGGTCATCACCACCCACATGCGCCCGGGATATTTGCGCAAAAATGGAGTTCCCTATAGCGAGAACGCCGTCCTCACCGAGTATTACAATATCTTCTATCCCGAAGGCCCGCAGGGCACCGTATATATGACCGTAACCTCGGCCATCGACGACCCTAAGTATCTCTCCGAAACCTACGTTACCAGCGGCCAATTCCGCCGCGAGCCCGACGGCGCAAAATGGGATCCCACTCCCTGCCGCCCCCTGTGGCCGCTACGGGCTCTCTTGCCGCCGGTAGGCTGGAACGAAAACGGTCCGTCGAAGTAACGACGCCCCCGTTTTTCGCTCTCCTATGGCTACAGGCTACGGGGCTGGGTCCCACGAAGCCAATCGCTTCCCCGCACACGGCAAGGCTCGGCGACTAGTTACGAGATGGCTAACGAAGTCTTGCTCCGGCTTCTTAGTTTCGGCTTAGTCAGCTAAAGTTCTCTGAGGCGGCTGGCGATAGGAGACTTGGGACCGTCATCCCCGGGGACGCCCTCTCACCGCCGTAGTGAGCGCTACAGTCACAATGAACACAGGCCTTAACCTGATCTACCTTCCACGCTGGGCTCTTGAGCGGCCTTGGCCCGAAGTGGCTGGCCTGATCCTCTTGCCATACATCTATATCGCCTACCAGTGGCTACGCCATCGTCGCGAAAACGAGCTGTTCCGCATTGTCAGCGAAAACGCCGCGGACATGATCGCGCTTGTGGAAGTGACGGGGAAACGCCTCTACAACAGTCCCGCGTATGAGAAAGTTCTTGGTTACTCGCTAAAGGAGCTGGCTGCGAGCGGATCGCTTGAGCAAGTGCATCCAGAAGACCGGGAGCGCGTGATCGAGGCTGCGAAGGAAGCGCGACTGAGCGGGGTTGGTAAGCGCCTTGAATACCGCATGCGACACAAGGACGGAAACTGGCGTGTTCTGGAGTCGACTGCTAGCGCGATCCGAAACCGAAAAGGTCAAGTGACGCAGCTTGTCATCGTCAACCGAGACATCACCGAGCGCAAACGCATCGAGGAACGCCTCGAGCATGAGGCCTTCCACGACGTGCTCACCGGCTTGCCCAATCGAAGCCTCTTTTTAGACCGGCTTCAGCGGGCCATGGACCACGGCAAGCGACACCCCGAGTTTAAGTTCGCTGTCCTATTCCTCGACATCCAGGGATTGAAAATATTCAATGAAACCATGGGCCACGCGGTCGTCGATCAGCTCATCATCGACATCAGCAAAAGGCTCAAGACTCGTCTTCGGCACGACGACACGATGTCCCGTTCCACTCCGACCGGCGACCCCGACCGACCCAGCGGGGACGAGACTTTGGCGCGCATGGACGGCGACCGATTCACCGTTCTTCTCGAGAACACTAAAGCTCCCAGCGATCCCATGCGCGTCGCCATGCGGGTCCAACAAGGTTTGGCGGAACCCTTTACCGCCAACGGCGTCGATGCTTTCACCTCCGCCAGCATTGGTATTGCACTGAGTTCCCCTTCGTATCAAAAACCCGGCGAGATGCTTCGCGATGCGGACATCGCTATGTGCCGCGCCAAGACGCAGGGCCGGTCTGGCTGCGAGGTCTTCGACACAGAGATGCACGCCCTCGTGGTGAAGCGGCTGAAGCTCGAAACGGAGTTGCGCAAAGCGATCGAGCACGAAGAGCTCCGCGTCTTCTATCAACCGATTATCCATCTCTCGACAGGCAAGATCGCCGGCGTGGAGGCGCTCGTCCGCTGGTGGCACAACGAATCGGAAATGGTCGGTCCGGGAGACTTCATCGAAGTCGCGGAAGAAACCGGTCTGATCGTTCCCATCGGCCGATGGGTCATCAAGGAAGCTTGCCGGCAGGCCCACGCATGGCATCTGCTCTTTAACACCGACCCGCTGCTGACGACCACCATCAACGTGTCTCCTCGCCAGTTCGCACAGAGCAATCTGGTCGCCGACGTCAAGGCAGCCCTTGATGAAACCGGGGTCGCTCCATCGAGCTTACAGTTTGAAATCACCGAAACCATGGCGATGAGCGATCCGAAAGCCACGAACCGTATTTTCTCCCAGCTGAAGGACATCGGCGTCCGCCTCAGTATCGACGACTTCGGCACCGGCCATTCGTCGTTGAGCCGCCTGCGCAGTTTCCCCGTCGATGTTCTTAAGATCGATCGCTCATTCGTTCGCAATATTGAGCACGATGGGGAAAGCCGCGAAATCGTTCAACTGATCGTCACGCTCGCTCATCATCTCAACCTCAAAGTGATCGCCGAAGGCATCGAAACACCCGGACAGTGCGCCTACCTCAAACAGTTCGGTTGCGAATTTGGCCAGGGATATCTTTACTCGCGGCCGGTCGATCAGGCAGCCCTGCAGGCACTTCTGGCAAGCGTCCCCCGCGAATCCAGTGAGCCCTGCGTGACCACCGGCTCCCCCTTGGCGCCGGCAGTCTGAAACCACAGCTACCGCCATCGGATCTATGGGAAGCTCGCGCCCGGGCTGATCTTTTTCTGCAAGCGCTACCACTTCACGCGAACGCGATAATCCAGAGTGGCCGTGCCATCCTTTTCCACCCGGATCGAGAAGCCGATGGTGGTCGAATCCAGCTTCGTTGGCATGTAATTTGAGTTCACGATTTCCCCATCGCCGCCGATCGGCTCGCGCACTTCAACCGTCACAGGACTGGGTTTGTGATTGCGCAAAAGAATCTCGTATTCAATTTCATAGAGGTTTGGCGCAAGCCTCTTGTAATCCATCTGCTTGCGCTCGCAGATCACGTCAAAGGCATCGCCCACGTGAATGCGGAGCGTTTCGTCTTTTGGAGTGTGGCTGATGTTGTCTTCGCCGACGAATTGCGTGCCCCCCTGTGAATCGGCCTCGTAAACACGGATAGTTCCCGCGGGTAACGGCATTCCCACCCCCCCCTTGTCCTCATTCTTGAACCGGTAATAGACCTCTACCGGCTGTGGGATGGCGTTGCCGGTCCCCTGTGGATTGCGGTAGTAATACGGCAGCCCTTCCACGAGGAGATATTTCTCAACCGGGATGCTGGTGGCGTTCAGAAGGCTGATCTGCTTGGACTCGCTGTTTTGAATCGAGGTACGCCGTCCGAGAGTGTAGAGGTGATACTCAGAGAATGCCTCCTGCGAGAATTGCTGCTTCGCAGCGTCCGCGACATCGCTCAGGGCACCCGCCATCGCTTTCATGTTCATGAGCGGCTGAGTGCGGTGCAGTTGTCCGGCGACGAGCTGGAGCTTGGCATTGTTGTACGCAACGCCGCTATTGTTGGTGAGCGTTACCCAGCCATCGAGATCGGCTTTTTTTCCGTCGCGGCCCACGGTGAGCACGTAATCCGCGCTCCAGTTCATGCTGTTCGCGAGATACGAGGCTTCGACCCGCTGTGCCTCGGTACCGCGATTATCCAACGTCCAGACAAGCGTAGGCCGGCTGTAGAGATTCTCCGGCAGATCGGGAAAGCGGTAGGAGTCAGCTGCCATGCCCGTGACGATCTCGTTGCCAATTTTCCAGACGGGGCCGCCGTTGTTGGCCAGCAGCACCGCCTTGGTCTCAACCCAGCGAGTCGAACCAGCGTTGGTTTCAGGACGCACGACCGTAATTTCGCGTCCCACATATTTTTGGAGGAGCTTTTGCGGGTCGAGCAGGTCGTATTCATAGTTCTGCTCGATAACGTTGAGTTCTGATGGCACGGTGAGAGAGCGGAAATGCACCGTCGCAGGATTGATGGAGGCAGCGACATCCTCAAAGCGTAGCGCAGCGACGCCAGGCTGGAGGCGAATCTGTCGGACGTCGCGTATGAGCGCGAGATTGCCGTTATAAACCGTCAGGGATAAATCCACTTGATCTTTGTCGGTGGTCGCCGCCCCCTGGTCACTCGCGGTCGCTCCGCGAGCGCCGTCGAGGCGAATGGCAGGCGAAACCAGTGCGAAAATTACGAAACAGACTGCGGTCCTAACCGGACATGACGCGCATGAGGACATGGTAGTCTCCTTGGCTGAACATCTCTTCATGCCTTAGAACGAAGCCAACGCTATTTCTTGCAGCCTAAATTGTGGGGGGCGGCCTAAGGTGCGGGGACCCATTTCTTGCCGCTGTCGGAGGTCGAGAATTTCTGCCCGCCTGTGGCTATCACCGTGGCAGATGACGCGCTCTTTGCATCTACGGAGACAAAATCGGCGGGGATGGGAGGGAGGATTTCTTTCCAGTGAGACCCATCCTTCGTCAGGAGAATCAGGCCGTTCTCACCGACGAGCCAAAGTGCTTTCGTCGTCGGGGCAGCGCCGGCGGTGAAATGGGCGTTGGATTCGGGGAGTTGCCCACGCCACGTAGCGCCACTGTCTTCGGACCGCTCGATAAAACCACCTCCCGCTATGCGCCACAGCACTTTCGGGTCGGGCGTCGGAATGATCGTTTGCACCGATCGCTGCTCTGCCGATTGTGCGAGGGATCTTCCACTGGCTGCGCCGAGCTCGCCGACGATAAGCCCCTGTGGCGGCTGCTTGGCCTTCGGGAGTTCAGCAGGCGCGACGATAACGGCGCCAGACGTCATAGTCCGAGCGCCCACCCCTGCGCTGGCGTTTGTCGCGGACTCCGGCGCAGCCAACTGCGGTCCGACTGCGGGTCCTGGTACTATGGGGGTCGGAGTTGCCGCGCTTTTTAGGTCGCGGACCTTTGGTTCAGAGAGGCGGTTGGACTGACCGTCGGCCTGCTGCTCCGATCCGAGTTTCAGCGAATCCGCGTCGCGAGCCGCTTCGCTGCCATCGAACGACAAATCTCCCGACGGTGTCTTCTGCATAACACCCGGCGCTTCAACCCGGGAGGCTCGCGGTTGCGGAGAAACCCTATCCAACTCCGGTTTTGAACGCGATTCGCCGGCAGCTCCCGATCGCAGAGCCAGCACGGACGCAGAAGGCTGCGGAGGCTGTGGCGGAGCGCTCTGCTCGCTTCTCGAAATTGCCACGAGCGGTCTGGTTGCGGTGCGATCGACGGCGAGTTTCGATACCGGTCGATGCAATCCCCCTACTGTAAGAATCAGTAGTGCGGTTGCGGCCGATAGTAGCAATCGCCAATCCAACAGCCAACCGTGACGCGGTTCTGCTGGTAGGGGCGCTTCCGCTCGGACCATTAGAGCTAGCTGCTCGCGGCAGCGGGAACACTGCGACACATGGAGCTCACAGCAAGGCAACTCGTCTGAGCCGAGCGAGCGCTCATAGTAGGCGGCGAGAATATCGGGACCAGGGCACTGGCCTTGCGCGACCGTATCGGCCTGAAGGCTTTGCCGAAGAAGCCCCGATATCGCAGTGTCCCGATCGTGCGCAGTCATGATGCTAGGCTCCCTTAACCCTTAGAACGCTCCCTACCGTAAATCTTGCACGCCATGTCATTGGCGAGCCGAAAGCACCTGCGTTAGATCGAACGGCCACTTCTCTCGCGCGTATTCATAGCACAAGCGCAACTGCGCCTCGCTTAGTTTCTTCTCGCTGCGCAGGGCGGCGTCAACACGCTTTCTAACGTCTTGCCGCGTGCGATCAAGCTTGCGAGACACCGTGGCCTCATGCTCGGCGAGGAGGCGGCCAATTTGGGCCAGTGTAAGCTCATCAGCGTAATAATAGGCGAGGCGGAGCCGATCGCGGGCATCCAGAGCCGCGAGCGCGGCGCTCAATGCAGCCTGCAGCATCGCCAGGAGTCTAGGGCGCTCGGGATCGTAAAGATCACCTGGGTCTGCGGGTCGCACGCCAAGTGCTCTTTCGATGTGCTCATCGCCGGGCACTTCTTCCAAAGGTTCCGTGCGCCGCGTCCGCCGAAACTCGTCAACGTGCCGTTGCGCCATTACCGCCCGCAGCCATGTGCCGAGCTTGCTTCTGCCGTGGAAATGATCGAACAGCGATTTTCTTCGCCCGTCCACCTCTTGCAAACCGTACAAATCCGCGTAAAGCGAATCCGCGAGTTCGCGCCCGAATGAATCGCCCGCGATGGCCCGGGCGGCCCGGTACAATTCGGGCCGGTATTGCGCGACAAAAAAGTCCCATGCCGCGGGGATCCCGGTGCTGCATGCGCCTGCAAGCGCCAAGTCCGCGAGATGCAGCATCCCGAGGTACCTCCCTATTTCATCGGCATTGGGCTGCTTGCCGCCAAATCCTTGAGCTATGCTTCTTTCCAACAAGAGACGGAACCGTTCGGGGGTGAGATTCCACTCGGCAGGCGGAGCCGCTTTTTTCCAGCAGCGCTCAACCACACCGGCTAACGTCGCGGAGACACGAAACGAGGCTTCGATCGACATACAAAGGCTGCTGCCGGGCACGCCGCCCGAGCCTGTGGAATGATACTCGAAGCAGTGTCAGAATCAGCGCTATAGGTTGGTTGTATGGAACGAGAGCATGGCGCTCGCGTCAATCCGGGACCGGCACAGAGACAGAATGGACAACGCCGGCGACCCCAGTCAATGGCAGGTCAGGCGGAAACCTTGATGCTATACTATCGGGGCAGGCTTTCCGGATTTCACTCGCTTTCCACCGCGGAGAGGTGCTGGAGTGGCCGAACAGGGCTGCCTGCTAAGCAGTTACACCCCAAAAGGGTGTCGGGGGTTCGAATCCCCCCCTCTCCGCCAAAGTAATAATTACCAATAAAACACAAGCATATTTAAACCGTGCTACATTCATGTCACACTTTTCAAGCTATTTGAAAGGTCGTGCGGCATGAAAGTGTCTGTCTACACCCGGCAAAAGAACGATGCCGGGCAGTGGCGCTACCGAAAGGTCAAGCTGGGACGTGGACACCGAACTTCCACTGTGTCAGGCCCCTTCTACCTGAGGTTTTCCACAGATGGCAGGAAGATATGGGAACCTGCTGGTGATTCGCTGGAAGCTGCCACAGAAGCGGCAGAAATACGCCATCACGCCCTTGAGGCGAAAGCACGCGGGCTGACCGTTGCGGAGCTTGACACGATAAGCAACGCTGGTCGGGTTCCAATCAAGACCGCGTGCGAAGCATTCCTAAAACTCAAGGCAGGCAAGGCGAAGAAGACGCTGACCGCGTACCGGCTCCATCTTGGTGAATTTCAGGAAGCCATAGGCAGCCGCGTGCGATTCATGGACGCCATCAACGCAGACACAATGCGACGCTACCGAGATTGGATGGCACAGAAAGGCTTGTCACCGAAGACCCAACACACCCGCCTGTTGACCGTGACCTTCCTGCTGAAGAAAAACGGCTTCAAGAACCCGTTAGCGTGGGATGAGTTCCCAGTATTCGAAGTCGAAACTGCCGTTCCATACTCACCGGATGAGTTGAAGAAACTCTTCGCAGCGATGGACGCGGAAGAAAAACTGCGCTATAGGTTTTTCCTCGGCTCTGGGCTGCGCGAAGCGGAAGTGACCTACTGTGCTTGGCCGGACTTAGACTTGAGCAAAGGCACTGTGACGGTGCGGCCGAAGGCTGACGTGGGCTTCACACCGAAGAGTCACGAATCGCGCACTGTTCCCCTCCCCGCCTCACTGACTGAGGAACTGAAGGCGAGAAAGAAAAGCCCACCACACCCACGCTGGCTGTTCGTCAACGATATCTCACAACCTGAAAAGCATTTCCTACGGAAGCTGAAGAGGATTGCGCTGCGTGCCGGTTTGAACTGCGGGCACTGCACGGCTGAAGTCACAAAGCTGACACGGCAGGAAAAACGAGCTCGAGGTAAAGCTATTGAAAAGGCCTTTGACGCAGCCAAGACACAAGAACAGTTGCAGGCACTCGGGAAGCAAATTGAGGAAATTAGAACTGCTAAACGCACAGTAACCTGCAAGACTGACCCGGTGTGCCAGCACTTCATCCTTCATCGCTTCCGCAAAAGCTGCGCAACTCGATGGATGGAGGCAGGCGTACCAGTTCGCAGTATTCAGGCTTGGCTGGGTCACAAAGATTTGGAAACCACCATGAACTACTTGGGAACTGGTGACATGCACGCACCGCAGACCCGCGCTAAGGTTGACGCTGCGTTTGTTGACTGAGTTTCACCCAGCCTATCCGACCAAGTGCACTGTCTATAAGCGGCGATTGCGGATCGATGATGGAAAAGCACACTGCCTGGTGAGCAGCCGCTCTCTCCTTGCAAGCACTCCCTAGGTGGAGATTTCTTTGAGTCTGCTCAACAGAATTGAGAGACGACCTTGGCTAGCGGCATCCGGTAGGAGATAGCCTGGCAAGGCATCGATAAAAACCGAACTTTCGAGCAAAGTTCGAAATTCCCTGGCGATGTAGGATCTCAAGTCGCCTGCGGTGGCTATCTCGGAGGCGATCTCGCCGCGGCCGTCAACAACGGCCAGGAGATCTTCTAGGTCATGGCTGCTCGTGTAGTCACCTCGTCCACGGCCTCTGAATGCTTCAAGTTTTGTGGCTACAAAATAAGGAGCGGTGACGACGCGAATGCGGAGGCCCGGTTCGAGTTCAATTTGTTGTGCGGCGCCCATAGCAGCTTGATACCAGCGATTTGTGAATCCAAGGATTTTTCCTTCAATCGGCATAACATCCAATTTCATACCGTCAATCAGCCAACGGCAAAGGGGCGCGCCCCTGGTTGTATCCTCTCGGAAACCTAGAGCTCGCAAACGCTCCGAAAAATCGGCGTAGTCAGCGTAAGACGTGATTTCGGCGATAACGTCAACGTCAAACGTGGGACGAACGTCCGCTGCAGCCTCGTCGGTGATAAACAAACCCGTCGTACAGCCCCCCACGAAAACAACTTCGTGCAGGAGAGGACCCAGACGCTTGGCAACCTCCTTGAGAAGCTCAATGTTCGAGTTCGGCATGTTTCGGTGACTGCAGTCTGGTTTTGATCTCGTCTTCGGCAATGCGCCGCTCGCGAGCCCTGCCATCGCGAAGGGCATCGATTAAAGCGAGCATTTCGTAGAGATATGGATCGCGCAATGCCGCCTGCGGAACGGTCTTATAGAGTGGAGCAAACGAATACCCTCGCATCTTGCCCTCAGAAAATGGCCAAACAGGTGGAGCGTCGTTGCTGGCGGAAACGCGGCTTTTGAGCGGTTCCGCCGCGTATCCGGTTGGCATTCCTCGTGTGAGTTCGCCCCGCTGTGGCGGAAAGGCGTATTTCAGGCCGTGAATCAAAAACTCTTCGAGAGCAGATTTATTGGGAATGACGTTCGGCTCAATGCCAGTCAGCAAGCGAGCCTGCTTAGCTCGTTGAACAGCGCCGTGAACCTCGGAGGCGCTCAAGAAGAGTTCGTGAGCGATGCGAGCATACGGAGGCCGTTTCTCTCCGTATTCCAGGAGCTTTATGAGAACTACCACGTCTTGGGGCTTGAGATACATATTCCAGAGTATACATTCGCGATTCGCGAATAGCAAATGGGCTTTGAATTGGGAGTGCACCCCAGTGTGAGACCGCGGGTCACCACCGGGAAGGATTTCCCCGACGGCACCAAGAACGAGCGCGGGCCGCAGCGCGTGCTGCTCGCCGCGACCGAGGACGACCTGAAGAGCACGCTGATCCCGAGGCTCATCGCGGCGGAAGCCGACCTGACCAAGGTCGTGATCCTTGAGCGCGTCGTGATCAAGACCGAGGCGAAGCAGAAGACGAAGAAGCGGATGCTGCAACTGGCGGAGGACTCGAAGCTGCTCAAGCTGACGCTGAGGAACAACCCGGACATCGCGGCGGTCGCGCTCGATCCCATTTCGTCGTACTTCGGCGGCTGCGACCCCAACAAGGACAAGGAAGTGCGCCCGGTCATGGAGGCGATAGCCGACGCCTGCGAGTCGAGCAAGACCGCGTTCGTGGGAATCATCCATAACAACAAGCGTGGGGACGCCGACGCCATTGGAAAGATTCTGGGCGCGTCTAGCGTGGTGGGCGTGAGCCGTGCGGTCTGGGGGTTCGCAAGGGACAGGGAAAAGAAGGGCGAGTACTTCATGAGCTTGGTGAAGGGCAACCTCGCACGCAAGCGCACGGGCATGAAGTACCAGATTATCGACGCCACGGTAGTGATCGACGGCAAGAACGAGATACTGCCCCGCACCGACTGGCTGGGCGAGTCCGAGGAGAGCGCCGACGAGGTCTTGCAGAAGAACCGGGACGCGGACGGCTCGGGCAACAAAGACAAGAAGAAGATCGAGGTCGCGAAGGCGCTGGTCATGGCGCAGCTTGAGACCGGACCGAAGCTGCTCCGCGACGTGTACCGCATCGGCGAGGAGCAAGGCATCAGCGACAAGACTATCCAACGGGCGAACCGCGACCTTGGCATCTTCGTGCGGAAGCAGCCGGGCGGACCGTGGTGGCTGTCTCTCAACGAAGAACAGCCATGGCACAGCGAGGAACGTGTGATGACGGCAGAGGCGGACGGACTGTGAAAGTGGTGGACAAACCCTACACGGTGTTGCTTGTCCACTTGTCCACCTACTTAGGATTTCTTGTCCAATATATATAAAGAAAGGACTTACGCGATCTTGTCCAGTGGACAAGGGTAGTGGACAGACAACACACCGTGTCCACGTTGTCCACTGGTTTGGGGGGGCGAATGACCGAAAAGCAGGAAGCGCAGTTGCAGAAGTTGATCGGATTCGTCAAGCAGTTGGCTGAACAGCACAACGAGCTTGAGCGCCGCGTCGGGGCGCTTGAGCAACTCGACTTGGCGGAAGTCAACCTCAAGCTGGACGACCAGATCAGGGCACGGCTGGAGACGGTCAAGCAATGAACCACGGCGACGAGAAGGTCAAAGCAACGACATGGACGCAACTCGCCGACGAGGTCGAGTCGGACGGCGACTATGCTTGCGAGGCGCTGGCAGAGCTTGAGCGTCGGCTGCTGGACCTGCGGATCGCTCACAAGTGCGACAATCCGCTGAAGCATATTCCCTGAAGCCCCGCTTTCGGGGGTAATTTGCGGAACTATTCCCGAACTTTCAAATCCTCTTCGTGGAGCAGCGTTTTGGCAGTTCGGGCAGGGCTGCTGATTTCTCCCGGCACGCGAAATTGCCCTCTTTGCTGCAAAAACTGGCTCCCGAGTTCTGTCGCCGAGAAGCGCAGACCTGGAGTTTTGTCGGAGGAAAACCGAATTGCACGCACGACCGCAAATCCGCGAGCATCTGCTCGCAAGAAAGATGAACCGCTGGGCGCTGATCGGCCGGCATCCCTGCGCGTACCCCAACTGCCCGGCTTCTCGGGCGCGGAGGAACTTCTCGCGGCTGCTCGCCAAGTATCCCCAGATCGCGGAGCGGCTTGGTTTGACGCCGTTGTCGGCTTACCCGCCCTTGTGAGCGACGAGATCACAGTTCCGATGAGGGAGCAGATCGGGGAGCACTATGAGCAGGAATGACATCCTGAGCTACGAGACCATGCGCTACGTCGCGCTGGAGATCGTCCAACTGGGGCGCGACGTGCCCGAGGCGCAATGGTTCGAGGATGCGGAGCACTACGCCACGAGCCTGATCCGCCGCCTGTGCGAGGAAGCCTACGACGATGGTCGGCGACGGGCTGCCGCTGTCGCGGCATCAGGCTGCGCGTCGGACACGGCAGCGAAGCGAGCAACCAAGTCCCCCGACGGAAAGCCGACTCTGGTTCGGAGCGACATCTTCCTCCACCCTGACGCCCACACGCTGGAATTGCTGCGCACCGCCATCGAACGGGGCCTTGAGCCTACCGGTATGGATTTTGGGGGCGACGGCGGCACCATCGCAGTTCTTCGGTTTACCCGTGCAAAGGCCGAGCCTGACGCGGCTTCAGGCCGAGGCACGCCTACTACCGTTTGTGAGCCTGAACAGCGCCATCGGCTACATCGCGCCGAAGGACATGCTCGCCGGGCATCAGCGGGAGATTCGGGCCGAGCGGGATCGGAAGCTGGAAGCGGCGAGGGAACAGCGGAAGAACCGCCGCCAGTCCATACGGAACCCGGTGCTTCCCAGAACCCCGTTTCAGGATAACTGTCGCGGTAGGGACGACCATTGCTGATCGCCCCCCGCACAGATCCGTACAAGCGCGTTTACGCATACGGCTCTTATCTTGGATGAGTGGCGGCGAAGCGAGCATCAGGATAGGGA
>Ga0187863_10000522_pt1 | contig 32486 bp, 26 predicted proteins | sample June2016WEW_11_1_FD_132975 | JGI IMG/M metagenome (GOLD analysis project Ga0187863, IMG submission 132975) | Peatland microbial communities from SPRUCE experiment site at the Marcell Experimental Forest, Minnesota, USA - June2016WEW_11_10 | ecosystem: Environmental > Terrestrial > Soil >...
CGCCGGCTCTTTTGCGTTTGACGTTGCTTTTGAATTTGTAGCGGCCGGTTCAGTTTCATCGAACCGGGCAGCCGTTGCGGTGGGTTTCGCTTCGCCGCTCCGATTCCACCCTACTCCGTCTGCCGGATCGCCCGCAAATCAATCCCCAACTGCTGGCACTTCTTATAAAGATGGCTCCGCTCCAAACCAAGCGCCTTCGCCGTATTCGTCATGTGATGATGATGCTTCTTCAGTTCCGCCACCAGCGTCTCCCGCTCAAAAGCCTCCACACGCTGCGACAGCATCCCAACCTCCAGCGCCGCAGCCGACAATCCCTTTCCGCCCGCCGCAGACGCGCCAATCCCAGCCGCCCCGGGCAAGGCTCGCCTTACAGTTTCGGCATCCACCAAGTCTCCCGGCGCCAGCAACAAAACCCGCTCCACCACATTCCGCAACTCCCGCACATTCCCCGGCCAGGAATAACGCTCAAGCTCCGCAATCGCCTCCGGCGATAATTTCCGCAGCTTCCAATTATTCTGCTCTTCCAGCTGGCGCACAAAATGCTCGGCCAGCACGCGAATGTCCTCGCGCCGTTCGCGCAATGAGGGCAGCACAATCGGAAACACAAACACACGATGATACAAATCCTCGCGAAAAGTTCCCTGCCGTACCTGCTCTTCCAGATTGCGGTGCGTCGCCACCACCACGCGCACATCCACCGTAAACGGCTTGTCCCCGCCCACCCGCTCGATCTCGCCCTCTTCGAGCACACGCAACAATTTCGCCTGCATGGTCATTGGCATGTCGCCAATTTCATCTAAAAACAGCGTGCCATGATGCGCCTGCTCGAATTTCCCGATGTGCCGCGAAGCCGCCCCAGTGAATGAGCCCTTCTCGTGTCCGAACAATTCGGTCTCCATCAATTCCGAAGGCACCGCCGCGCAATTCAAGGAAATAAACGGCCCGTTGCGCCGCCCGCTTTTCTCGTGCAGCGTTCGCGCGATCAATTCCTTCCCCGTACCCGTCTCGCCGCGTATGCACACTCGCGTCTCGCTCGCCGCCACGTGTTCCACCTGGGCCATCACTTCCTTCATCGCCGCGCTCGCCCACACGATGTGATGCCGGCCCAAGCGCCGCTTCAAATCGCGGTTTTCTTCTTCCAGATGCCGCACGCGCAGCGCATTTTCCACCGTCAGCAAGAGCTTCTCGCTGGAGATGGGCTTCTCCAGAAAATCGCTAGCGCCCAACCGCGTGGCCTTCACGGCCATCTCAATCGAAGCCTGCCCCGACATCATCACCACGGGCGAAGCCAAGCCAATCGCCTTGAAATCCTCCAGCAAAGCGATCCCATCGCGCCCCGGCATCACCACGTCGGAAAGAATCAAATCGAAGCGCTCGGCTCTTGCCAGTTCTAGCGCGCGTGCAGCGTTGTCGCAGACGGTTGCCTCGTGCCCCGCCAACCGAAATGCGCGCGCCAACGATGCCAGCGTGTTCGCGTCATCATCAATAATCAATATGTGGGCTTTTGCGGACACGAGAGGCTACGTCCCGTCTTCTTTTTTCTCGAAAACGATTGGAAAAGTCTGCGCCTTGTGCGGCGGCTTGATCGGCAGGTCAATATGGAAGGAAGTTCCCACGCCCGTCTCGCTCTCCACAGAAATTCGCCCGCCGTGATCCGCCACCACCGCTTGGACGATCGCGAGACCCAGTCCGGTTCCGTGCTGCTTGGTCGTGTAATAAGGAGTGAACAGCCGCTCAGATTCTTCCGGCGTGAGTCCCGTGCCGGTATCCGAAATTTCCAACTTCACTTCGCCATCTTTGTGCGTTGTGCGCAACATCAGAACGCCGCCGGCCGGCATCGCATCCATCGCGTTCAGCACCAGATTCTCAATGGCCCGGTGCAACAGCGTCGCGTCCGCCTGAATCAGCGGCAAATCGTCTTCGAGATGCAGCTCCGGAGTAATCGCCGGACGCCCCACCGCGCTGAACTGGCCTTCGAATAGCTTCACGACGGTGCGCACGATCTCGTTCAGGTTAACGGTGGCCAATTCCGGCTGCGGCATCTTCGCGAAATCACTGAACCGCCCAACAATCGCTTTCAGATTTTCAATCTCGGCCAGCAAAATCCCCGTGGATTCCTGAAATACTTCCTCGAATTGTCCGGATCGCTGCTCGTGAGCTTTGCGCAGATTCTCGACGGTCGTCTGCAGCGGAAAGAGCGGATTCTTCAGCTCGTGCGCGAGGCGACGCGCCAGTTCCCGCCACGCCGCCACGCGTTCCACCTGTACCAGTTTTTCTCGCTGCTCCACTAACTGCTCGGTCATCTTGTTGAACGACTCCGCCAGCTGCCCCACTTCATCGCGCCCGCGCACGTTTACCCGCGCGTTCCAATTTCCGTCCGCCACTTCCTGCGCGCCTTCGGCTAGTTTCTGCACGGGACGCGTCACGCGCGCCGCGCCCCACCAGCTCAGCATCAATCCAAACAGCAATCCCACCGCGACCACGCCCAAAGCCAGCCAGCGAATCCGCCGCTCCAAGCTCACGACCGTGCGTTGCGAACTGCCCACGAACAGCACGCCCAGCAATTCCTTCTGCCGTCCCTGCAAAGGCAACGCATGAAACATTTCCGCGCTCGCCGCGTCAATGCTCCAGCGAATCTCCGTGGACTGCTCCACCGGATCCGCTTTTTCCTTCGCCACCAGCGGCGCGAAGCGATCCGCATCCGGCGCTGGCCCGTTCGCGTCCAGCAAATTCGCATCCTGAAATTCCGGATCCAAATTCAAATACAAAAGCGCGCGCATATTCCCCGGCAGCACCAGCGAAGCGAGAAAATCCTTCCCCAGCCGCTCGCCCCCCACAACATACAAATCCCGGTCGCCCACGCGCACCGTCGCGACGGACAGCAACGCCAGCGCCGGCCCGTTTTCGGTATCGAGCTTCGTCAGGAACGGGCCGAGCGCCGACCAATCCTGCGGCTTCGTCACCCATTCCATTTTGTAATTGAAACGCGCCGGAGATTCCTGCGAGGAAATAATCGTCCCGTCGTTGTTCACAAAATCCAGCAAATCCAGCTGGTGCGATTTCGAAACGCCGTGCGCGTCGTTCACGTATACCGACACATCCGCATTGGGCCGGCTCAAATCAATCGCCATCCGCACCGTCGGCTCCGCGTCGGCGATCCCCTTCACGCTCTCCACCACCTCGCTGCCCCGGCGCGCATATTCCCGCTGAAATTGCGCCAGCAACGCGTCGCTATGCTCGCGATTCAATTCCTCGAACGCCCGCCGCGTCACGACGGTGACTCCCACCGCGATTAATCCCACCGACAGCAATAGCGCCAGCATAAAATTGACGAACAACCTGGTACGAAACGTCACGTTTAGCCTTCGTGGCACAGGCGATCTTGCCTATGCGCCTTACAATCTTTGTGCTTCGTGGCGCCAGCCACGACATAAGCGTTGCAGTTACTCTGCGGCTTTAGCCGCTGAAGCTCCCACTCCTCATTCACCCCCAAAAGCTTACTGCACTCCCGTCGCCGCATCCGTATCCAACCACACGTCCGCGAGCGGCCAATTCTCCCCCGGTCGCGGAGCCTTCCAATCGCGCACCCGCGCGCTCAACCCATAAACCTGCGGCAACCAAACCAACGGCACCACGCGATAAGCGTTCAATACCGCCCGCTGCTGCTTATAGATGTCCTCCGGCGAAGGAGCCTCCGGAAACGCTCCGGGTTCGACACCGGCCAACGGCCCTGCATAAATCCTCGAAAGAAAATCCCTGAGCGCATCACCAGGCAAAGGCGAACTCATCCGCCAGCGGACCAACTCCACATCCACGTGCCCGGCTTGCAACGTGCCGCCGCGCGATTTTTCCGCGCTAGAACCAGCTAGGGCCTGCGCCCGTACGGCCATCCCCGCTTCTTTCGCGTTCACCACAATCCGCTCCGCCACACTCTGCTCCAGCGGATCAGCGGAATCATATCCCAACACCAAAGGCCCCGCCGCCGCGATTTCCTTCGAAAGTTCCTTCGCGTGCTCCAGATCCGCTTGCGTGGGCGCCACCTCCGGAAACAAAAACGCCGTCCCACTCGACCACTGTGGCAACAATCCGCCCGCCGGCTCCCCAGTCTTCTGCAGAATAAAATTCACAATCGCCACGCGGTCAATCGCCAGCGAAAGCGCCTGCCCCATGGCCTCTCCATCGGTCAGTGCAATCGGGCGCCCACCCGCGGCCCCAGCAGCGCTCCCCGACGCGCCGCCCCCTGAAGCTCGCGGTGCATCGTGTTCAACAAAAACCAGCGCCAACAATTCATCCGGCTGCGAAACGCTGACGCGCACGCCCTGCTCAGCCGCCCGGCGCGCATCCTGCGGCGGAATTTCCACAATGTCCGTCTTGTTCAACTCCAGATCAACAAGCCGCTCGTGCGCCGCGCGCCCCATGCTGATCTCAATCGAGTCCACGAACGGCCGCCCCTCACGAAATTCCTCATTCGCCGCAAGCACCGCTCGCTTCCCCGCCTCGAAAGCCGTCACACGAAACGCCCCGCTCCCTGCCGCGCCCGCGAACCTGCCATCCGCGTCCCGATGATCGAAAATCAGCGAATCGATCTGCCATTTCGCTGCAGCATCTTCCGCCGTCGCAGCCGCCACGTCAGGATCAAGCGACGCGATGGAAGCGGCAATCTCCACGCGCAAAGTCCCGCCATACCGCGGCCGACGCGCGCTCCGCGCGGGTAAGGCCGCGAATACCACGCCCGCCAACGCGCTAATTACTGCAAGCCGCCGTAACAATATAAGCCTCGTACTCCCCGGTCTTCAGATTGCGAATAACTACACGCACCGCGCTCACATCGCGTTCCGCTTGCAGGGAGATCACCGGACCACGAACTTGTATCGCATCGCCAACGGCAACCGCTGAGACTGGATTAAAACTAATCAAATAGCCTTGGATCGAATCTGTTTGCGTCCAATCGCCCTCACCGGTGTAGGCCGAGAGCGTTTCGCCCCGGCATTCTCCATATACCAAAGTACCTAAGCTGTTTGGGAGTCCCGGTATCTTCACGCGAGTGACAAGGTTGTGGGACGGGGGCGAAATCTTGCACTGCACGGCTCCGGTGAGATCCGGATCGCCGACGCACTCAAATCCTTTGAACCAAATCTTCCTCTCTTTCGGACTAATCGTGCCCTCCGAATCGCGCGGCAGAGCCGCCATCTGCGGAATCGGTGTGCTGCGCAATAGTTGCCATCCAGAACCCGAAGCTTTGTAGATTTCTAGCCGCTTTGTGTCGAGGACCAGGAGCAAGGATTGCCCTGAAGACGAATCTGTGGAGAGTGCGAAATCCAAAAACCTTTCCCGCTGCCTCCAGACGAAGCGCTTTTCGAGCGACAAGGATTGCTCGCCTGGCTCAGCTTCGGTGAAAGCTGATTTAGAAACCGAAACGATCATCGCCGGAACCGAAGTCGTGTCCGCCGAATCTTTGGAAACCTCAAGCACCCACGCATATTCGGTTGCGGACTCCGAAAGCGTAAGCTGCAATGGAAGCGCCGATTGCGCCGCTGTGGAATTCGTCGCGGGAAACGTGAAGCTGTGACGCCGCAATTGCTCAGTGAGAGCCTCGCTAATCGCGCCAACGTGCACAGCATCGAGCGAAGACACGTTTTCCACAACGAGCTTCACACCAGTAGGGCTCACGGCTGCGGCAACTTCGTCGGCGAGTTTTGCCAGTGCATCATTCCAAGGCTTCGGCAGTGTGGGCGTCGGCTGCGCAAAACTCATATGCGGTGCGAAGCTCAACCACAGACCGAACAGAATCGTGTGAAGCGCAACGCGAGTTGCGAGAGGAAGTCCGCGGGAAGGCCGCATCAGTGTGCGCGAATCGTAAATCGCATTCGCGAATCGTCATCTTAGCACACCGCCGAATCCTCGAACTGAACCGCAGCCCGCGCCGCGTGCCCGCTCCGTTAATCCGTGGCACAGACCTGCCCACCGCAGGAGGGCACTCCTGGCCGTGCTCTTGCTCGAATTCGTGATCCTGAGCGCAGCGAAGGATCTCTCTTCGGTTCTCCGCCGTTGCCTTTGTGGCACAGCGACTCTTCGCGGTGCTCTTTTTTCTGCTCTCACTCAATTCACGCCAGCAGGGTGGCTGCGGCTCAGCTCCAGGACGCAATCTTCGCTGCGGCGGTCGCGTCGCTTTGTGTCCTGGTCCTCACCGTGCCACCCGCAAGGGTTTTTTGCCGGCGTCACTCCCGAACTGGGCTGCCCTACTCGCGGAACAGGCCGCGAGAACCCCGGCCGGGAATCTCTTCAATCTCGCAGCGTCACAAAATCATGGCTTCCCGCCAGCCCGCGACGGCGGATCATTCAATCCCGGAAAAGCCTGCGCCGACTTCAACACATCATTCGTAAAGAAAAATTTCCCGTCCGTAGGCACCATCATGATCTGCACGCGGTCGCTCAACCGCTGCGCCACCGTCAACTGCACCAGCATCGGGTTCACCTTCAGCGCCGACGCCTCCAGCTGCATTTTTTCTGCGCCCGCCTGCGCGGTCACGCGAATCTCGTTCGCTTCCGCGTCGGCCAACAAATCCTGCTTTTCCTTCTCCGCCTTGCCATCGATCACTTTCGCCTGAGCCGCCGCCTCCGCGCCCCGCACGGTCTCTTCGTTCTGCGTCTGCGCCAGCAAAGTGCGCCGCTGCTGTTCGGCCTTGCTGTCAATCACCTTGGCCTGAGCTTCCGCCTCCGCGTTCTTCACGCGCGCCTGCGCCGCCGCGTCCGCATCTTCCAAAGTGGTCTGCTTGCGCGCCTCCGCCTCCAGCCGCGACTGCTCGATCTGTTTCTGCTTCAGCGGCAAGGTGTATTGCATTGCGTCCGATTCCGCCTGCGCCATCAACACGCGCGTGCGCGCGTCCGCCTCGGCGTGCTTGATCTGCCGCACCTTCTGCGCCTCCGCCTGCGATTCCGCGATCTTCACTTTTTTCTGCTCGATGCTCTGGTCCACCGTCACCTGATCGTCTTCCTGCTCCTTCATCAACAGGCCTTGCAGCCCCTGCTGGTACTGCTCGGGCAGCAACACTTTGCGCAGCAGCACTTCCTTCACAATAATTTGGTCCTCGCCCAACCGCGCCGTGATCGCCTGCGTCGCGCGCTGCCGAAATTCGTCGCGCTTGGTGGAAAACACGTCGCGAACGATGTAGTTCGGCGCGAGGTCGCGGAAAGTGCTGGTCACGACCGGCGCCACAATCTCGTCCTCGATCGGCTGCGGCAAATTTGCATCCACATAATCCAGATGACGCGGATCCACGCGGTAGCGCACCGTCACCGCGAGGCCGACTGACAACCCCTCGCGCGCTTCCACCGTCAGCACTTCGAGCCCCTTGTCGCGCGGATTCTCCGACGCCGCCGTCGAATAAACTTTCTCGCGTATATCGAATAGCTGCCCGCGCTGCACCAGCGGCACGATCAAATGCGTCCCGGCATACAAAGTTCCCGGCCGCACCCCCGAGATCTGGCTCAAGCGCACTGCCGCGAAGCCATCCGGCACCACCAGAATGCTTTTCCCCAGCAGACTGGAAACCGCAGCCAGCGCCACGAGCTTCGCAGCAGCGGACCACCGTATCGCCCGCCGCGGCCCAGCGGATCGCGGCGGCAGATAAAACGCGGGACGCGAAGCGGTCGCGGCAACCGCCGCAGTGGTGCCGAGCGGCGGCGTCCCGCTCCCGCCTGCCGCTGCGGACGACGAGGTGTTTTCGCCTGCAGTCCCAGCAACTTGGCTCGCCGCCAACTCCTTAGGCGCACGCTCGCCCAAACGCAAAATCCGATTCAGCTCAAACGCCAGATAAATGTCGTAAAGCACGATCCCGACAGCCACGGCCAAAAACCCAACGCTGACGACAAACAACAACAGCCGCAGAAAAAGCATGTGTCACCTCTCTTGCCTTCACCATCACCGTCATGGCACAGCCACTCTTGGCTCTGCCCTCGACTTCGCCTTCACTTCTGCTCTTGCCGTCGTAGGGGCACGGCATGCCGTGCCCGCCTCAGCAGACGCAAAGACCGTTCCGCCTTCGCGATCTAAGAAATCTACGCCACCCGCTGCTCCGACTCGTCGTTCCGAGGCGACCCCGAAACCGCCGCTATCCTCTGCGCAACCGCCTGCGGCGAACTACGCGACGGCATCACCTTCATGAGCAAAACCAAACTCAGCCACTCCATCCCCAGCGCCACCGCGAACGACACAAAAATCGCCACTGCCACCGCCACAAATCCAATCCCGCTTTCCATGGCCTGTTCCTCCGTGTGCGCTGGGCTGCAATCGAACTAAAAGCAGGCAGGAAACCAATCGAGGAAACAGTAAGCCTCAAAGCGCCAACGCGACCGCCAACCGAACGTTTTCAATGGCTTGCGAACGCAAACCAGCAAACTCACGCGCAATCAAACCCCGCGCAACGCGCCCACAAACGTGCGCCCACAAACACGTCGTGGAAATCCAGACGCAACGCGCGCCGCAGCGCGCACAGCGAACCCGCCGTCGCCACATCCCCGCAATCGCCCCACCTCTGCTAGAATCGGCTTCAGCCACACGCTCACAACATGGCCACCACGCCCACTCCCGACCAGGACCACCCCGGCGCTCCGCCCTCCGCCGCAAATCGCACCGGTCCCGGCCAACTCACCGGCGGCTTTCAAATCGGCCGCATTTTCGGCATACCCATATATCTGCATTCCAGCTGGCTCATCATCTTCCTGCTCATCACCCTCTCGCTGCGCACCCAATTCACCTCGCAGCATCCGGGATGGTCGCCGCAACAGCACTGGTCGCTCGGCATCATCACCAGCATCCTGTTTTTCGGCTCAGTGGTTTTTCACGAGCTCAGCCACAGCGTAATTGCCAAGCTCTACCGCATTCCCGTGCAATCCATCACGCTGTACGTCTTCGGCGGGCTCTCCAGCATCTCGCGCGATCCAGCCAGCGCTCTGCAGGAATTCAACATCGCCATTGCCGGCCCGCTTTCGAGCCTCTTTCTCGGCGGCTGCTTCTGGCTGGTGACTCACTATTTCCACGGCAACGAACTCGTCGTCGCCGCCTGCACCTGGCTCTGGGAAATCAACGTGATGCTCGCCCTGTTCAATCTCGTCCCCGGTTTTCCGCTCGACGGCGGGCGCATCCTGCGGGCCATCGCGTGGGGCGTCACCAAGAACTACACCCGCGCCACGAAGATCGCTTCCTACGCCGGAAGATTCTTCGCCTACGCGCTGATTTTCGTGGGAGTGTGGCAGGCCTTCAACGGCAACTGGGTCGGCGGCATCTGGACTGCCTTCATCGGCTGGTTCCTACTCAGCGCCGCGCGCGAAAGCTACACGCAAGTCGCCGTCCGCAGCACGCTCACCGGCGTCCGCGCCGGCGACATCATGACGCAGGACGTGCCCACCGTCGAACGCAACATCTCTGTGGATGATTACGTACACGAAGTCCTGCGCACCGGACGCCGCTGCCACGTCGTTACCGGCGCCGGCCGCCCCGTTGGCCTGGTCACGCTCGCCTCCGCGCGCGCCTTGCCTCGCGAAGAGTGGGCCAATACCTCCATCCAAGCCGTAATGATGCCCTTCGACCGCGCCCACTGCGCCACGCCCGACGAGCCCGCGCTAGGCGTCCTGCAGCGCATGCAAACCGAAGACATCAATCAAATGCCAGTAGTGGCTGACGGCGCAATCGTAGGCATGATCGCCCGCGACACGATCCTGCACGTCCTGCAAACGCGGCTGCAGCTAGGCCATCTAGCGTCATGACGCGTAGCATTGGCCTGCCCGCCGAGGGAGGGCAATCTTGCCCGTGCGCTTTGGAGTTCGTAGGGGCACTGCATGCCGTGCCCGCGTTAAGTATTGCCGGGGAAATGAACGCTCGGTAGGGGTGCTGCTTGCTGCGCCCCTACTGCCGAGGAGCTAACCGCGGCAATTGTCGAAGCGCTGCGGCGCCACTAAATCCAAGGAGCGAGCCATTAACGAAACAGATTACGAGCGCCTGCAACGAGAGGAACCGGCCCCGATTACCCGCCGCGGCTTCCACAAATGGTTCGGCACAGCCAGCATTCTCGCGCTGGCAGGCGCCCTGGCCGCCTACTGGCAAAAACACAAACCCGGCTACCCAATAAAAACAATCGCCCAAGCCAAGGAAATTCCCGTGGGCGGCAGCAAAATTTTCACCTATCCCGCCGACGACCGCCCCTGCTTCCTCCTTCGCCCCGCCGAAGACACCTACGTCGCCTTCAGCCGTCTCTGCACCCATCACACCTGCCCGGTGTTCTATCAGCCCGCCGACCACATCTTCACCTGCCCGTGCCACGGCGGCATATTCTCCGCCACCAACGGCACTGTCCTGGACGGCCCTCCTCCCAAACCCCTTCCCCAACTAATCCTCGAACGCCGCGGCAATGACATCGTCGCCACGGGCTTCCTGCCAACCTAAACGAAACACACCACTCCCGTGAACGTCAAAAAATTGTTGGCAACGCTGACGAGCTATCGTTGCGGCAGGGTTCTGTACTTCGCAGCCTTGGCGCCCACGCCTTCCGTCACAGTGACAATCACATCCGCCGGAATATCTTTCAACTCCTGCACGTACCCGCTGGGCCAGTGAATCAGGATCGAATCCACCTTCTCATGCTTGCCCAACCCAAAATAAATCCTCGGGTCCTGCGCCGAACAATAACTCATCCCGCCTTTCGCCTGGTCGTAGCTCTTGAAATCGCCCGCGGTCAATTTCAATGAGGCGCCAATCCCATCGCGATTCGATTTCACGCCGATCAACCGCACCGCGATCCAATGATTTCCCTGTGCCGCGGGAGAACTGCCTCCCTCATTCCGGAAAAGCTGCGCATCTTCCCCGTTATTGCTCTCCAGGAAATCCTGCCACCCGTCGTTGTCGTAATCTCCCACCGCGAGCCCACGCCCCACGCGCGGCTTGCGAAAATCCTCGCCCTCGGTGCGCGTAGCGTCCACGAAATTCCCGTCGCCGCGATTGCGATAAAGGATCTTCTCTTCTTCGTAACGGACTTCCGGGTGGTACAGCGCAATGTTGTCCAGAATATGTCCGTTGATCACCAGCAAGTCGCGCCAGCCATCATTGTCAAAATCGAAAAATCGCGCCCCAAAAGCGCTCCGTAAAATATTCGTCTGCCCGATCCCCGAAGCAATCGTGTAATCCGTAAACGTCCCATCCCCATTATTCCGATACATGCGATTCAGTTCGAAATCCAGGTGGCTCACGAAGAGATACATCAGCCCATTGTTCATCACATCCGCCGCATCCGCGCTCATGCCCGCTTCCGGGCGCCCGTCCTCGCTGAATCCCGCGCCCGATTTATAGGTCGCGTCGCGAAACGTGCCGTCACCATTATTGAGGTACAGAAAATTCCGCTGCGTGTCGTTCGCGATGAATATATCGGTCCAGCCGTCTCCGTTCAGATCCGCCAGCACGACCGCCAGGCTCTTCCCGTCCGTGTTCAGCAAACCCGCTTTTTCGGTGACGTCCGTAAATGTGCCGTCGCCATTGTTGTGATATAGCTTCGCCGAGCTCCCGTGAAAGCTGTCCGGATGGCAATACGCGCTGGTCTGCGGAATTCCCGTAAATCCCGGACGTATATCGCCGCACAGCACCGGATGATCCACGTCGTACTGCACGTAATTCGTCACCAACAGATCCAGCTTGCCGTCATGATCGTAATCGAACCACCCCGCCGCCGTGCCCCAATTTCCGTCGTCACCCACTCCGGCCTTCGCAGTCACGTCCGTGAAAGTCCCGTCGCCATTGTTGTGCCAGAGCACCGAATGGCGGTAACCGGTCATATAAATGTCCGGAAAGCCGTCGTTGTCGTAATCGCCCACGGCCACGCCGAAGAAAAACGTCCCGTCGCTCTTAATTCCGCTCTGCTCCGTCACGTCCGTAAAAGTCCCATCGCGATTGTTGCGATACAGCGCCGGCTGCGGTGGCACCAACGGGTGATAATAAGGTGTGTAACCGCTGTTCACGAAAATCGCGTCCAGATATCCATCCTGGTTGTAATCAATCCACCCGACGCCCGCTCCCATCGTCTCCGGGTACAACCGCTGCGGCGACGAAGCGCGTTCGTGATGAAAATGAATTCCCGCCGCGCCGGTCACATCGCGAAATTCCACGTGATACGGATTCGTGATCTCGCTGCGGTGCCGCAACCTTACAGTGTCATCTTGTTCCGCCCCAGCGGATTCCCCGTGCGCCGCCGGCTGGGCCGGTCGATGCGCAGCCTGCTGCCCGCGCGTCGCAATCAAAGTTCGATACGCTGCGCGCGCCGATGGGCCCAGCAATGCGCCGGACACATCTGCAGTCGCCATAATAAGGATAGAAAGAGAAATCAGCAGGGGCGTGCGCAGAAGGATTCGTTGCTGTGTCATTGCCGGACAGATTCTAACAGCACATCCAATCTATGTACCACGTCACACCCTGTTGGATAATGTCCGAGATCGACTCGCGAACGCATCGCTTGAGAAGTATGCTTGGCGGTACTGCCGCATCGTGCTTCGCCCAATTTCACCGGCCTAGCCGATTTTGGAATGCGGCGGCTTGCCGCCGCTTTCGTCGAAGCTTATCGCCCGGCAACAGAACGACCTAGGCGAGGCTTGCCTCGCCTGCTCGCGCCGCTACTTCCGCACGCAGCTGATTTACTCGCTCGCAAACAACGAAGCTACCGCGCACTTCGACACCATCAAGTTTGACGCGCGAGCTCGCTCCGCAGATAGCAACTCCGTGCCCGCTCACTCGCAGCTGCGGAAGGCTCTTTCCAAATTTCATACAGCCCTGTTCTGTTGTGGAACTCATTCGCGGTCTGTGGAAATCTTTCGCTCGCTCTCAGTTTCGTGTTGACTCCGCGCGAACCCAAGGATAGCCTGCTTCCATTCTTTGGGCTGGGGGGCCCTCGTCCGGAAGTGATTCCTATAATTAGTCCGCAGTTCGCGAAGTGTAGCGACGCGAAATTCTCGCCCCGCTCTCGCGGTGTGAGTAAAGAAGCGCGCGTTGCCACGCGCAGCTCCGAATCGCGCAGCGCAGCGTTCTCCGTATTCGTCACAATCGTTCTCGCCCTGGCCGCTTTCCTCGGCACTCCCGCGACGCGCGCGGACGAAAATGCGCGCTCTGCCGCCGGCGCCACCCCGCCCGCAGCTCCCAAAAAAGTCATCATTGATACCGACCCCGGCACCGACGACGCCATCGCAATTCTCCTCGCGCTGAATTCGCCGGAACTGGATGTGCGCGCTCTCACCGTCGTCCCCGGCAATGTGACCGCGCAGCAAGGCCTGGAAAACGCTCTGAAACTCGCGTCGCTCACCAATCGCTGCGACATCCCCGTCGCTGGCGGCGCGCAGCATCCGCTGTTTCAAAAATTGATCACCGCCGAACTCTGGCACGGCGCGAACGGCCTGGCCAACGTGGATCTGCCCGCGAGCAAATGCAAAGCCGATCCGCGCTTCGGTCCCGACCTGATCATTCAGATGATTCACGAGTCGCCGCACGAGATCACACTGGTCCCCGTCGGCCCGCTCACCAACATCGCGCTCGCTCTGCTGAAAGATCCTTCGATTGTTCCGCTGGTGAAGGAAGTCGTAATCATGGGCGGCTCGATTTCCGGCGGCAACGTGAACGCCGCCGCCGAAGCCAACATCTACAACGACCCCGAAGCCGCGCAGATCGTCTTCCACGCCGGCTGGCGCTTGACCATGGTCGGCCTCGACGTCGGCGACAAGACTCTGTACGACCAGGCGCACCTCGATCAGCTGGCGAAAACGCACGGCCCCGAAAACGATTTCATCGTGAAAGTTCTAACTTTTCTGCTCGGCCAGGAAGCGAAGTACGGCGCGGGCGGTGGTTCTCCTATGTACGACCCGCTCGCCGTAGGCACCGCGGTCGATCCGTCAATCGTCGTGACCCAAGCGATGCACGTAGACGTCGAATCGCGCGGCGAATTTACCCGCGGCGAAACCGTCGCCAATCGCCACAATGCTGTCGAACGAAACGTGCTGCACGGTGACCGCTACATCATCGAGGGCGTGGACCACGTTGAACCCAACGTGCAGGTCTGCACCGGCGTCAATGCCGAAAAATTTCTACAGCTGCTGAATTCGCGGCTGGCGGGCAAATAGCATGAAAAACGAACACTTCGCGCATTCCGGCAACTCAAATCTCGCAGTCGATCGCTCCACACCCAGAGGGAGAGTAACGATGAAAATGGTGAAGGTTGTGTTTCTGGCAGCACTGGCCGTCGCGTTTTCGCTCGCGAGTCTTCTCCTCGCCGCCCCCAGCGCTCGCGCGCAATCCGTAGAGCGCGGTGAAATCCGCGGCTACGTTTACGACACCACCCATTCCCTGGTGCCCGGCGCGAAGGTCATCATCTCCAATCCTTCCACGGGATATTCGCGCGAGGTGGATACCGACCAGTCCGGCTCCTACACCTTCTCGCAATTGCTGCCCGGCGTTTATAAAATACACGCCGAGGCGCAGGGTTTCGCCGCTTCTGAAATCACCGACATCCACGTGGAAATCGGCGCCAGCCTGGCCCTTGATGTAACCCTCCCTGTCAAAGGCCAGACGCAAACCGTGACGGTCACCGCGGAATCCACAGGCGTTGTGGACACCTCCACCGCCGGCATCAATCAGGTTATCAATCAGCGCGATCTGGAAAGCCTGCCCCTCTCCGGCCGCGATTATCGCGACCTGGCCGAACTCAGCTCCTCCGCGCAAGTCGTTCCCGGCCTGCGCGGCGGCATCCGCCTCGGCGGCCAGCAGAGCGATTACGCCGCGCTCGTCATTGACGGCCAGGACAGCTTCAACAACTACTTCGGAGAGTTCTTCGGCTCACTGGAAACAAAAAATTTCACGGTGCCTCTTGAGTCGGTCGAGGAATTCCAGGTAGTCACCAACGGTTTCGCCCCCGAATTCGGTCACGCCACCGGCGGCCTGGTCAACGTGGTCACCAAATCCGGCACCAACGAACTGCACGGCGAAGCTCACGAGTATTATCGCGGCGGCAGTCTCACCGCCAACGATGCCATCGGCAATCCGCCCAACATTGACAATCAGAACCAGTTCGGGGGTTCCGTCGGCTTCCCCATTCACAAAGATCGCCAGTTCCTGTTCCTCGCTACCGACATCCAGCGCGAAAACGGCCCTCTCGCCACGAATTTTTGCCCGGGTGAAAGCATTGCCGCTTGCTCCGCAAGTTTGGCTTCTTCTACGGGCCCTGTTTTCGAGAATTGCACGGCCGCAACCTGCACCGGACCTGAGATCCCGCTCCCTGGTCCTTCCAATGCGGGGTTTTCCCTTCCGGCAGGTTGCAAAACGCCGACGGCGGGTCAATCCTTCCTCAACGCCTGCTTCGGAGTAAATTCACTGGCTGACATGCAGGGGTCCAGCAACCAATTCCAGAATCTCTTCACGGTGCTCGGTCACTACGATTATCAATTCAGCCCCGCCAATCACTTCAGCATTCGCGGCTACGGCACCAGGAACCACACCAGCGGCTTTACCGGCGGCCTCGGCCAGAACGAAGTCCCCGCCGCCTTCAGCGAGACGGAAAACTTCATCAACCAGGGCGTCAGCGGAACGTTCGACCTCAACACCGTCCTCGGCCGCAAGGTCAACGAAATTCGCCTGAGCATCGAAGGCGAGACTCGCAAGCGGCATTCGAACGCACCGGGAACTCCGACCGTACTGATCGGTTCCGACATCAATTTCGGCCAGCGCTACTATCTTCCGATCAATGGTGACGGTGGCAAGCTGGAAGCGGCCGACAACTTCTCCTACTCCTTCGGCAAGCACGATGTGAAATTTGGCGGCGACACCGACACCTATACCGACCGCAAAGACACCTTCGTCGGCTGGTCCTCCGGAGAATACGAGTTCGGCTCGCTGGATGCCTTCAACGGAATTCTTTCGGGCGGGCCCACAGGCGACAACCCTTCAGGAAACGTTAGCCCGTTCGCCCTGATTCAAAACCTCGGCCTCAACGGCAAGCCGCTATTCCAGTCAGGCACCCTCTATCATAATTACAACAGCGCCTTGGGTCTCTACTGGCAGGACAAGTGGCAAATCACGCCGCGGATCACTCTCACTTACGGCTTGCGCTGGGAAGGCTCTTGGTATCCGCAGCCACAAACGGCGTTCCCGGGCAGCGAGACTTATACCGGCACCGGAGCCAACACGCGCACGATTCCGATCCCCCAGCGCGTTCCCGACGACTTCAAACAGTTCGGCCCGCGCCTCGGTCTCGCCTGGAACGTGGGCTCTAACGAACATCCCACTGTCGTCCGCGCTTCTTGGGGCTTGTACTATGCACAGATTCCCCTGCTCTTCTTGCCTACCGCAGGTGGCGGAAACACTGTCGGACTGTTCTGCTTCTTCAATCCAACCTGCTTGCCATTGCAGGCTCAGGGTGCAGTTGGATTCCCCTACCTCTTCCCCAGCAGCACAACGTTGGGCGTCAATCAGCTTTGCACCACGGCGGATCCATCCAACGGCGTCGTTTATGGCTGCCCTGGACCTAATCTGGTCGACCCGGAATTCCGGAATCCGCAGATTTCGAACCTCACAGCCGGTGTGGAGCACACTTTCGCCCGCAGTTGGACGGTCACGGCCACTTTCGCCTGGGTCAATTCGCAACACTTGCGGACGGGCGGTTACGGTTCGGAAGAAGCTTGGTACCGCAACTTCATTCCAGACGGAAAGGATGCATTCGGCCGTACCCTCCTTGCGGGGCAGACCAACTACGTCTGCGCTGTTGCCGGCCAAACGCCGTGTCTGCAAAACGCGTTCGGTAGCTTCAGCGCCACTCCGCTTGACCCGACTTTGAGCACAACCACAAACACGACTGCCAGCTACGCGCACGGCAACTATGAATCGGCGGTCTTGAACGTCACCAAGCGTTTCTCAGACCACTTCCAGGTGTTTGCAAACTACATCTGGTCCGAAAATAAAGACAATGGCGCGAGCGAGCGCGATACCGATACTTACTTCGGCCAGCAAGACCCCTTCAATCTCGCCTTGGACTACGGCCGCAACGGTCTGGACATCAAACATCAATTCAAGGCGGCGGGCGTTTATGAACTGCCGAAGGGTTTCGCGGTCAGTTCTTCGTTTATCGCTCACAGCGGCGTGCCCTACCCGCTTTACATCGACGTCGACGTCAACGGTGACGGCGTGGCCAATTCTGGCTACTCACACAACAACGATCGTCCCACTCTTACTCTGCCCAGCGGCAGGACCGTGTTGCTCGATCGGTATCCTGACAACCAGCCCGGTTTCGCCGAATGGGATGCCCGTCTCCAGAAGGACTTCGCCTTGGGTGAACGTTACCGCGTCCAGTTGTCGGGCGACTTCTACAACCTCACCAATCGCGGCAACGTTTACTCCAATCCGGATACGAACGGCACCATCGACTACTCCGCAAATTGCGCACCCAACACGCCTGCGCCGTCGCCCACGTTCGTCGGTTCGGTGGCCGGTGCGATTGGCTACAGCTGCACGCCGTACACGGTCGCAAGCATCAAGGCGGCAATGGCGGCAGCGAATTATCGGGGCATTAATCAGATTGCTCCCGGCAGCACGCCCTTCGCGTTCCAAGCAGGCGCCAAGTTCATTTTCTAATGACCTCGGGGCGTCTGGGACGCAGGCAGTTTTTACAAACCGCAACCAGTTCAGTGATCACAGCTGCAGCCGGAGGCGAAAGCCTCCGGCGCGCTGCCGCCTCCACTTCATCACCTGTACGTGAAAAGGTCCGCTGGCCCAAACCCATCGGCAGTCCCGTCCTCGACAGCCTCCCTCCCGTCATCGAAAACTCGCGCGATGTCCACACCAACGTGGACAAGCTCGTCGAAGTCGCCGGGTGGATGGCTTACGAAGAACTTCCCATGCCCGATTATTTCCTGCCCATGGGCGTCGGCGCCGGCGATGCCGACGAAACCATCGATTTCATCATGGTCGCAGACGTCATCGACACCGCCTTCACCGACTTCACCACCCACATAAAATTTCAAGTGGATTACGCCGGCCAGCACTGGTCGGATTCCGACGCCGAAGTCGCCTGCCTGAAGCGCGCCATGGACCAGGGCATCCCCATCCTCGATGGCCACTACCTCGCCCAGCTAACTCGCCCGCAGATGGAAAAAATCTTCGCGGGCAACATCGAAATCCCCATGCTCGATGAGAAGCTAGAGCTCTGGCGCCAGGCCGGCGCCGTGCTCGCCGCGAAATACAACGGCCGCTTCCACAATTTCATGCGCACCTGCTCGCCGCGCCTCTACGATCACGGCCAGGGCATGGTGGACCGCCTCGTCGTGGAATTCCCGCGCTTCAACGACGTCAGTATCTACGACGGCCATGAAATCAAGATCTACAAACTTCCGCAGCTCGGCCTATGGTTCCTGTATTCCGGCCTGCACAAATCCGGAAAATTCCAGATTGAAGACATCCACTCCATGACCGCCTTCGCCGATTACATCGTGCCCGTCGGCCTGCGCCTCATGGGCATCACTTCGTATTCCCCCGCTCTGGAAAAAGCCATCAATACGCACCAGCTGATCCCGCGCGACAGCACCCAAGAAATCGAAATCCGCGCCCATTGCATCTATGCCACCGCGCTCCTTACCGAGGAAATCAATAAGCTCCGCGCCCCCGACGCCCAAATCATCATTCCTCAAATCGATGCCCGCATCTGGACCCACTATCACACCACCGACTGGCCCCATCACCTGACCCGCACCATCATGTACTAACGGCGGCACAGCCCTGCCCGCCCTGAGCCTGCGCGAAGGGGCCTGTGCGCCGTTATCTTTCTCTGTGTTCTCCGGTTTTTCTCTGTGCGCTCTGTGTTAAATCTTTTGACTCTCTCTGCGCCCTCTGCGCCTCTGCGGTAATCCTTCGCCGTTGCCGTTGCATCGCTCTAGGGCTGCCGATCCATTTGCCGTGCCCGTCGACGTTGCCGCATACTACCCGCAACGCCAATCGCCATGCGCCGCGCACACCTAATCGAGCTCCACGAACAACCGTGGTTCCCCAAATTCCTTCGCGATGAAATTACCGACACTCTGCAATCCGCCATGAACTTCTTCGGCGCCTACGCCCCCGTCGCCCCGCTGTTGCAATCCGCGCTGGACGCGACGCACAGCCCCATCATCGTGGACATGTGCTCCGGAGGCGGAGGCCCCTGGCTGAAACTTTCTCCCCGGCTGCATGCCAACAATCACGCCTCCCTGCAAATCCTGCTCACTGATAAATACCCAAACCTCGGCGCGTTCCAATCCGCCAGCGCCGCCTCACAAAATCACATCGCTTTCCATGCGGCTCCGGTTGACGCCACGAACGTGCCTCCGGAATTGCGCGGCTTCCGCACCATGTTCACCTCCTTCCATCACTTTCAACCCGAAGAAGCTCGCGCCATCCTGCAAAATGCCGTGGATTCGAGCCAAGGCATCGGCATATTTGAAATCACCCGCCGCGCCCCGTCCGCAATCGCATACATGATTCTTTGGGCGCTGCTTCCGTTCTTGTTCACCCCGTGGATCCGCCCCTTCCGCTGGTCGCGCCAGCTCTGCACCTACGTCCTTCCCATAATCCCGCTGGTCCTGCTCTTCGATGGAGTCGTCTCCTGCCTGCGCACCTACCGTCCCCAGGAACTCCGCGAAATCATCGCAAAACTATCCGCCACCGAATACCAATGGGAACTGAGCGAGGGCGCCAACCCCAGCAGCAGAGTCCCCATCGCCTACCTCATCGGCTACCCCCGCCCGAAGTCTGTGACTTTGTAGCGGCGCACTTCAGTGCGCTATCGATGGCATAAGTTTGCGTGTACTGCGATCGCCAGATTGATCCTCGCCACGCTGCAATCAAACATCTCCACCCGATCCGCGCCGAGCCTTTTTTAAAGTGCGGCGGCTTGCCGCCGCTTTCGTCGAAGGTAAATGTCCGGTAACAAAACGCTCCAGGCGAGGCTTGCCTCGCCTACTGCCTCCACCACATCCACACACGGCTCGGAAACACGGGTTCGCAGCTCCAGTGACTTTGTCGCTCGTAGCCGCAGCCACAACATGAGCCCCCCGAAGTCGACGCGGTCTTATCCGCTCAAATATCATTTTTGGTTGTGCGACGCAGGCTCTAACAGGCGGGAACCGCAACTTCGAAGTTCACTACTCTCGTAAGGCCAAGCCCCGACGACAGCGTCCGATCCGCAAGCTGACGGACCAGACGCTCACATCATCGGGGGTTTCCTCGTTCGAGAAACTGACCGAGCCAAAAATTAGTCCGGATGCGAATGACGCCAATTCCAGTAGTCCCTCTGCTCTCTGCGATTGGCGTGCGCGTACTCGTGATCCGGCCGGTGGTTGCTCGTCAGGTACAATCCCCATGCGTGACGCTCGTGGTCATCCCAGTTGTGATAATCGTGGTGATCCCGATCGTAGACGCGTACCTGAACGCCGGCGTCTTGCGGCACAGGCGCGGCCATCATTGACACGGGGGCCGCCAAAGCGGCAGTTAAGAACAACGAAGCGACGTAACGATGTGCACGATGCATGGAGAAGGCCTCCAGACCCAGAATTCCGCGCTTGTTCCACGGTAGCCCGACTATGCCTTCCGTCACTCTTCAAATATGTGCAATACCGCACACTGTATCGCATAAAACACCCTCGCCCGTCGCTCGCGCCTGTGTCAGAACAAACGTCACTTCGCCTTGAAGTTGTCCGTATGCCACCCCGGATTCACCCACTCGCCGTTCCTGTGCACGAAAATCTCCGTGGCCCGCCCCGAAACCACCTCGCGTTTCCCGTTTTCCTCCGTCTCCACCAGATACGACGTCCAGATAATCGCCACGTCGCCAAACCGCTGTATCTCCGTATGTGGAAATTCCAACCGGACCAATTTCCCGCCGTCCGCCTGAAATTCCGCCGCCGTCCGCAAAATATCAGCCTGGTTCTTCCACGTCTCCTGATCGGAACTGATCACGATCGTGTCCGGCGGCACCAGTCTCTCCAGCGCCTTCGCGTCGTTCGCAAACCACGCCCGCCACACGCTCTCCCGTACCTTCAGAATTTCCCCGCGATCGTCTTGCCCGTACGCCATACCCGGTCCGATCAACATTCCTAACACGCAGATACCAATCATCATCCGTACTGTGCGACGCATATTTTCCTCCTGTGAATTTAGCTTCCCGCTCGGACACACCCGTACACTCGATAAAATCCCGAAATACAAAACTTCATCGCGCAACGAATGCTGCGCGCCACGCGTGGAAAAACATCCGCTCACTGCGCCAGAATTCAGTGCGCGGCCTTCGCCGGCTGAGTCCGATACCCTCCCGGAACCGTGCGCGAAGAAATCGCCAGCCGATTCCAGGCATTGATCGCCGCCACCGCTAACGTCAGGTCGCAAATTTCCTTCTCGCTGAAATGCGCCCGAGCCTCTTCGTACACTACGTCCGGCGCGTGACCATTCGTAATCAGCGTCACCGCCTCGGTCCACGCCAGCGCCGCGCGCTCCCGCTCCGTGTAATACGGGCATTCGCGCCACGCGTCCAACGAATACATCCGCTGCTCCTTCTCGCCAATCGCCCGCAGATCCTTCCAGTGCATGTCCAAGCAGTAAGCGCAGCCGTTCACTTGCGAAGCGCGCAGCTTGATCAGGTGCAGCAGGCCCTGTTCCACAGCACAGCTCTGCAGATATTTCTCCAGGCCCAGCATCGCTTCGTACACCCCCGGCGCCGCCTTCATAAAATCAAATCGCGCTTCCATAAATCCTCCTTTGGTCACGTTCACAATATCTTGGATCATGCTACTCACGTTTTCGCACTGCCCTTTCGATCCGAGTAAACCGCCACCAAAACCGCTCCGGCCGACGCCGAAAACACCGAATAATCCATCGGCGACTTGATCCCAAACGAAATCGCCATCGCAGTTCCAAACAGCACCAGCAGCAACGCGCTCGCCAAAGCCACCCAACGCGGCCACAAACCAAGTATCAACAGGATGCCCAGAGACAACTCCGCAGCTGTGGCCGCCCACGCCAAAAACGGGATCGTCGCCGCCGGCATAAAAGAATTAACCTTCGCCGTATACTCCACAAACCCCGCAAAGTTTCCGTATCCCACGTTTCGGCCCGTGTACAAACCGAAACGGTCGGCTATTCCCGATAAGAACGCCGCGCCGAGCGCCAATCGCGCGTAAAGTATTGCCCACCGCTCCCAATTCACTTTACCCGCACCGCTCGCAATTTCGTGCGGCAGATTCGCCGTCCCTGACGATGTCTCGCGCATGTTCACTTCCCTCCCGGCCCCGAGTCCTCGGGCGCCGCCACGCTCAACGGCGCATCGTGGTCGCAAACAAAATAAGCAATCAGCTTTGCTGGCTCTGTCTCGCTTGCATTTGCGGAAACGGCATGCACGCCATTGGCTGGCTCGTAAAAACTTTCACCCGCCTTGTACACCGCTTCCTTCTCGCCGCGCACCTGCGTTCGCAGCGCACCCGCGATGACATAACCAATCACCGGGCAAGGATGGCTGTGCGGCTGCGACGATTCGCCCGGCCCGTAATTCACCTCGACTACAGTCGCCTTCAAATGCCCGCCATCCATGTTCGGAAGCGCCTCAGCCAGCACGATTCGCGCTCGTTCACTCTTTTCCGCCCGCTGGGTATCGGAGCGCGCCTCTTCCCACCCCAGAAATCCCGCCGCCACCACACACAGCGCCGCAACTGCGCTTCGTCCCGCCATTTCGTAAACTCTCATCGCTTCCTCCCGCAGTGTCGAACTTAAATCCATAGCGGTCCATTCACAAGGTCCATTTATGCTATTCTGCCTGTACCACTTCCATGGCCAAACGAGCCACCACGTTCGAACTCGCGCTTCCCGCAAAAGATTCAGCAGCCCCCGCCTACCGCTGGCTCTACGCTTCCCTGCGCTCCGCCATCCTCGAGGGCCGCCTGCACCCCGCTTCCCGTCTTCCCGCCACGCGCGATCTCGCCCGGCAATATCGCCTGTCGCGCGGCACCATCGTCAACGCTATCGAGCAGCTCAAATCCGAAGGCTACGTACAAGCCCGCACCGGATCAGGCACCTACGTCAGCAGCACTCTCCCCGACGAATTACTCCAGATCGCGCGCGGCTCCCAGCCGCTGCAACCGCCGCAAGAAAAAACGAAGCCGCGAAGGATTTCTGGCTACGCCGCGCGCGTCAGTCTGTTCCCGAATTTCGCGCCGCATCGCACTCGCGCGTTCCGTCCCAATCTGCCCGCCTTGGATCTGTTTCCCACCACGCTATGGGCGCAAGTCGCCGCCCGCCGCCTCCGCAAAGTCGCAACCAATTTCCTGCTCGGCTGCGATGCGCTGGGATACCTCCCGCTCCGGCAAGCCGTCGCCGACTACCTGAGCACTTCGCGCGGCGTGAACTGCGTCGCCGAGCAAGTGGTCATCGTCTCCGGCGCGCAGGAAGCCCTCGATCTCGTCACGCGCCTCCTCGTCAATCCCGGCGATCGCGTCTGCATGGAGAATCCCGGATATATCGGCGCGACGGCGGTATTTCGATCGCTTGGCGCGAAAATATCGTACGTGTTTTTGGACCAAGAAGGCATGAAGCTCGGCGAAGCCACTCTGCGCAACGCGCGCCTTGTTTACGTCACACCCGGCCATCAGTTTCCACTCGGAATCACGATGAGCCTTCCCCGCCGCCTCCAACTTCTCGAATCCGCCCGCAAATCCGGCACGCTGATTCTGGAAGACGATTACGACAGTGAATACCGCTACTCGGGACGCCCCGTCCCTGCGCTGCAAGGCCTCGATTGCCACGGCCAAGTGCTCTTCATGGGAAGCTTCAGCAAAGTTCTCTTCCCTTCGCTCCGCCTCGGATATCTCGTGCTCCCGTCAGATCTCACAGATCGCTTCGCCGCCACACTCTCGATCACCCGCCGCCACGCTCCGCTGATGGATCAAGCCATCCTCTCTGATTTCATCACGGCGGGACACTTCGGCCGCCACCTTCGCCGCATGCGCCAAATTTACGCGGAGCGGTTGAGCGTCCTATTGCACTCTGCAAAACGAAATCTAGCGGGCCTTCTGGAAATTTCAGGAGTTGAAGCGGGCTTGCAAACAGTAGGCTGGTTGCAACGTGGCACAAACGGTGAATCAGCCGCGGCAGCCGCGGCCCAGCGAAGCGTAGAGGTCATCCCGCTGAGCGTCTACAGCCACGGCAATGTCGCATCAACGGGATTGCAGCTGGGATTCGCGGCGGTGGACAGCAAAGAAATCCGTCGCGGCGTGCAAGATCTAGCCATCGCGCTCGAAGCCGCTCGCAAATCTCCGGACGGCCGGGTCAAACAAAACTCACTTTGATTTCTGCTCGGCGATCCACTTATCCGTCCGCGCTTCCAGCAAATCCAAAGGCAAAGTCCCGCCATTAATCATCGCATCGTGAAAAGTCCGTATGTCGAACTTCGCGCCCAATTCCGTCCGCGCTCGCTCGCGCAATTCGCGAAACTTCAGCTGCCCGAGCTTGTAACTGAGCGCCTGCGCCGGCCAGGCAATGTACCGATCGGTCTCCGACTGAATCGTCGGCTCGTCCACCGCGCCAGACTTGCGGAAGAATTCCACCACCTGCTCGCGCGTCCAGCCCTTCGAATGAATCCCCGTATCCACCACTAAACGCACCGCGCGAAAAAGTTCCGACGACAGCCGCCCGTAATCCGACACCGGGTCCTGGTACAGTCCCGCGTCCTTTCCCAGCTGCTCCGCGTACAAAGCCCAGCCTTCGGTGTAAGCGTTGAATCCCAAACCGTGCAGCCGGAACTTCGGTAACCCGGTGAGCTGCTGCTGCACGGAAAGCTGCAAATGATGCCCCGGAATTCCTTCGTGGTATGCAATCGCTTCATCGCCCACCAGTGACCGCTTCGCAAAATCCGATGTCGCCACCACCACGCGTCCCGGATGCTTCCCGTCCGGCGTTCCCGTTACGTAATGCGTCGCCGCAGCCGCCTGAAAAGCAGGAATCGCCTCCACCGTCACCGGCGATTTCGGCAGCAAAGTGAAAAGCTCCGGCAGCTTCGGCTCCATCTCCGCGATGTAGTGCCGGAAGTCATCAAGGATCTGTTCCGCACTGGTCGGAATATATTTCGGATTCTTTGCAATCGACGCGCGGAACGAAGCAAGGTCGGCAAACCCTTCCTTCTTCGCAATCGCGGTCATCTCGCCCTCGATGCGGTCGATTTCGCGCAGGCCAAGCTGATGTATTTCCTCCGCCGACATGTGCGTGGTAGTGCGCCCGTAAATGTCGTTCTCGTAGCGCTTCTCACCATCGGGCAACGAAGTCACTGCCAGGGTGGTTCGCCCCTGCGGCGCGTATTCCGTGCGCACAAAAGCCGCAAACGTGCGATAAGCCGGAATCACATCCTTGTTAATCGCGTCCGTGATCTCCAGCGTCAGCCGCTTTTGTTCCTCAGCTGAAATGTCCGCGGGATATTTCTTCGTCGGCTGCAGAAACGGATCGGCCTCAATAATCCCGTCGCACTGCACCGGAATTTTCTCGAGCAAGAACCGCACCGGCATCAGTTTGTCCCGCATCCCCGCGCGCAGTACTTCGCTCGTCTGTTCGAGCGCGCGCGGAATCTGCTGCAGCCGCGCCACGTAGTCCTCGTAATGCTTCACCGAATCGAGCGGCACGGAAAGCGGCAGGTCGGCCAGGCTGGTATGGATGCCGTTCTGCTGGTTCACAGGCATCTCATATTCTTTCAAATCGAAATCAGCCACGCGCTGCTGCAGCACGCGCGCCATCACGTCATGCGAAAGCTGATCCTGATCCTGGAATCCTGTCGTAGGAATCGCGGTCAGCTTCGCCAAGAACGCCTCGTCGGTCTTGTGCCGCTCCGCGATCGCTGCCAGCGAATAATCCGCGAGCCTGTCGTTGTAGCGATAGTCTCCGTAAGACGTCGCGCGCTCCGGAAAATTCCGCAGATCGGTTTCGTACTGCTCCTCGAACAGCGCGTTCTGCGCGGCCACCCGCTCCGCCACTGAATCGGTTTTTTGCGCGTGCAGCGACACTGCCGCCACAACGCCTGCAACAGCGACAAAAACTGCGGCGAAAAGGAAATCCTTGTGAATTCGCATAGGGCCAGGATTTTACCAGATACGAAACCCGCCAGCGGACGAATCCGCCTGGGACAACTATGCCTAAAAACGCGCCCGGCCCCAGATTTTGAAGTTGTAGCGGCCAGCTTTAGCTGGGCGTCTTTGACTTTGATTTTGATTTTGTAGCGGCCGCCTGCTTTTTGCCTTTTAGGCGGGCGTAGTTGACTTTGTTGTTCAACGCGTAACGCTCGGGCCGCCATTCAACCCAGCTAACGCCCGCTTGTAATCAGCATCATCCGGCGAAATCTCCACCGCTTTCTGGTAAGCGGCCCGCGCCTTCGCGCGCTCACCGCGCTGCTGGTAAATCACACCTATCTCGAAGTAAGCGTCGGACTCTTTCGGATTGACCAACACAGTCCGCTGGAAAGCCCCCAGCGCATCATCCAATTTGCCCTGCTTCTCCAAAATCTTGCCCTGCACGTAAAGATATTCCGGATGATAAGGCGCTCGCTGCAAAGCCTGCGCAATCGCATGACTGGCCTTTTCGATGTCCCCCGCGGAATAATAAAGTTTCGCCAGTTGCGAGTAAGCCGCCGGATAGGTCGCGTCCATCGCAATCGCCTGCTGCAATACCGCAAGCGATCCCGCGAAATCGTTCTTCATGGCCAGCTCGTCCGCCTGTTGCACCAGATGCTTCGCCTGCGTCTGATTTTCCTTGGTATTCCGGTCGTTCTGCGACGACTTCTCGAATTCCTCCAGGGTCGTCGCGGCCTTCTCATCCTGCCCCGCGCAACGATAAGCGCGCGACAATAAAAATAGCGTCTCCGAATCCGCTGCCGCCGAAGCCGCTACCCCTGCAACATTCACCAGCGGCTCGAGCGCCAGCACCGCCCGGCCGCAGCGCTGTTTAATTTCCTCCGGCGTAGCACCGCCAGGCGCGCGCACTAGAATCTTCCCCAGCAGCGCACGCCCCCGCGGATTCTGCGGTTGCAACTCGACAACTCTTTCCGCGTCAGGCAGCGCCAAGCCGTCGCGATTCTCATCCGCGTAAATCTCCGCGCGGGTATAGAGCGCCAGCGCATTTCGTGGATCGAGGGCCAGCACCTTGGCGATCTGCTCGAGCGCCGTAGCCTTGTCCGCCGCATCGCCCTTCGCCTTGTACGCCACAGCCAGCCGATTGCGCGCGTCTAGATTTGCGGGCGCAAGAGCCAGCGCCGCGCTCAAGTGCGCGATAGACGCGTCATAAGTCTGCAACTCCAGATCCAGATCGCCCAGCATCGCCAGCGGCGCCGCGCTTTTCGGATGCTCGCGCCTCGCCTGTTGCAAAGTTAGCGTCGCAGCATCAAAGTTCCGCACCCCGCGATACGCCTGCGCCAAACCAATTTCCGCATCCAGATTTCGCGGCGCAATCCGCAACGCCTCCTCGTAATCCGCAATCGCGTCCGTAAATCGCCCGGCCGCCGCCGATGCCCGAGCCTGTTCAATCAAAGCCGCCGGCCGCTGCGCCGGCGCCGATCCTTGCGCTTGGCAGGAAAGCGGACAGAGCGCAACACCAACAGAAAGCATCACCATAAATCGCAGCCGCACAAACGATTCCCGCGTTGTCTCGAGCTCCGCAAACATCCGCGGATTATAACATCCGCTATTGACGTGGCCCGTTTCGGAACAACCCTCCAAACCCCTAAAAACGCGGTTTTTCCTTGACTCGCACTCCCGGGAGAACTATAAGCTCCGTTGGTGCCACAGGTATCCTGCCGCCGGAACGCATTCACGCGAAGCCAGCCGCAAACAATTTTCAGCCGAAATACCACAAGGGGATCAATCACTGCCATGGGCCTGAAGAGAATCGTGCCGTTAACTGCCATCGTCGTGTTAGTCGCGCTAGCATCCGCATCCATCACTACCGCGCAAGCCAAACGAAAAGTGATCATTGACCAGGACGCCCGCGGCGCCGCCACCACCGACCAGCAATCCATCCTGATGTTCCTGCAATCGCCCAACGTTGAAACGCTCGGCATCACAGTCGTCAGCGGCGATATGTGGCGCGACGAAGAAGTCGCCCACACGCTGCGCATGCTCGAACTCACCGGCCACCAGGCCATCCCCGTCTATCCCGGCGCGGTCTATCCTTTAATCAATCGCATGGAAATGATCGAACGCTGGGAAAAACTCTACGGCACGGTCCACTATCAAGGCGCATGGAACGGCCACCGCCCCGGCATGAATCTCGGCGACGGCCTACGTGGAAAATATCACCTGCCCTTCGAGGTCCCCGATCTCCCCGAAGGCAATCCCACTCTGCAAGCGCAGAAAGAAGACGCCGCGCATTTCATCATCCGCATGGTCCACAAATATCCGCACGAAGTCACGATCTACGCCGGCGGTCCGATGACCGACATCGCACAGGCCATCAGCCTCGATCCGCAAGTCTCCGAACTCGCGCAAGAGCTCGTCGTGATGGGCGGCAGCATCGCCCCCGTCGTCCCCAAAGATTGGGCCGCCGAAAATCGCCGTGAATTTAATTTCTGGTGGGACCCCGAAGCCGTGCACATGGTCCTCACCGCCCCGTGGCACAAAATCACCATCACCACCGTGGATATTTCCGTAAAAACCCGCATGACCAAAGAGCTGATCGCCGAAATCGCCAAATCGCCCAGCCCCGCATCGCAATACCTGGCAAAATATGCCGACGAAGAATTCATGTGGGACGAGCTGGCCGTCGCCGGATGGCTCGATCCGAGCGTCATCACCGAGCAAACGAAATATTTCATGGACATCGACATTTCGCACACCGCGGGCTACGGCAACGTTCTGGTCTGGACCGAAGGCGCGCAACCGGGCCTGGGCGAGCAGCTCGTTAACATCCCCGAAGAATTGAACAAGGAAAAATTCTATAAGATGTTCATTGACCTGATGGCGCTGCCGCCCGCCGCGCATTCATCAGCGACGAAGTAGTCGGGATCGAGCCCATGCCAGACACCACACTAAAAATAGACGTGGTCGGAATCGGCAGCTGCACTGTGGATTATTTCGCCGTCGTACCTCGCCTGCTCGGTCCCGAAGAAAAAATCAACGCCACGCGCATGGAAATCCACGCCGGCGGCGTCACCGCCAACAATCTCACGCAGGTCGCTCGCCTCGGCGTCAGCACCGGCTGGCTGGGCCTGATCGGCGACGACGAAAACGGCCTCATCATCCAGAAAGCCTTCGCCGAAGATCGCATGGATCTCTCCGGCATCGAAATCGTAAAGGGCGAACGCTCGGCCCTCACCTGGATTCCCGTGGACGTTGCCGGCGAACGCTGCATTTACATGTTCCCCAACGTCACCGGAAAAATTTCCGTCTATCAAGTGCTGCATCGCTTCGCGCCCCATATTCAGGCCGCGAAACATTTCCACACCGAAGCCTCGCAGCTCGCCATCGGTCCCGTAAAAGAAGCGATGCAGGTAGCCCACGACGCCAAAGTCCGCGTGATATTCGATCTCGACGTTTCCCCTAGCTTCTACGCCGAGTCCAACCTCGGCACCCAGGCGGAATTGTGCACCGCTCTTCGCCTGGTTGACGTCCTGAAGCCCTGCAAAGCAGCCGCTCGCGAACTAACCGGCGAGGCCGACTACGAAAAGATCGCGCACGCTCTACTCCGTATGGGTCCAACGGTGATCGCCATTACACTGGGCGCAGACGGCTGCCTGATCGCCACCCCCAAAGAAATCGCCCGAGTGCCCGCATTTAAAGTGGAAGTAGTGGACACCACCGGCGCGGGCGACGCTTTCATGGGCGGACTTTCGTATGCCCTACTGCAAGGCTGGGACTGCCAAAAAGTAGGCCTGTTCGCAAACGCCTGTGCCGCGCTATGCTGCACAAAAATCGGCGCCCGCGCCATGGCCAAACACGATGAAGTAATAGCGCTGATCAAGCAGCAAAGTCCAAAAGGCGCCGCCGCGTTTTAATTCCGCGCGCCCAGGTTTTGACTTTGGAGCGCCGGCGTCTCGCCGGCTCTTTGCAGTTGATTGTGGGTTTGCTTTTGTAGCGACCGGTTCGGCCTCATCGAACCGGGCAGCCGTTGCCGTTGGTTCTGCAGTCGTACCGGCGCGTTTTTCAATCGTATCCGAATAAAGGATCTCAATGTTCACGCCAACTACCTTCGGCACCGCCCTGCTAATGATGATCGTCTCCGCCACCTGCTGGGGCTCCTGGGCCAACACCTACAAAGGCGTAAAGAATTATCGCTTCGAACTCTTCTACTGGGACTACGCTGTCGGAATTTTCCTGGCCGCCCTCGTCTACGCCCTCACCATGGGCTCCACCACCAACGGCCCCACCAGCTTCCTTAATAACGTCCGCTCCGCCGACCTCTCCAACATCGGCTGGGCCCTGCTGGCCGGTATTATTTTCAACCTGGCCAACTTGCTCCTCGTCGCCGCGATTGACATGGCCGGTTTGGCCATCGCCTTCCCCGTAGCCATCGGCATCGCACTCGTAGTCGGCACCGTCCTCAGTTTCGTGCAGCAGCAACGTGGCAACGTGATGATGCTCGGCGCCGGCGTCCTCTGCGCCGTAGTCGCCGTAATCCTCGACGGCAAAGCCTACGGCGAGCTCGGTACCAACAGGGAAGCCTCGCGCAAGAGCATCATCGTCTGCGTAATCTCCGGCGTCCTGATGGGCCTCTGGGCGCCCTTCTCCACCCGCGCCCTAACCCACGGAAACACGCTCGGCCCTTACAGCATCGCCGTATTCCTCACCGGCGGCGCACTGCTTTCCTGCCTCTGGTGGAACTTGTATTTCATGAAGAAACCCCTGGTGGGCGAACCGGTAGCATTCAGCGGATTCTTTCGCGGCCCCGTCAACGGCCACGTCCTCGGCCTGCTTGGCGGCGCCATCTGGACCACCGGCACAGTCTTCAATCTAGTCGCCGCCAACTACACCGGCGTCGCCATCTCCTACTCCATCGGCCAATCCGCCCCCATGGTCGCCGCCCTCTGGGGCATCTTCGTCTGGAAAGAATTCGCCGGCGCCAATAAACGCGCGCAAGCTTTTCTAGCGCTGATGTTCGTCTTCTATTTCCTCGCGATCTTTCTGATCGCTCGCGCCAACACCGCAAGCTAACGGAGCGTGTTATCCCGAACGGAGTCCCGCGCTTTTTCTTTCCCGCCGCAGTTTGGCGGGCGCGGGACGTAGAGAGGCGTGCCTGCCGCAGGCAAGGATCTGCTTTCCGCGCCATTCACTACGCAGTCGGTGGCCTGCGAAAACCTCCCGTAGCCGCCTCGATCTTCGCCGCCACCGCCAACACCGCCTCATCCTCCCAAGGCCTGCCAACAATCTGCACGCCAATGGGAAGCCCCTCCGGCGAACGCCCCACCGGCACCACCGCCGCCGGATTCCCCAACAAATTAAACCACTGCGAATAACTCATCGCCTTCAAATATTCCACCTTGCGCCCCTGCACCACCCATTCCCGTTCCCCATGACGAAACGCCGGAACAGCGCAAGCCGGACACAATAAAATCGGAAACGTCTCCATCTGCCGCAGCAATCTCTCGCGCAAAGCGTCGCGCCCCACCAAAGTGTTCAGCCACTCCCGCCCATCGAGAGCAGGCTCCAGCGCCACACGCTCCCGCCAAGCCCGATACATCGGACTCAACTCCGCCTCGCGCCCCTCCACGGTCGGAGCAAAAGCCATCTGCACCGCGCGCCCAAATAAATTCCACCAAAGCGACCACACGCGATCCAGATTCTGCGGCCGCCAGGGCTCTACTTGAAATCCCTGCGCTTGCAAGGCTTCCGCCGCCGCCCGCACCGCCGCCGCGGTTTCCGCAGTCACCGCAGTCACACCATCATCCTCAAAATAAGCCACGTGCAGCTTCAGAATTTCCTCGTCTCGCCACGCCCGCAAAGGCACCGGTGCCGAAGCCGGGTCTCCAATGTCGTACCCGGCCATCACCGCAAATAATCGCGCCACGTCCCCAACGGTCCGCGCCATTGGCCCCACCACGCCCAGTTGCGTAAACGGCCCCGCGGACACAGGATAATGTCCCGACGAAGGCACGCGCCCCGGCGTAGGCTTCAATCCGCAAATCCCCGAAAAATGCGCCGGAATCCGTATCGATCCGCCGCCGTCGCTTCCCACTCCCCCCGCCGAACATCCCGCCGCAATCGCCGCCGCTTCCCCACCGCTCGACCCGCCCGGAGTCCGCTCCACATCCCAAGGACTATTCGTCCTCCCGTAAAGCGCATTGCCCGTCTCGTAAGCCATCAAAAATTCCGGCACATTCGTATTCCCCAACAAAACCGCCCCGGCCCCACGCAGCCGCGACACGAGCGTCGCATCTTCCGACGGCACATAACCCTTGCGCAAACGGCTCCCGCACTCGCAAGGCCACCCCGCTACA